>Ga0315289_10007188_pt1 | contig 16273 bp, 20 predicted proteins | sample YL17G11_40_MG_FD_203452 | JGI IMG/M metagenome (GOLD analysis project Ga0315289, IMG submission 203452) | Sediment microbial communities from Yellowstone Lake, YNP, Wyoming, USA - YL17G11_40 | ecosystem: Environmental > Aquatic > Freshwater > Lake > Sediment | place: USA: Wyoming | collected... | reverse complement strand
GCATCCTCTCCTGCTCCAGCAAGCAGGACGATCAAAATTACCGCCGCTATCTCCTTCAGGATCGCAAGATCCAAGGGAAGGTAGGTGTACTCATAACCGCACTTGGCCAACCAGAAGAGTACGATTTCGGCTTCTTTGACCGGTACTTAAATCTGATCTTCAATACCGCCTTTCCCCCGGCCCTCAAGCTCATTGTGATGCGGGACAACGGCACTGTGCTCATGGATCCTGACCATCTTAAAGCCATTGAGGAATATAAACCCAAGATCCTGATGGACTGTTTCGGCAAGACAGAAAACGAAGAAGGGATCCCTTATAAAGACCTCAAGGTCAAATGGGTAGCCTCACGGGATGGAAAATCCCCTGGGCACTTTCTCTGGGAGAAAAAAAATGGGTATATTGATATCGTAGAAAAGGTGTGCATTAAGATCGTATCCTCCTACTACAGTAAAATGCCCAATAAGAAGATCCCCTACATGCAGCAACACAAAGAGATCTTTAACGATATTTCTTCCCTGTTAGCAAAAAAATTCCCTGGAGTCCCCATGAAATGGGGCTGGACCATGTATCCTGAAACAGTAGAGAAGGCAGTGGATGAACTGATTGAGGAAAAGGTAAAAACAGTCATACACTTTGATATATTTCCCGTGTATTCCTCTCTCGAACAATTTAATACTCTCTACCAGGATGTTAAAGATGCGGTAGCAGAAAGGGCCAAGGTGATCTACACACCGTTCCCCGGGGCTTACCCCTCCTTTCGCAAAGGCTATGTAAAGCTTGCGGCAGACGAAATCCTCCTTCTTCCCAAGGCGGAAAGAAAGCTCCTCATCTTAACCCGCCATGGCTTTCCCGATATCCCTGGAGATCCCTATCCAGTGCTGAACCGCGTGTACATGGTAAATCTCTTCAAGGAACTTGAACAGGTGCTGGCTGACACAAATACGGTGATAGTGACTGGGGATACAGATTTTGCCGGAGAAGATATGGATCCCAAGGAGAAAAGGCTCGCAAGCTTCGAGGCACTGGAAATGGGGCTCAAAGAGGGCTATGACCACATCATCTTCCTCCCCATAGATTTTACCAGTGAAAATACAGATACCATCTTTGCTATGCGCCTGGAGACCTTTGAGGCCCTCCATTTTGAATATGAAGGGGAAGTTCCCTACACGGATTATTCCAACCCCTTCCGTTCTGAATTTAGAGAAGGAAAAAGCAGGATTGTCGTTGCTGGGGTACCAGTAGGCCCAAAATATCGGCCCTATTTATCCCAGGGGATGTTTGAAGCAATTGCCACGGTGTTAAAGGGTGAAGCGTGGCCGCAGTTGATCCTGGAAGAAAAAAAGAAAAAGAAAGGGATGTTTTAATCAGGATTATCTAAGAAAAGGACTCAAGCAACTAATTTTTTAACTCTCCAAACTTTTACACTTTTTTTACACTTCCTCCATAATCCTTTCACATCTCTCATCCATAATGCAGCATAAGAAAATGGTTTAAACAAAGGAGGAATTTATGGAACACTACGAGACTCTATCGGGAAAAAGATTGACCAGCATTCTGGGAATGGGGTTTATTGCAATCCTTATGCTCCTGATCTTTCTTGCATGGGGACATCTGCAGGGAAGGAGCCATGAGATCATTAATCTCTATCTCGAATCCTGCAAAGATTTAGATCTAGGAATGGCTTCTGTCCTAACAATCTTCAGGATTGATAGGTTCCCTTTTCTATAAGAGAGGCGCGTCAAATGTAGGGGCGAACCGCCGGCTCACCCCTACACATTTCATCCTTTCCCTTTCAGGTGCTCTTCCAGATACCCCTTGATCCCTTTCAGTTCAATACCGAAGGTTTCTTTGATGGGCTTTGGATCGGCGACGCTCGGGAAGGTGAGCAGTTCGATCCAGTCGGGCTGCAAGAAACTGCCCGGCTTGATCCAGTTGAAGATATAGGCCATTGCCTTTGCAACCCCGAAGGACGTATAGGAAATCTTGAACCCTTCCTTGCCTAAATAACTTGCCACCATCTTTATGGCCTGGTCATAGGTGAAGACCTCAGGACCGCCGATCTCGAAGATCTTCCTACTCGCCTTAGGATTTTCAAGCGAACCCACCATACAGAAGGCTAAGTCATCAGGGCTCAAGGGCTGCATCTTGAGTGACCCATCCCCCAGTCCTCTCACCATACCCTTGAGGATCTGGGGGCGAAAGACCTCCACGAAGTCATGAAAGAGACCTGAAGGGCGAAAGACCGTGTAGTCAAGATTACTTTCTTCCAGCCATTTTTCTACTGCCCTCTTAGCGAGCATCACTTTCGCCTTCTTCGCCTTTTCTGTATTCAGGAGGCTCACATAGACAATCTTCTTGATCCCCTCATCCTTTGTCACTTCAAAGAGATTGATATTCCCCTGTCGATCCACTGAATCAAAGGTATATTCCTGAGATTCCCGCCAGAGGCCGATAGCGCTGATCACCGCTGCTATTCCTTTCATGTGCGGTCGCAGCGATCCCTTATCAATCACATCCGCAATAACCATCTCAACGCCCTGGTTTTCCATTCCCTTAATCCGGTCTACATTTCTGTCCAAGGCACGAACCTCCCAACCCTTCTGCACAGCAACCTTGACCACGACACTCCCCAGGTGTCCTCCCCCACCAGCAATCAAAACCTTTTTCTTCTCCATGATTCCCTCCTCAAGAATTATAAAAATAAAAAACCCCCTTCTCTAAAATGAGAAATGGGGTTTAAATTGATCTCTGAACCATATAACCACCCAAAGGTATTAAAGGATGTTGATGGAAGGCCTCAATTCCAATAGGAGTCTAATAAACTGTGGTGAAAAGGTCAATAAAAATTGAACGGCGGGGATACTACGGAGCAATAGGCAGCGAAAAGGTGATACAGGTCCCTTTACCAATTTCACTCTCTGCGCGAATTTCTCCTCCGTGGGCTTTTATAAACTGCCTGGCAATAGCGAGGCCGAGTCCTCTTCCTCCTGTAGCGCGTGACCGTGACTTATCCAGCCGGTAAAACCTGTCAAATATATAGGGGATAGCCTCTTGCGGAATTCCAGGGCCTGTATCTCTAACCCATACCTCCACCATGCTGTCCTTTTTTTGCAACCCTATCTCCACTATTCCCCCTTCTGGTGTGTAGCGAAGGGAGTTCATGAGCAGGTTGGAGATGACCTGACCGATCCTCATTGAATCCATCAATACCAGTGGGATATCTTTTGGTATGTTCCGTATCACGGTGATATTTTTCCCTTCCATCTGAAGAAGGAACTTGGAAATTTCCTGAGAAAGTACATCATCTAACGAGGAAGGCGACATTTTCAGTTCAAGCTGATTTTGCTCGAGCCGGGTCAGCATGGAAAGATCATCAATTAACTGGTCAATATTCCTGACTTCCTCGCAGATCGCCTTCAAGTGTTGATCCCTTTCCTCCTTTTCCATATCCCTGTCAATAAGGATCTCCGCATCAGATTGGATTCTGGCTAAGGGAGAGCGGATCTCATGGGATATATCCGCCAAGAGTTCCATTCTTAATTTATGAAAATCAGCTAAGCGTTGGGACATCTCATTAAAGGCTGTTCCGAGTTGACCAATCTCATCTTTAGACCTCACCTCTACTTTTACACCAAAGTTCCCTTTGGACATCTCCCCTGCTACCTTTGTCAGTTCCCTGATAGGTTTTGTTAAAACTCTTGAAAGGATGACCGTAAGCACTACAATGGTAATAAAAAATAATATTGAAGGGATGCCGGGCGGCAAGATTCGTTTACCGCCTTCAATGATGGGATAAAAGATTAAACCCATTACTGCAGAGGTTACGGCAAAACAAACCAGGAGTGTTAAGAGAAGTTTCCAAAAGATACTCTGACGAAATCCCTTCACCCTACTTCTCCTGAAACTTGTAGCCGGTGCTCCAGACTGTCAGAATATACTTAGGATCTTTGGGAGAGTCCTCGATTTTCTTGCGCAGATGACTGATGTGGGCGTCAATTGAACGGTCAAAAGGCTCAAAATTACGTTCTCTCAGCTCATCCAGCAGTTTGTCCCGGCTGAAAACGATACCCGGATTAGATGCCAAAATCCAGAGGAGGTCAAATTCGGTACTGGTAAGGGTGATCTTTTTTTTCTTTTTAACCACCTCTCGCTTTGCAGGGTCAATGACAAGATCGCCACAGACGAGTGGCTTCTCCTTTGAAACGGAAGCAGCTTGAACTACCTTAGTCCGTCTGAGATTGGCCTTGATCCTCGCTACGAGCTCACGGAGGCTGAAGGGCTTGGTGAGGTAATCATCTGCCCCCACCTCAAGCCCGACCACGATATCAGATTCCTTGCCGCGGGCTGTGAGGATAAGTATGGGGACTTGGTTATCCTTTCTAATTTCTCTGCATACTTCCAGTCCATCCAGCTCAGGCATCATGAGATCCAGGATCACCAGGTCCGGCTGAAAAGATTTTACCTTTTTTAAGCCCTCTATCCCATTGAGCGCTGCCTCTGTCCGGTATCCAAATTCTTTCAGATAGGTTTCAATATTTTTTACCAGCTTTACATCATCATCGATGACGAGAATTTTATCCATGATGGGTGTCAAATCCAAAAATAGGAGATCTTCATAGGGGTCCTTTAACCATCCTTGCCCTTCAGGGCAAAATATCAAAAGTTTATCTTGATTACAATAGGATGTATTAGTCAAGGACATCTGCGACACTTCTCCTTGAGAGGTCCTGTATGATGATAAGGAATTTTATCTCTCAGATGACCTCTTGTCCTGAATCTTATCTAAAAACTGTGGAGTTATGACTGCAATCCCTTCCTCTTTTGCTGCATCCACAATCATACCAATAACTCTACTTAAGAATATTGCAGGCACTTTCAGTAGCTTTGCGCAGGCTTCGTCTTCCCACTTGATATCCGGGTCAAACCGGGTGCAGGCATATCTAACGGTTTCTATAGTGTTGCCTTTTTCTTTCGGAATCGGGATAGCATATGGCTGGGAATGCTTGGTAAACCAGAATCTTACATTGTCCCTGTATCCATAATCAATGGGTAGTGCTGGGAATCCCTTCCCCTGCAATAAGTTATCCTTCCATTTCTTTTCCATGATGATCTTATCAATGCGTAAAAGGAAGTGATATTCCATACCATCCTCATTCTGCTTTAGTGGGTAGCTCTCATCCCAGCTACATAAAAATACCTGAACTGCCTCTCTTACGATATCAGGATACGTCGTATGACCATCGCTGTTCCGCGGTTTGGCGCCATAGCCATTAGCCGGCAGAAGGGTAAAGATACTGTTTTCCATCTTTTCCTCAGTGGTCTCACCTGGATAACTCAGCATCACGCAGTTTTTCATATACTTTTTTTTATCCGGGATAAAATTAAGGGCACACACCTTTGTCCGGAGAATGTTCCTGGCAGTATTGCTCGTTCCCCGGGCGATAAGCATCATGGAGTGTTCACCTTTTCCTGTGACAATATGGGGAAAACAGAGCGAGTAGGGGCCTAGGTTGGTCCTCCCTGATTCTGAAAATGTACTCACCAGCACAACGGGCATAGGGAAAAAACTCGAAGTCTGGTAAAAATTATCTAAAATTCTCACCTCAGCAAATTCTTCTGGCATGTGTGAACCTCTATTTTCTAACGTGAGGATGAAGGAGCGATTGTTCCTCGTTAATGGTTGATGAATAGTGACTTCAGCCTATCAAAATTCGAAGCCACCGGTGTGTACTGGGTGTACACGAGCTCGTTTACTCCTGGGGGGTAAAGATGAGAGGTTTCGGTGATATCCTTTAACTGATCGGCTCTGAGGTAGTTGGGAACAAATTCACCGGTGGCTTCTATGTTTTTGGCTGGATGCCAGCTCTTATTCGCAATGAATAACATCTGTGGATTCTTGGGTAGAGGACAAAAGAGAATAACTAACGAGTAAGGGGCTGCGTTGATCCTACCTTCATAATCCACAGTGGTAACCATCCTTACAAGAAAGGGATGTATAACAACATCAACGTACCCCACCACGTGGAGTTCTATGCCCTCTTTTCCCACGCTGGATCTCCTTTCTTTATACGACCCCTTTTCTGTGAAGTATTATTGATGAGAAATGTGAAGGAATTATGGAAGAAATGTAAAAAAAGTGTAAATTCTTAGAGAAGGGTTTTGAGCTCAGATTTCGGGTGCTGTTGCAAAGTTGCGTTTCACCTGTGCAGTGTCAGAGTGCTCTGTGATACGTCCAGTTCCTCTCCTGTCACTTGCAGGATCAGCAAGCCAAATGCAGCCAGCACCTCTCCAGCTGTGAAGTTGCAGTGGCCGTGCCGGAAGACTGGGATCTGCGTCACACTGCCTTTGCCTTTTGTGTTGACCTTCTCGGAGTAAATCAATTCGTGCCAGAAAGGAACGATCTCGTCACCCACGGTATGTATCGTGACCAGCGGAATGGTCATATTCCCCGTTGTCTGGTAGTTTGCAAGCTCGTCAAGCGCAGCTGGATCAGCAATGAAACGCTGGACTGATAAATTCAGCTTGAGATCATTTTCTGATCCCCAGTACCAGTGGCCTCGGTTGCCATACGGGTTGCCATCAAGTTTCGATGCTGCGTCATTAGTGCCAAAGATGTTATACCACAGCAGATCTACCGCAGGCTCTATGGCTTCATCCAGGTTAACTCGATCCATCGGTGCTTTGGACGTCCGGATAAGTTGCAGGAATGCGCCCGGAGTGTCAGCCAGTTCATCTGTAATCGCAGGGACATATACAGCTTCCCAGTCATCAATCACCTCTTGGGGAATGCTGATCGGGCTGCTTGGGATGATGCCGGGGAAAAAGTAGTCAAATAGCACACGGAAGTCACCCATGTAGCTTATCTGTTTCTCAAAATCACCGATCGGGCCGCAACACGCCAGCCCACCGCTGAACAGCTCCGGTGATTGCTCAACCAGCAATGTGGTGATGAGGCCGCCTTCCGAGGCCCCGGTCATGTAGGTATGACGAGGAGAGTCCCCAGCCACATCTGTAAAAGCTGCGACCAGTTCACGAATGTCGTCAGCCCCCTCAAGGATTGCCAGGCCATTGGTGCGGTAGCTCGTCGTGGCAAAGGCGAACCCCAATCTTTGCACGAGATCCGGCAAGTAGATACCATCAAATGTCAGGTGCTGGAAGTTGAGCGGTTCATTGTAGGCTATGTACCCGTGAGCCCAGATGACCAGATCGCTGTTCCAGCCTGTTGTCGGTATACAGATGCGTGATAATGCACCGGAAGGTAGCACGCCGTCTTGGCATTCGCCAGGGGTAGGCAGGGAGTGGACAGGCGGGGTAGTAACTATGAAGCTGGTCCAACCAATCAGCATTACGATCATAATTGTCCGCAGGATGGTACGCATAGACAAATCCTCTCAAGTAAAAATACTTTATGAAATTTTACTGTAGAATGGAGTAAGGTGCAAGAGTTTATCAGGACATAAGTAAGTTTAGAACAACGTATAGGGGAAGGTCCTGATCAATGTCTCACAGGGGCACAATTTAAAGGGCAGTCTTAAACCAGTGAATCTTACCTGCCATACTTACCTGTGATTGATGCTGACCCAATTACCTTTCCCTCAAGGGCCCTCTTGAATTGAGGAAGGGATGCATTCATAGTGAGATCGAGCTTCTCCACAGTGAGCGCATAGATTGTCACCACGTAAGGATGCTCGCCAGTCCCCGTGGGTGGCTGTGGTCCTCCATAGCCGATATCTCCAAATGAGTTTATTAGTTCTTTAGACCCAGCAGGCATTTTCTTTCCAGATGCCCCCTCTTCGAGAGAGGTTACCTGGGATGGGATATTAATTACCAGCCAGTGGACCCAGTTCTGAGCAACCGGATGGGGATCCACCATTGAGAGGGCAAAGGATTTGGTTCCAGAAGGAACATTTTTCCAGGTCAGCGGTATGGATAGATTTTTTCCACCTGCTCCTGGCATGACATACTGAACCGGAATCCGCTCTCCGTCCTTAAATGCTGAAGATGATATTTCCATAGCACCACCTCCTAAAACAGTACCATTTGGGACAAGTGATAAAGAGATGATAACAATGAGGAGTAAAGTGTATGATCTATACAGTTTCATATTGAAGGAAGCTTGCCAGTCTCACCCCCATTAAAAAGGCCCAATCCAAATCGGTCTTCTTTTCTTTCACCTGGCCAACCCTCAAGTTACTCATGCTGAAGACCTCTCCGACCTTCTTCATCTGAAAATCCTTGAAGTTGTCATCGAGGATCTTCATAACCAGGGCTGAGGATGAGGGCAAGGGATCACCCTGACTGATGACTGAAATTACCTTCTTTCCCTTGACTTTTGAGTCAACCCAGGCATCCTTAATTTCTCCCTTATCCCCATAGACGACCTGCATATCCAAAAGGGGCATCATCCGGGCAATGAAGTTAGTCATCGCAGCAGATATGGTTCTTCCGTGATTGGGGCTTCCAAAGATAAAGGCATCAGCCTTTTCCATCCTCTTCAGAATTCCCTCCATATCATCCTTGAGAGGGCAGGGTTTTTTACCCTCCAGGATTGTGTGCTTTCCGCAGGCAGTGCAGTATTTGATATCTGCATCATAGAGGTATATCTTTTCAACCTCGATCTCTATCTTGCTCCTTGCTCCTTCAATTACCTTATCGATCAAAAGATCTGTATTCGAATGTTTTCTCGGACTTCCCACGAATGCCATCACTTTCATCTGCTCCTCCTGTTTGAGCTATAGGGTTCAAGGGGTCGAGGAATCAAGGGTTCCAGATATTAAAATCCAAATGTCAAAGCTCAAATGCCAAATTTGAACTTTGGGCTTTATCATTTAACATTTTCACTTGACCCCTTTGCCCCTTGAACCTCTATTTCTTTGGCACCTTTTTCCAGTCAGAGAGAAATCGTTCAATCCCCACATCGGTTAAAGGATGTTTTACCAGTTGTTTCATTACCGCAAAGGGCATGGTTGCGATGTCCGCTCCCATGAGTGCTGCTTCAAGCACATGGAGAGGATTTCTTATGCTTGCTACAATCACTTCAGTATCAAACTCATAATTAGAATAGATGCTAAGGATCTGCTCAACCACGTCCATGCCGTAGTGGGAACAATCATCCAGCCTTCCCACAAAAGGGCTTACATAGAAAGCTCCGGCTTTGGCAGCGAGAAGCGCCTGGTTAGGGGAAAAAACCAAGGTCATATTGATTTTTATTCCTTCGCTGCTCAACTTCTTAGTGGCCTTAAGTCCATCCCAGGTCAGAGGGATCTTGACTACGATGTTTCTATGGATCTTAGAGATCTCCCTTGCCTCCTTGACCAAGACCTCCGCCTCAGTGTTCACCGCCTCGACACTGATGGGGCCATCAATGATCTGACAAATCTCATCAATGATCTGTCGAAAATTCTTTCCTTCCTTAGCAATGAGGCTCGGATTGGTAGTCACCCCATCGATCAATCCGAGACTGTTTGCCTCTCTGATCTCCTCAATATTGGCAGTATCGATAAAAATTTTCATACTATCACCCTTTTAAAATTATTGATTTTTTGTTTTCTCTTTGTATTTCCTGCAGCACTCCTCACCGCAGAAGAAGTACCATTCGTTACCGATCTTCTCCGAAAGCGCCTCCCTTTTTGGTAGATATACCTGGCAGCAGGGGTCTTTTACCATCTCATCAGTGATAGATGAACTGGTCTTCCCCATTCCTTTTCTATAACCCTTCTTAAATGGGGGATAGAGTAGACTCCTGACGATTCGATAGATAAGGTAGATAAGGATCAGGATGATCAGGTTACGCAAGGCCGTTCCTCCGAAAAAGGTATTACTTCTTTTTCATCCCCAGTTCGCCTCAGGAGCTCTGTGATAGAGAGTTTGAGTTGGGGATGAATCAAATCTGGGCATACCTCCTTAAGGGGGACCAGGACAAACCTTCGAAGGTGCAAAAAGGGATGGGGAATGGTAAGGTTGGTTGTCTCAATAATCTCATCATTAAAGAGAAGTATGTCAAGGTCAATATTCCTTGGCCCCCATCGTTCCTCCTTTTTTTTCTTGAGTCCATCTTCGACGTTTCTTAAGTGTTTCAAGAGACCTTCTGGATCAAAAGAGGTTCTTATCTTGAACACTGCATTTACAAACCAATCCTGATCCTGGTTGCCCCAGGGTTCGGTACGATATAAGGAAGACTTATCAATCAGTTCGTTTTCCTCTGCCTTCAAAACCTCATCTATTGCCTCAAGACAGTTTTTCACCTTGTCCCCGAGGTTAGAACCGACACTAAGGTAAGCAATGTTTTTTCGCTTCCTACCATCCAATTCTGCTCATCCTCTCTACCGCCTCAGATAGCCTTTCTTTACCAACAGTGAGGGCGATCCGGATATATCCTTCTCCATGACTGCCAAAACCATTTCCTGGAGTAGTAACAATCCCGGCCTTCGTAAGCAGGTGCAGGGTAAAATTAGAGGAGGTGAAACCTTGTGGAACCTTGACCCAGAGATAGAAAGTGGCCTTTGGCCTTTCCACTTCAAACCCTATTTTCCTCAAGCCATCCACCACGATATCTCTCCTCTCCTGGTAGATTTTTCTCATCTCTACCACACTCGACTGATCACCATTTAAGGCCTCAATACCAGCTTCCTGCACTGCCTGAAATACACCTGAGTCAACATTGGTCTTCACCTGACCCAGTCCTCCTACAATTTCAGCATTCCCGACAGCAAAACCGATCCTCCAGCCAGTCATATTGTACGTCTTGGACAGGGAATGGAATTCTATTGCCAGGTCCTTTGCGCCATCAACCTCGAGAAGGCTCATGGGCTTATATCCATCGAAGCAGACCTCCGTATAGGCGGCATCATGGCAGAGAATGATCTCGTGATTCCTTGCCAGTTTAACCGCCTCCTGCATAAAGGTCATATCAGCACAGGCGGCAGTCGGGTTATTGGGATAATTGATAAACATGAACCGTACCTTTTTTAAAGCCGCATCAGGTATTTTGGAGAAGTCCGGTATAAACCGATTCTCTTTAAGGAGCGGCATGAAATAGGGCTCCCCACCGGCAAACTGAGTTGCTACTCTGTATACTGGATAACCTGGATCAGGGCAAAGGACGAGATCACCAGGATTAACAAAGGCAAGGGGTATATGGGCAATCCCCTCTTTTGAGCCGATGAGGGTGACTACTTCCTTCTCTGGATCAACCTTCACCCCAAACCGCTTTTGGTACCATGTAGCAACCTCTCTACGAAATTCGATCATCCCCTCATAGGTGGGATAACGGTGGTTACGGGCATCAGATGCTGCCTGTTGCAATCTTTCAATGATATGGCGAGGGGTAGGAAGGTCGGGATCTCCAATACTGAGGTTGATGATGTCCATCCCCTTTCGAACTGCTTCTTCCTTCATCTTATCAATGGCGGCAAAGAGGTAGGGAGGGAGATTTTTGATGCGATCCGCCTTCACGATCTTCATTCTCTTCTCCTACTTAAGCCCCAGTACATCCAGCATATCGTATAAACCTTTTTTCTGACCAACAATCCACTTTGCTGCCCTTACCGCTCCTCGGGCAAAATTCTCGCGACTCTGGGCACGGTGGGTAAACTCGATCCTTTCTCCGATCCCTCCAAAGATTACCGTGTGCTCTCCCACAATATCACCAGCCCTTATAGTCTGGATCCCGATTTCCTCTTTTTTTCTCTCACCGATCATTCCCTTCCTCTCATATCTCGCAGATTCACTTAAGTTTCTCCTCAATGCCTTCGCCAGGATCTCAGCCATCCTCAGTGCAGTACCGCTTGGTGCATCCTTCTTCATTCGATGATGAGCCTCAATAATCTCTACATCATAATCATTACCCAATACAGCAGCAGCCTCGGCGATCAATTTAAACAACAGGTTCACCCCAACGCTCATGTTAGGGGAAAGAACCGTACGGGTTTTAGGTGCAAGCTGCTCTATCTCCTCCCGCTCTTTTTGAGAGAAACCCGTGGTACCAATCACGAGAGCCTTCTCCCTATTCACTGCCCACGTCAAGTTAGCCAAGGTATTCTCCGGTGTCGTAAAGTCAATGATGGCATCATAATTATTTTCTACTTGAGAGAGACTATCCGCGATGACTATTCCGATCTTACCCATACCGATGGTCTCGCCGATCTCATGACCGATGAGAGGATGACTGATCCTTTCAGTTGCTCCAACCAGATCAATCCCCTCACTTTCCTGGATCACCTTGACGATGAGCCGCCCCATCTTGCCGCAGGCACCAACTACCACTGCTTTTACTGGACGATCAGGCATAAAAACTCCTTTACGATAAAGAAAAAAGTTATCGATTACGGCGTTATATAATGGCAAAACTATACCTGTATTTTACTCTCTGTGTCAAGGTTATCAAAACATGAACACAGATGGGTATAGATATACCTATCTAAGAGATAAATAGAATAGGGATTACCTGGGGAGGGCGTTATCCTGACAATATTGGAAAGGGGTTATATTTCCCTACGCATTAATTTGATTTGTTGATCAATTTCCTTTTGCTTGAGTTTATAAACTGCACATTGGGGACAATTTTCCTCCATCCATTTCTTCATCATCACCTGTTGTTCTTCTGATAACTGTTTTAAAAACGGCGTCCTATCAAGTTCCCAGCAACTTTTCTTCTGCTCAAAAGCAGGACAAGGTTGTTTTTTTGGTCCCTCTGCCTTCGCCATACAATTCGGGTTTACATCCCAGCACATCTCGCTCATTTTTTCTCCTTTCTCTAACTAAGCAGAATCTAGGGACAGGCACCTATTTAAGGAGGTTGAGGGGGATAGGGATGGGCACTATTCTTCCAGAATCAATGGCTTCAGAAAATTCGCTCTTTGAAAATTATATATTAGGGATGAAAGACTTAACAAAGCGGATCTTGTCTTTGTTACCCGTTTTAATAGCAATCACTCCCAGCTCTTTCGCTATTCCAGTAAGATGCCACCATCTTCAATGATACATGAGATGACGTCATCCTGCTCTGCTTTTACACGCTTTCTTCTTAAAACATTACTGTAATAATGATAATATCATTCACGACACTTAAGCGGATCCAATCAATTCAGCCTGGAAGACTTCCATTAGCCAGGGAAGCGAAATGGTAATTCACAGGCCTGATAGAAGGATTCGGAACAAGGATACATATAGGAATAACCCGTGTCCTCCGAAGTACACTAAGCACTGAGGTTGCGGGGGTCTCACACATTAGAAATGCATCTTCCCCAGTCTCTGGGATAGTTCCTCAGAATACAGACCCGGAACACCGCTCAGGGCTATACCTGTAGTCTTCTTGAATGCACCACAAAGTGCGGTCTTCCTTCTCCGTCCCTCTTCTATGCTCGAAGGGCTACACAGCACAGAATAGGACTCTCGCTCCTTTAAGAACTCAAGATAGAGATTGACGTAGTCCAGCAGCCACTCCACAACGGTCTCCTGGTGCTTAATATCGACTTCTCCCCTAAGCATACCGCCCGAAGTAAAACTTTCAATGCGGCGATCCGGCACCCCAGGCAGCAACCCGGGCAGTTCGTCATACTTTTTCCGCAGTTCCTGGACTGGTTTGCAGAACACGTTCCTATAGAATTCATCTGTGGAAAGTGGAGCGAGATCAGCCGCGCAGTACACGTATTTGCCAAGATGAAAACAGGCTTCGATGAGGCATATCGGAAGAGGAACACCATCTTTGGGGATAACCGTCGCTACTGTGGCTTGCGTCAGGTCCAAGGTATTGGCATCATCCTTGTTCTTCATTTTGACGTCTCTCCACGTAGACAAGCTTATTTTCTCCAAGGGATTGTTCTCCTTCCTGGCACACGAGAAGACCCTAAAGTAAAGCCTTTCCTTCCCATTCTGTGCTATAGGTTCCTTTTCGGAGACAACCTCATCCATACTGTCAGTGTATACCTTGAAAACGTTCAAGAAGGTGTTCTTCAACTCATCTTGTTTCATCTTAAGCCCCCTTTCAGGTTTCTATGATCTTTTCCAGGTGAGACTTTCCCCATCGATTGCGTGTGGTTTGAGGATAGTTGTCCTTACGTGATGAGACCGATCTTTGAACTGATCTGCTCTTCATGTCCGACGTAGGCCGGGCACTTGGGGCAGTTCTCCTGCATCCACTTCCCCATCATTTCCCTTTGCTCCTGCGAAGCTTTTTGAATAAGTGGTTGCCAGTCAAGTTCCCAACAGCTAATTTTTTGCTCATATGCAGGGCAGGGTTGTTTTTCTGCACCTTCTTTTTTAGCCATACAATTCTGATTTATCTCCCAGCACATCTCGCTCATTTTTTTCTCCTTTCTCCTTAGTCTACTACTTATTTCCCCAAGGTATTCCTCAGCCTGATAGTGCACTTGCTGTCACCATGGCACATCCTGACAGGTTCTATGAGCTCTCCTAAATTCCTGCTCACTTCTTCCATCTGGACATCTTCAAGGATATCACAAAACTCCAAATTCATCCCTCTCCGTTTGCTCTCTTCCAGATACGGACAATATATGATGGAGTATTGAAGCTCATCAGGCTTTGAGTAATCCGGTTGTATCTTTAAGCCTAAAATCCTGTCGGGGATAGAAGCTATCTTCCTAATCTCTTCGAAGTTCTTGTCTTTGAGCTTTTCAATGCCCTGTTTGGTGCCTTGCCTTATGATGGCTTTATACATTTCAACACCCTCACTTCCAAGTTTCTCTTTTAAAAACTCGAAGACATTAAACTGGAAATTAATGAAACTCTGGCGAAGAAAGGCAATCTGTCGTTCCGCAGGTATATCAGGATCTACATATATATCTAGTTGAGCACTCTTATCCATCGTTTTTCCTCCACTATGCAGGGTTGGATTCAATGGGTGTGGTAAGAAAGATGCACAGCCCTTCTTCATTAGGCAATTTTTTTACCAGTTCTACTTTGATAGGATGGAACTTTTCCCTTATCTTGGCTGCTTTTACACATATTGCCTCACAGGGACTCACCTTCATGCCGAGCTCATGAGCCATGGAGATGTAAGGACAATTGCGGATTGTTTCTTGCACGGTGCCGCCTCCCTGCCTTTCTACCTCGACATCAAGGCCCAAAGATCTGGCAATGATCTGGACTTCTTTCGCAGGAGCAGACATTTGTTCTTTTAATTGTTCTTCTAAATAGTAGTCAAAGACTTTTCCCCCATTTTCTTTTCCGAGAGAATCGGTTAACACTTTGTAAATCCTGATTTGTTCACTCTTTACCCTTTTCCTTAACCATTCCAGCACATCATCCGTTGATGTGTCTTTTAGCTCCTTATTGGCCTTTTCTTCTATCAACGTCAGGGCTTTTAGGTTGTCCATAACCTTAGACTTAAGTTCAGGAGGAGGGCTGACACGCTTCCACTGTCGCAGCAGGACCCTGACCTTATTTAATTCCTTTAGTCTTTTCTGACACTCATGGCAGGAAGAGAGGTGAGATTCTACCCTCTCACTTTCCTCACGCTCTAAAATACCTGCGAGATAGTCTATGAGCAGATCTTCCTTTTCATTGCAATTCATTGATAAGCCCCTTCTTTTTAATCAGCTCCACCAGCTGTTTAAAGCCGTTGTGGAGTCTGGATTTCACTGTCCCCAGCGGGATTTCCAGTATCTGAGCGATCTCCCGGCAAGAGAGATCCTGATACTCTGAGAGAATAAAAACCGATCTCAGTTTCTCAGGTAAGGATTTCACTAAGGCCTTTATCTTCTCTTCAATATCTTTCTTGATCAATCTTTCTTCAAGGGAGGGATTTATGGGATTTGGATTGACTCCTCTCTCTGTAAACTGAAGGGAAGATTCGTGAGCGAGATTGTTCTCTTCCAGAGGTACTTCCAGTTCGCGCGTCTTCTTCCTGATATCATCTATGCACACGTTGGTGGCAATGCGATAAGCCCAGGTCGAAAACCGTAAATCGGGATTAAAGGATCTTCTGTTCTTGAAGATGCGATAAAAGGTTTCCTGGAAGAGGTCCTCCGCCGCATGGAAATCCCCTATGTGTCTATATATATAATTAAAAAGTGATTTCTCATATCTGACAAGAAGTTCCTCAAAGGCTTTAAGATCACCTTCTTCGACTAAGGAAATCATCAACTCTTCATCACTGTAATCAGTCATAAAATTAGCTATTTATTATTTAGGTAATTATAAATGATCTGGCACTAAATCACAGATATTTTTAACCAACAAATGAAAGATATTTCTACTACGATTATTATATCTAAATTCCATTTCTTTTAAATAAAGAGGGAACCGTTTTTTA
>Ga0315289_10007186_pt1 | contig 16276 bp, 10 predicted proteins | sample YL17G11_40_MG_FD_203452 | JGI IMG/M metagenome (GOLD analysis project Ga0315289, IMG submission 203452) | Sediment microbial communities from Yellowstone Lake, YNP, Wyoming, USA - YL17G11_40 | ecosystem: Environmental > Aquatic > Freshwater > Lake > Sediment | place: USA: Wyoming | collected... | reverse complement strand
GAAGCTGCTGAGCGTTCGCAGGCGATGCACGAGGTAGCCCACGCCGGCACCCATCACTGCCAAGCCTACGGCGAAGACCACGTGGCGGTGGTAACTGGGGGCTACCGTGGACTGCAACCACGGCCGCCGCACGTAGAAATCAATCACCAAAGCTGCGTACGACGCCAGCGACAGCACGGTCATGAACCAGACGAAACGCACTCGGAACCAGAGGCCGGAACCGACGATCAGCAAGGGGTAGCCAATGATCATGGGACTGGCGGCGCCGTCGGCGACCAGCAGCATGGTCAGCAGCACCAGCGAGTCGAGCGAGCCCCACACGAACCGGGCCGGGAGCGACCACCGGCGGCTGTCGAGGAATTGCTGGCAAACGACCGAGGCCGCCGCCCAAAGACCCAGCAGGATCAGCATCTTGACGTGGAACAGCAAGTTCACCCCGGACGTCCCTGCAAGATAAGTGGTCCACTGCACCACGCCGAACGTCGCCAGTGCACCCAGCCTCAGTGCCAGTGCAGGCTGACGGCGGGTCCAGTTCCACAGGCGTTGTCCAAAGTGGGGCGGGCGGACTTCCAGGGCATCACCGCGGGCGAAGCGTTCCAGGTCCTCGGCCAGTGCCGCGGCCGAAACGTAGCGATCGTCCGGCGATTTCGCCAGGCATTTCAGACAGATCAGCTCGAGGCCGACGGGGATGCGCAGGTTCAGTCGCCGTGGCGGGATCGGTTCCCGGCCCAGCACGGCAATCAGCGTATCCAGCGCATTCTCCTCCCGAAACGGCGGCTGGCCCGTCAGCAACTCGTAGAGGATCGCCCCCAGGCTGTAGACGTCGGCGGCCGGCCCTACTTCCTTTCCGCGCCCGGAGGCCTGCTCCGGCGCCATGTAGCTGGGCGTGCCGGCAATCACGCCGCTGAGGGTCGTTTGCAGATCGGACTGAAAGACCTTCGCCAGCCCGAAATCGCTCACGTACGGCTGCTCATGGCTATCCAAGAGAATGTTCGACGGTTTGAGGTCCCGGTGGACGATGTTCTGCTGGTGCAGGTGTTCCACGGCTCGGGCGACTGTGGCCACGATCCGCACGGCCGTGGATATCTCCACCGGCCCACGCGCCACCCGCTGGGCCAGGCTTGGACCGTCGATATATTCCATGGCGAAGTAGTGCTGGCCGTGCAGGCAGCCGACCTCGTGGATGTGGACGATGTTCGAGTGCTGCAGTCGCGCGGCGGCCCGGGCCTCGACATGAAAACGGTGGACGTGCTCGGGAGAGGCCAGATGGCTGCTGAGGATCATTTTCACCGCCACGATACGGTCGAGCGTCGCTTGTCGGGCCTTGTAGACCACTCCCATGCCGCCCCGCCCGATCTCGCTCACGAGCTCATACTGCCCGAAGGTCCGCGGAAAATCGGCTGCGGGCTCGGGCAGGTCGCGTGCCGTATCATCCTCCGGACCAAAGTGACCGTCGAGCGTGGCGGCGCCGAGCCCATCGGCCGCGGCCGATGCTGCCGCAAGCTGGTGCAAGGCGTCCAGGCAATTCAGCGCAGAAGTCAACTCGGGCTGCGCCCGCAACAGCTCCTCCCGATTCGGCCTCTCTCCCGCCTGCAATCGGGCGACATACTGGTCGAGCAGACTCAAGATCTGCGGGTCTTCGGGCAAATCGTTCATGGGCCATCGAGTCACTACGGGTTTTCGACCGCGCGCCTCCAATTATGAGCGCCCGGGGGTGGCTCCGCAAGGCGGACGCTCTCAGGGCTGTGATGAGTGCGCGGTCTCGCGGTACGGGCGGCCGGCACGATAGAGTTCCAGGCGCGACTGGATGTTCTTGGCCAGCGCGGCCTGCCCGGCTGATTGGGCCAGTTGCGCCGCCCGCTGGGCGATGAGGATGGCATCGTCGAAGCGCCCGGCGGCGGCATAGGCGGCGGCCAGCGTGTCAAGGCACTGGGCATTCTCCTGGCCGCCGAGTTCGCGTGCCCGCTGTGCCAACTCAACCGCCCGGGCTGGGTCGCCGCCTTCGGCTGGTTCATGCGTTGCCAGCAGCCATGCCAGGTTGTGGAGGGCTTCGAGGGAGTCGGGCATCAACTGTAAGACCTGATTGTATTGTTCAAGCGACTCTTTGGTCCTGCCTGCCGTGGCTAGAATGCGCGCCAACTGGTGACGGGCTGTGACGAAACGCGGCATTAGCCGTACGGCTTCGTAGTAATGTTCGATTCCTTCCTTAGTCCTGCCCGTATTTGCCAGAAGCATCGCCAAATTGTGGTGGGCGACGGCGCAATCGGGGTTCAGGTGCAGGGCCTTTTCGAAATGTCCGACTGCCTCGTCCGTCCTATCGAGGCTTGCGAGGACAATAGCCAGATTGTTGTGTGCATCGACGAAATCGGGGCTAACCTTCACGGCCTCATAGTAGTGCTGGATCGCCTCCTCCCTCTTCCCCATGCCCGCTAGGACGTTTGCGAAATTATAGTGGGCGGCGGCATAATGGGGTTTCAGGCGCAGTGCCTCCTGGTAATGTTTGACCGCCTCCTTGGCCCTCTGCATCTCGGCCAGAACAAGGCCGAAGCTGTTGTGGGCTTCAACGAATTCCGGCTTCAGCCGCAAGGCCTGACGGTAATGCTCGATCGCCTCGTCCGCTCTACCCATACGCGCCAGGGCGTTGCCCAGGTTGTTGTGAGCGTGAGCGTACTCGGGTTTCAGCAGCAAGGCCTGGTTAAACTGTTCGACCGCTTCATCGGTCCTGCCCACAGCGACCAGCGCAAGGCCCAGCCCGTTGTGGGTGACGAAGTTACTCGGGCGTTTGTCGGCCGTGTCCTTCCAGAACGAAAGCGACGATCGGTAGTCCCGGTTGCGCACTACAGTAGCATTTCCTAGTGCCAAGAGCACCGCCGCCAGCGCCAGCATCGGCGTCGTCCAGCGCGCCAGCATGGCGCGGCCACTTGCCTCGGCTTGTCGAGGCAGCAAGGCCTCCCAGAAAGCGTATCCCCCGGCCACCACCAGCAACACTATGGCTGCCAGCGGCAGGTACATACGATGCTCATAAGCCATTTCTGCTAGGGGCAGAACGCTCGACGTCGGTGCCAGAATAAGGAAGAACCACGCGCCCAAGTAACTCCAACCCTTCCGCCGGACTAGGCCCCAGAACGTGACCGCCACAAGCAGGCCTAAAACAACCGCCCCGGGCAGAATTTCGCCAAGCGTGCTCGCGGCTGGCCACGCGTAATCGAAGCACAATGCGGTGGGCCAGAGCGACAATCGTAAGTAGTGCAAGATTACGCACGGCTGCGTGCGGGTGTAGGTCCAAAGATCAGGCGCCCCGAGTTCCGTCTGGCGACCGATCAGGCCGGTTGAAAGCACCAGGTACGCCAGCAGGCCCCAGGTGGCCGCGAGACCCGTGTACAGGCGCCAACGCCGTCGCAGGGCTTCCCGAAATGAGCCGGCCAAGAACGTGCGGTCGTACAGCAGGGCCATCAGCGGTGCGGTGACCATCACTTCCTTTGTCGCCATTCCCAAGAGACAGGCGCACACCGCCAATGCGTGCCAGAAGCGTGGTCTGGCGGAATCGGCGCTCCTCATCAGGGCATACAGCGTCAACAGATAGAAGAATCCCATCAGCGATTCGGCACGCTGGACGATGTACGTGACCGACTCGGTCTGCAACGGATGTACCATCCAGACGAGTGTACTGGCCAACGCCAAGGGCAGCCTTGCCCTGCCAAAGCGATCGCGCAGCGTGCGGGTCAAGAATGTCCGACGCAGGAGGCCGAACAGCAGCAGGGCCGCCATGATGTGAATGGCCAGGTTGACGGCGTGGTAACCCCAGACATCCAGTCCGCCGAGCGCGTAGTTGATCGCCAACGAGACGTTCAACAGCGGCCGCCCGCCCACCGTCTCGCCGTCGCACGGCGGAGATAGCACTCGCCAGATGGGCCAAAGCCGGCGGATAGTCGGATTCTCAACAATCGACGCTATATCGTCATAGACGAAGACGCCGGCAAAGCTGTTGTGGTATGCCGCCAAACCCGCCAGCACGATGATGCCTGTAGCCAGCATGATGATGCGCCAAGATGGCGACGCGAAGCCCGCAGCCAGAGAGGATTCGCCGACGCTGCGGCAGAGGCGCGCGCCGCGGTCGGCCGTGCTCACCGCACACTGCGGCACCGGCAGCGCGCCAGGCGACGGCTTGGCTTCGGTACGACGTTTCATCAATTCCAGCATACCGCCGCGGGCGGCAGATGCCCAGCGGATGACGCGTAACCGTATACCGCCGCTTTTTCGGGCAAACCCCTCTAAGTGGGTATTGCAAAAAAAAATGCGCTGGTAAAGTGCAGGTTCTTAGAGTTGCTTCTCTGTTTTATGGACAAGACGTTGAGAGACAGGAAGCAGGCCCGCGCGACGCATCCACAATGATCTTCGGCACCTCGTCCGATCGTGCGGCCTTTTGGGCCTCTCGAGCCTGCTCTGCCACAACGTTCACTTTGTATCGGATGCGTTGCGGAATGCCTTGGGCACGCGCATCTTGGCTTAAGGATCGAGGAGTAGACCAAACGCGTTCTGCCAGAACCCGACGGTAGCGTTTTCCAACCACCTACTAGTTCGAAAGGAGTCTTGGCATGAAACGACGCGATTTTCTGAAGTCCTCGGTATTTCTGGCCATCGCCGCGGGAGTGCCGAAAGTTGCCCGCGCCGGCAGGTGTATTTATCTCGACGCGGGCGCCTGTACCAACTGCGACCAGGGCAATTGCTATTACTGTGACCAGGGCCCGTGTAGTTCGTGCGACCAGGGCAGTTGCACTAGCGTTGACCAAGGCCCTTGCAGCCAGTGCAACCAAGGCCCTTGCAACAACTGCGACCAGGGCGGTTGCTGCAACTGCGATCAGGGCAGTTGCAAGAACTGCGATCAGGGCGGTTGTCTAAACAACGACTGTTTCCGGTGCGCCAAGTGTGACCAGGGTGCCTGCTACAGTTGCGACCAGGGCGGTTGCACTGACTGCGACCAAGGCCCTTGCTCCAACTGCGACCAGGGCCCTTGCTCGAACCGCGACGTTGGGCCCTGCCGTTTCACCGACCAGGGCCCTTGCACTGGGTGCGACGACAACCGTTGCAACACGTGTGATCAGCCCTTTGTGCCTTGCCCCTCATGTGACGACCCCGGTTGCCCTAGCAACGACGCACCTTGCCTGGTTTGCGACCAAGGCGTTTGCTACAACTGCGACCAGGGCATGTGTTTGAGTTGTGACGACGGCGTTTGCAATTCGTGCGACGAGCCTGGTTGTTCTTCCTCGGAGGGCTGACCGCGGCCAAGGACGATCAGGGCAATGTTCCCTGCTTCGCTGAACCTCCTTTGAGAAAATGTTTGTTGTCCAAATGCGATAGCGGTGCTGCAGAGCGCGCTTGCGGCGCCGCTATCGCCAGTCGGCAAAACCGATTCAGTCCCGAAGGGGCGCCACATAATAGCCAGGGGCGTGAGCCCCTGGTGGGACGATAAACAGGTGGTTGTAGCCGGGGAGCGGCGGCAGAGCCTCTGCCGCCGCTTCGGGGCTTACGGCGCGACTCATGGCCTTTTTCCAGGGGCTCACGCCCCTGGGTATTGCCTTTCGCCGCTACGCGGCTAAGACTCTCATAACAATCATCCGTTGCAATCACGGCCGAAAGGAGCGATGAAGATGTTGTTGCATTCGGTGGACTTGGCGTTAACCAGGCGCTGCAATCTGCGCTGTGCCTTCTGCTATATCGAAGAGAAGACCAGCGAGACCCCGGCGGGCGAGGTCGAAAGGAATATCAAGACCGTAGACTGGATCGTCGCCCAGTACCGGGCCGGGATGGATGACATCGCGCCGGAACATCGCAGAATTGGACTAAGCCTTTACGGCGGAGAGCCCACGGTGGCCTGGGATAGCGTGCTGGCGCTCAACGAATACAAGAAGACCTGCGATATTCCCATCCAACTGAGTTTGGTGACGAACATGGTTTTGATGGATGAATCGCGGATCGATTTCTGCATGGCCCATCGCATCGGCATCCATCCTTCCATCGACGGCTGCCAGGAGGCGGAGGATTTTTTTAGGCGGACGGAAAAGGGAGTGCCCGTTTCGGACACGGTCTTCCGCAACGCGAAGGTGCTGACCAGCAAGATGAAGGGCCGAAGCTGCCGCTCGACCATCGCCCCTGAAACGGCCCAGTGGATGCTGAAGTCGCTGAAATTCCTTTGCGAAGACATCGGCTTCGAGACGGTCAACCAGGTGCTGGCCGGCGGCGTAAACTGGACGGACGAGGCGTTGGAAGTCGTCAGGCAGCAGACCGTTGAGATTACCGACTGGTGGATCGACTGCCTGAGGAAAGGGGTCCACTATTCGCTCTATTACATGCGGAACATGCTGACGGGGATCTGGAACCCGATGCGGGACCGGAGGTTATGCTCCTCCGGGTTGAGCAGGGCCGCTATCGATACCGACGGGAACATCTATCCTTGCCACCGCTTCTGCAACGCCTCTACTCCGGCCGAATACAAGATGGGGAATATCCATGAAGGCGGCGTGGTGAACATGGAGTTGGAGAACAACCTCAAGGGTTTCGACGTGGCGGCCTTTCACAAGGACAAGTGTTCCACGTGCATCGCGGTCAATTCCTGCCACGCCCTCTGCCTTCATGAGATGATGCTACAGGGCAAGGGGATGTTTGAGCCGCTGGATCACTACTGTAAACTTTGGCCCTTCTATTACCGCGAGGCCATGCGGGCGCACGCCATGCTGACGGCAGAGCAAAACCAGAAGTATTTGCAGATCTACAGGCCCCGCCCACGTGCTCAGAACTTACAGCGAGGCAGGAGGAATGGCCAGCGACCTGCGCCGGGCTTCGAGCCGGCATGGGAGGGCTTCGAGGTGAGCAGCGTCACGGCCGCTCAATGGGTTCCCGACTGTGGGCCGCCGCGTCGTCGGAAATAGGCACAAGCGATGGAAAAAGGAAGAAGAAATCGGCTCTCACGGATCGGGCTGGGCCAAAGAGCGGGGCGATTCGCGGTATGGTCGGCGCTGGCGGTATAGTTCCAGGCGGGCTCGGATCAGCGTTGCCAAAGGCTCCTGCCCGGCTGACTCGGCCAGTTGCACAGCCCTTTCGGCAGTAGTCACGGCATCATCAAGGCGGCCGGCTGCGGCGTATGCGGCGGCCAGGGTGTCGAGGCAATGGGCCTTTTCCCGGCCGCCTAGCTCGCATGCCCGCTCGGCCAATTGCACGGCCCGGGCTGGGTCGCCGCCCTGGGCAGGTTCGCTGGTTGCCAGCAGCCACGCCAGGTTGTTAAGGACCGCCGGGGCGTCGGGCGTGAGTCGCAGAAGCTCCCGGTAATGTTCGATGGCCTGTTGGGTCTCGCCGATACTGGCCAGGACGTTGCCCAAGGCATAATGGGCTGCGGCGTAGTCGGGCTTCAGCCGCACGGCCAGTCGGTAGTGCTCGATCGCCTCCCGGATTTTGCCCAGCTTGAGCAGGGCGTTGCCCAGGTTGTTGTGGCCCTCGGCGAAGTCCGGTCTGAAGCGCAGGGCCTGGCGATAATGTTGGATGGCCTCGTCGATCTTGTCTAGGGCCTCCAGGGCGATGCCCAAGTTGTTGTGGGCGTCGGGGAAGTCGCGCTTCGCCGACAACGCCCGCCGGTAGTGCTCGATGGCCTCGGGGACCTTGCCGGTCTGGGACATGATCACGCCCAGATTGTTGTGGGCATTGGCATCGTCGGGTTTTAACCGCAGGGCCTCGTAGTAATGTTCGATCGCCTCTTGGACTTTGCCGATCTTGGTAAAGACATACCCGAGATTGTAGTGGGCCCTAAAGTCGTCCGGCTTCAACCGCAGCACGTGGTGGTAATGTTCAATGGCCTCGCGAAACTTGCCGGCCTTGGTCAGAACACTGCCCAAATTGTTGTAGGCCATCCAGCAATCGGGATTTCGCTCGATCGTCGTGCGGTACAGCTTTTCGGCGTCCGCATACATCTTGCTCTGCTGCCAACTCAAGATGCCCAAAATCGACAACAAGGTCAGGCAGATCGCGCGGCCCGCCGTCCTCGTCCACAGCCCCGACCGCGCCAACAGCAGCGTCACGCCGGCCGACCCAAGAGCAATCATCCCCAGGCCTGCCAGGTACTGAAAGTGGTCGGCCACGAGCGAATACCGGAATGGATAGACATTGAAAAAGCCCAACACCGGGAACAGCGTCCCACCGAAAAACAACACCGCCGCCAAGGGCGCACGCGTGCGGCCCCGAATGCTCCAAAGCACGGCCGCCAGTAGCACCGCGCCCACCGGGAACAAGTACTGCCACCACACCGCCTGGCTGACGTTCCACCGCGGATAGATAAAGATCAGTTCCGCCGGCCAAAGCAGTTTGCCCAGGTAAAACCAGATCACTCGGCCAGCAATCAAGAACCGCTCGACCAACGTAAACTCGTACTCGGCCCCCTCGGCGCCGATCAGCTTATACTCCACCCAGGCGGTGAGCACGCCCGCGGCCGCACCTAACACAAAGAAGGGCACCAGCGGCAGCACGTCGCGGCGCCACGACAACCGCCCCCGCTGCCACCAGAAGACCACCAGCAGCGCTGCCGGCAGTGTTGCCGTAACGGTCTTGCTCAGAAGCCCGAGCAGAAAAAGTGCCAAGGCCAGGGTATAGGCCAAATGTGCGGACCAGGGTGACAGAGGGACGTGAAGGGGACAGTCCTCTTTTTCGCCCTGCCCGCGGAGCGCGGGCGTCTCGCCCGCTGAAGCGGATGCGGGCGGGACGCCCGCGCTCCAGGTGGCGCCAGGGGGACAGTCCCCTTTTTCGCCGCCGACACTGTCGGCCAACATCGGCCCGCTCGGGGCGAAAAAGGGGACAGTCCCCGGGATCCTGCGCGTTTGATCGAACCGCAGATACACCAGCGCCGCTGCCAAATAGAAAACGGCGGAGAGGGTATTTTTTTGCTCGGTGATCCAGGCCACCGATTCCACCTGCACCGGGTGCAAGGCGAAGACCGCCGCCGCCAGCAGCGCCCCGGGTATCTTCAGGCGGCGCAGCACCAGCGCCACCAGCACGGCCACCGCGGCGTGCAGGGCAATGTTCACTAGGTGATAGCCCAGAGTCCGGCTTCCCCACAATTGGTGCTGTACCCAGAAGAAGCTGTGCAGCAGCGGGTAATACTGTGGCGTTGCTCCTAGCTCGAACCAGATGCGCCGCAGCCCTTCCCACGAGCGCAACTCAGGCTGAGTGACGTGTGCGTTATCGTCCCAGAGTAAATTTCCCCACCATGCCGGATAGTAGACCAGAAACACCGCGGCGACCAGGAGCGATACCAACAGCCAGCCCTTCCACCCCCACGGAGTAACCGCAGTCGCTGCCGGCATCGACAGTGTTTGCTGGTCGGCTTGCATATCGATCGATTAAGGTCGTACATCTTGCCGCTGGCGGTACGGCCGGCCGGCACGATACAGTTCTAGCCGGGCCTGAATGACTTTGGCCAACGGCTGCTGCCCGGCGGCTTCGGCGAGTCGAACCGCCTTCTGGGCAACGCTGACGGCATCCTCAAAGCGGCCGGCTGCGGCGCAAGCGGCGGCCAGGGTGTCGAGGCATTGGGCATTCTCCTGGCCGCCCAGCTCACATGCCCGCTGCGACAATTGTACGGCCCGGGCTGGGTCGCCGCCTGCTGCTGTTTGCTGCGTCGCCAGCAGCCATGCCAGGTCGTTGAGGGCTTCGATGGAGTCGGGCATCTGTTGCAGGAGCCGGTGGTAATGCTCGATGGCCTCGCGCGTGCTGCCGCTCTTGGCCAGTGCGCCCGCCAGGCGATAGCGGGCCTTGGCGTTGTTGGGTTGCAGCCGCAGAACGTCTTGGTAATGCTGGATCGCCTCGTCGGTCCTGCCTTGGCCGGCCAGGGCGTTGGCGAGGTGGAAGTGGGCGTCGGCATCGTCAGATTCCAGCCGCGACGCCTCTTCGAAGTGTTCTATCGCCTCATCGATTTTGCCCAATCCGGCCAGAACGAGCCCCAGGTTGTAATGGGCAAGATAATCGGGCTTTAGGCGCAACGCCTGCCGGTAATGCTCGATCGCTTCGTCGGTTCTGCCCACGACCGCCAGCACGTTCGCCAGGTTGTTATGGGCGTCGGCGTAGCTAGGCTTCAGACACAGGGCCTGCTGATAATGCCGGATGGCTTCGGTCACTCTGCCTTTGCTGAACAGGGCGCTCGCCAGGTTGTTGTGAGCCGTGGCGTAATCCGGTTTTAGCCGCAAGGCTGCGGTGTAATGTGCGATCGCCTCGTCGATCTCACCTGCCTCGGTCAAGGCCTTGCCCAGGATGTTGTGAGCGAAGAAACTGTTGGGCCGTTTTTTGACGGCGTCCTTGGCAATCGCCAGCGGCGACCGGTAATCCGAATTCCGCAGCAGGGTGACAGCTCCCAAGGCCAGCAGCACGGCCGCCAACGCGGCCCACGGCGCCATCCAGCGCACGACCGCGGCACCGGAGCCAGAGACCGCCGGCTGAAGCAGCCTGCCCCATAGATCATATCCTCCTGCCGCCGCCATCACCACGACCGCCGCCAGCGGCAAGTACATCCGATGTTCCTGCGCCAATTGGTTCAGCGGCAAGATGCTCGACGTCGGCGCGAGAATCAGCAAGAACCACGCTGCCGGGAAACCCCAGGCCTTCTTACGCATCAGACCCCACAAAATCACCCCCAGCAGTATCGCTAGGGCGACTGCTCCGGGAAGAATTTCGCCAGTGCTGCCCGCCACGGGCCACTCGTAGTCCATGCACAACGGCCCGGGCCAAATCGACAAGCGCAAGTAGTACAGAATCACGCCGGGCTGCGTGCGGGCGTACTGCCAGGCACTCGGCGAGCCCATTTCCTCTTGGCGAAAAACCAGCCTGGTGGAAAACAGCAGATAGGCCAGCAGCCCCCAGGTAGCCGCCAAGCCCAGGTACAATACCCAGCGCCGCCGCAGCGCTGCGCTGAACGACCCGGCCAGGAACGTGCGATCGTACAAGAGCACCACCAGCGGCGCGGTGACCATCACCTCCTTCGTGGCCATCCCACCCAAGCAGGCCAGCACCGCTGTGACGTACCAGAAGAGCGGACGGGGCCCCAACATCTCCCTCTCCCTCTGGGAGAGGGGACGGAAGTGAAGGCGCATAGGGGGACAGTCCCCTTTTTCGCCAGTCACGCTGCTAGGCGAAATTACCCTGTTCGCAGCGAAAAAGGGGACAGTCCCCGTACCGCGGATGACGCAGTAGAGTGTGAGCAGGTAGAACAGTCCCATCAGCGACTCGGCCCGCTGGGCCACGTAGGTGACCGACTCGGTGTGCAGCGGATGCACGACCCAGATTAGCGCGCAGGCCAAGGCCAGCGGCAGGGCGGCCTTGCCGAAGCGATCGCGCAGCGGGGGCGTGAGGAATGTCCGCCGCAAAATGCCGAAAAGGAGCAAGGCCGCCGCGAGGTGGATCGCCAGGTTCGTCGCGTGATATCCGCGAACGTCCAGACCGCCCAACGCGTAATTTACGGCGAACGAGAGGTTCAGCAGCGGCCGGCCGCCGACCGTCTCGCCGGCACACGGCGGGGAGAGCACCCGCCCGAGCGGCCAAAGCCGGCGGATGGTCGGGTTCTCCACAATGGACCTCAGGTCATCGTAAATAAAGCCCCCGCCAAAGGTGTTGCCGTACGCCGCGACCGCCGCCAGCGCGATCAGGCATGAAGCCGCGATAGTCAGCCGCCAGGAACCCGACGCAGCAGGCGATGCCGTAACCTCTTCGCGGGAGGCCTGCGAGGAATTCATCGGTGCCTCGAACGTGCTCTACCCATGCGGGCAGGTGGATGGCTGCGGAGCGACAATTACCTCCATTGTACTGCACTTAGGGCAGCATTACCTGCCCGAAAAACCTACCCAAGGCACGCTTTAGGCTAGCCTCGCCGGGGCTTTCAGGCCCGAAAGCCTGTCGACCTTGCCTAGGTCGCGGGAAAGGCGAGAGAATCGGCAGAATCGGACCATCCCACAGAGTCGGTCTTTTTGGAACCGTTCGCGCCGAACGGGCCGCGTTCTCAGGGGACACTTCGAGCAGTCCTTTGCAGCAAGTCAGCTAGAGTTGAATGGGGGACCATACGAAATCGCGGAAAGCCATGTAGCGGTTGCAGGTACCAAGGCATGCCGACACGCACGAACATGCTCGATCACGGCAACTTTGTCCACTGCCCCGAACCGCCGGTGAGTGAGGCGTTTGCCGCGTATTTGCAGGGCTATGACGACCTGTTGGAGCAATGGCAGATCATCCACGCCGAGTGGCAGAAGGCGCCCTTCTCGCCGAAGTTGCTGGCCTGTCGCCAGCGGATGGACCAGAAAATCGAGGACTATCTCGCGCCGTTCGGCGGGCGGTACATGCTGCGGGCCGTCGAGCAAGACCGGACCTTCCTGCCCCTTTCGCAGTTCTTCTCGCAGTACCAGCCGGTGCGGGAGCCGTTCTCGATTCTGCACTGCGAGACGGCGGTTCCCCTGCACACGGTGGCGCGCTTCGCACGCGGCGACGACCTCCGCGCGCTCAACGCTGCGCTGAGCGAACAGGCGCCCTGGCCGTGGTGGCAGCGCGGGCCAATGGGGCATCCCTGCTACTTGTTCGGAGAATGCGTTTGGGAGCTGAAGCCGGCAGAACTCGCCGCCAGCGACAAGGGACTGACCATCCTCTTCGAGGAAGCCCTGGAAAAAGACCGTCTGAAAAGAGACCGTCTGAGATACAACCTCTCGAGCTCGGCCGAAATGCTCGACAACGAGTTCGTGCCGCAAGCGCTGCGGGTGGAGACCTGGCGCCGCGCCGGCGGAAGGTGCACGAAATGCGGCAGCCGCCAGACACTAGATTTCCGCTACGTCATCTTGCCGAGCAGGGGGGGCAGCCACACCGCGGAAAACGTGGAACTGCTTTGCGCGCCGTGCCGCGCGAAGTGATCATCCGCCAAGGGATTCCTTCAACCCGTGCAGCTCATCCTCGCATTGCTGCTGCCGCGTAAATAAGTCGCGTACATCGCTCTGCAATTGCATAAGCTGGGCGCGCAACTCGCTGATATCACGGCGGATCGCGGCGATCAGTTCCGCATCGATCGACGGCGACGCCGGCGCGGAACCCGCCGAGGATCGCAAGGCAGGCGCCGCTTGGCCTGCAAACTGCTCGGCGGCGGGGCTCTCGACTCCCGGCAGGGCGATCGAAGCCCCTGAAGCACGCGCCTGGCTGTATTGTGCCCGCAGGTTTTCCAACTCGCGCGGCTGGTAGAGCACATGGGTGACAACCTGGCCGCGGCCTTCGGGCGTTAGAGCAAGGACCAACTCCTTGGACTTCAGCGATTCCAAGATAGGATGCAGGGCCTGCAGATCGGGGATCGGTTCCATGCGGGCGGCCCGGCCGCGCAACTCGCCCACGGTTTGCGCCCCCCGCAGCAGCAGCTCGGTCATCACGGCCAGCTCCACCTTGTCGACACCGAGCCACTCATACAAGTAGTGACGGTACTTGGCAACCCGGCCGTACCCCTCGATCATTCCCACGGCGCCTAGCTCGCGGAGCCGCTCCAGCGCCTGCTCGACGTCGTCGGACTCGAGCTGCATCAGCGGCGAGCGATTGCTCTTCTGATTGCAGCCGGTGCAAATCGCGTTGAGCGACATGGGATAGGCGTCGGGCGTGGTCTTGGCCTTTTCGGCCAGTACGCCCGCCACCCGGCGCTCGATGGCCTCCAGCGGCTGCCAGCGCCGCTGACCTGGGGCTGGAGATGCGGCAGAAACATCGCCTTCGCTCATGCCAGGTATTGATACAGCATGCGGGCCGGAAGGTAAAGGCCCCCCGGCCGGCGGTTCGCATGTCCTGACACCTGCGCCGACTTCGGCTAAGATAGGACCGGCGGTGGCAGCACTCCTGGGAGGATCCTGCGGTGAGCGAGCACACACTGGAGAAGTACCGTTATTTCCTCAAGGATACGGTCCGCCAGATTATCGATTTTTCGCGGACCGATCAGGCCCGAAGGGTTCCGCCTCCCCCGCTGGAGAAGCCGTTCTCGGCGCACGCCACGCGCATCGACCTGCTGCCGCCGGGCAGGTGGCAGGGGATCGCTCAGGTGGACCTCACTTCGGCCATCCGGCAGCGCAGGAGCCATCGGCGGTTTCGGCAGGAGCCGCTAAGCCTGGAAGAATTGTCCTTCTTGCTTTGGGCCACGCAGGGGATTCGCGAGCGATTGGATGCCGCCACCGCCCTGCGGACCGTGCCTTCGGCCGGCGCACGGCATGCGCTGGAAACGTATCTCTGCGTGCTGAACATCACCGGGCTGAGCCCCGGCTTCTACCGCTATCTGCCCCTGGAGCACCAGTTGCTCTTCGAGTTCACCGAAGCCCATGCCGGCCGAAGGATCGCCGAGGCGTCGTTGGGGCAGTCGTTTGTGGGGCAGGCCGCAGTCGTCTTCATTTGGACCGCCATCCCCTATCGCTCCGAATGGTGCTACTCGCTGGCGGCACACAAGACGATCGCGCTGGATGCCGGCCACGTCTGCCAGAATCTCTACCTGGCCTGCCAGGCGATCGGCGCGGGCACGTGCGCGGTGGGCGCCTATCACCAGGAACTGTTGGATCGACTGTTGCGGGTGGACGGCATCGAGGAGTTCGCCATTTACCTGGCACCCGTGGGGAGGGTGTGATCGACCGTGGAATGTTTCTGGTGACGAAACAGGCCGCTGCGGCAACTCACAGTTGAGAGCCTCATGGACGTGGGCGGGCGAACGCGCGCTGGCAAACAAACATGGCTGTGGATCTGACAAAGCTCAGCGACGAGCAGTTGGCGGCGGAGGTTGCCAGCGAGAGTTCCGACGGGCCCGCGTTCGTGGCGTTGGTCGACCGCTTCCGGCAGCGCGTGTGGCGCATCTGCTACCGTCTGCTGAGCAACGAGCAGGATGCCAACGATGCGGCACAAGAGGTGTTTGTGCGGCTATTTCTCCATCGCGGCAAGTTCGCCGGCCGGTCGAAGTTTGCCACTTGGGTACACGGTGTCGCCGTGCGGACCTGCCTGGCCATGCGACGCAGCCGCAGTCGCCGGCAACGGCACGAGAGCGTTTTGGCCGACCCCCTGTGGGAATCGCGACAGCCGGCGGCGCCGGACTTCTCGCCAGGCTTGTCGCTGGACCTGATGAGCATGCTGGAAACGTTGAGTGAGGAAGATCGGGCGATACTGATCCTGAAGTATGCCGAAGGCTACGACTACGAAGAACTGGCCGCGATCTTCGAGCTTTCCGTCAGCGCCTGTAAGATGCGGATCAGTCGCGCCCGCGAAAAGCTGCAACAGCGATACTCCCCGCAAAAGCCTCAAACTCCTGAGGCGTCCCCAGCCCCAAGCAAGTGAACCATGGCTGACGATTTCTTGGAACAACTGGCCGATCTCGAGGTGCTGGCCCCGCCGGCCGAGTTCGATCGCCAACTGCACCAGCGGGTCAACCGCTCGTTGACGGCTCAGCACTTGTTGGACCTGCTGACGGGCGGGCTTCCCTGGGCCGCGCTCTGCTTTGCCCATGCGCTGGCGGGGCTGGTCGCCTTCAGCATCACGGGCCGCTTCGGCGGCGAACGAAAAAGCTAACGTGGCCTTGCGCGATTCCGGGACAAGGTGTGCCACTGCTTGCAGGGACTCCGAGAACGATTCCAAGCCAAACGAGGCACTGCTTGCCGGAAACCGCTTACAGCCGGACAACCTGCAAGCAGTGCGACCTGCCAACCCGCTCAACCCATTCTCCGCGGCCGGGCACCACGCTCCGCGTGGTCGTGGCACAGCTTAGTTTTCCTCCCAGAATCACGCAACCTTTTTCAGTAGTGTCCGAATCATTGTGACCCGCGGCCGCCGGCCGGCTACCAAACAAGTGGCGGTCGGATGTGCCGGCCGCAAGCAAGCCAACACCTACCAACACCCGTACTGAAAAGGAACAGATCTATGGCTACACCCGATGTCACTACGGTCACGACCACGTTCGACGCCTCAAGACAGGCTCTGGTCGACAGCTTTAGGCAGGCCTTCGACCAGATCGTACAGCTTACGCCCCGCGTGCTGGCGATGCTCGTCGTCCTGGTCGTGGGCTACATTGTCGCCCGGTTGATCGCCAAGGCGATCACCACGCTGAGTGAAAAGATCGGCCTGCAAACCGCCGCCCAGCACAGCGGCCTGGCCGAATCGATGCAGCACATGGGCATCAAGCGGAATGTGCCCGCCATTGTGGGCACGATCGTCTTCTGGCTGCTGATGTGCGTGTTCGTCATGACCGCCTTCAACATCCTCGGATTACAGG
>Ga0315289_10007185_pt1 | contig 16276 bp, 12 predicted proteins | sample YL17G11_40_MG_FD_203452 | JGI IMG/M metagenome (GOLD analysis project Ga0315289, IMG submission 203452) | Sediment microbial communities from Yellowstone Lake, YNP, Wyoming, USA - YL17G11_40 | ecosystem: Environmental > Aquatic > Freshwater > Lake > Sediment | place: USA: Wyoming | collected... | reverse complement strand
GGATACTTCTCATGGAATCCCGAAGCGACGAGCTGCGTCTTCACGCCATTTACCTCTCTCGATTACAGCACGGCGTTCTCCGTCACCCTATCGATCTATGCTAGAGATTTCTCAGGAAATCGGATGGTAAGTCCGTTGAGCCTTTCATTCACCACGAGAAGCAAAAGCGACTTGTCCCCGCCAGCGGTCACGGAAGTCTATCCGTCTGACATGGAACAGAATATCTCGATCTATGCGACGGTGGTCGTCTCCTTCAGCGAACCGATGGACACTTCGTCTGCCTCAGCGGCCTACCAAATGTCCTCGCAAATCGGGACCGTTGCTGGGATGACGACGTGGAGCGGCAAGAACACTACTTTGATCTTCACTCCTTCCGGGCACCTTATACCTTCAAGCGTCTATACTATCAACATCGACGCGTCGGCCAGCGACGTGTTTGGCAATAGGATGACCCAAACCTATTCATGCTCGTTCCTCACCCGAAACGATTCGACGGACACAGCTCCCCCGACAATCAATCACCAACCTTCTGGAAATGCTGAGGTGGGATCCAGTTACAACCTCACGGCCGTGGTCACGGATGTAAGCCGGTTATCGTATGTCACTGTTGCGTTCGTTGATGTCAACGGCATGTTCAATCAAATCGCCATGGGTCTCGGACCTTCAGTGTTCAGTGCAACCTTTCCTCCGCAGGATGCGGCGGGAGCGATTCGATATTACATAGAAGCGCAAGATGAGTACGGGAACCGTGCCATCACCGCCGAGTATTCCCTCCTGGTCCAGGACACGACAATGCCTGCCGTATCCATAGTCTATCCCGAATCTGGATCCACGATATCGAGCATGACAAACATAGAGACGGTAGCCTCAGACAATTATGGCATATCCTCCGTAGAGTTCTTCGTGGACGATGTGTCCGTGCTGAACGACTCCAATGAACCGTACGTACTGGCGTTCAACCCTCGATCGGTGGCGGATGGGTACCATACTATGCGGGTCGTTGCATATGATCTGACCGGCCTATCCGAGCACGATGCGATTGAGATCGTGGTCCAGAACTTGGACGTCACTCCTCCAACAGTAAGAAGGGTGAGTCCAGCGAATGGCGCGGTGGACGTTGAACCAACAACGAGGATGCTGGTCGAATTCAGCGAGGCAATGTACGCTTCCTCAACGGAGTCAGCAATATCTTTGGAGACAGATGGAGCCAGAATGGAACTGAATATCACGTGGCTCAATGAGACTACCCTTACCATGTCCCTTTCATCGGACCTAGATTACTCGTCAAGATACTGGCTCAACATCACAACAGAAGCCATGGATTTCTCAGGGACCCCGCTTCCACAGGACTGGTCATCGATATTCGACACAGGGGCAGGTCCAGATATTGGTGGACCGACCGTCCTGTGGCACAGCCCATCAGACGGAGAGATAGGAGTCTCTCCGAGCGCCACGATGTCCATCCTGTTCAGTGAGGCAATGAGCCAATCCTCTGTCGAGTCGGCCTTCTCGTTGGCAGTTGGCACTGAGAAGGTCTCTGGGAGATTTGAATGGTCTCTGGATTCGACATTGCTCGAGTTCCGTCCCTCCACTAACCTGTCCGACTCCATGGACTACAGTATGTTCGTCACATCGATGGCAGTCGATCTGGCAGGCAATGCAATCGATGCCGAATTGAGAGTCACCTTTACGACCAGACAAACGGAAGTGTTCTCAGGAGTGTCCGGAATTGTCACAGACGGTACTATGCCCATTGCTGGCGTATTGATAACGGACGGTTACAGAGTCGTGAATAGCACTCAGGATGGTAGGTTCGTGTTTGCGAATGTGCCGGCGGGATCGTATTCCCTGAGCGCCTCGAAATGGAACTACTCCAGCTCTGAGCTCGTCAAGATCACGCTTGGGAAAGGTCAGACAATCTCGGGACTTCAATTCACGTTGTCCACGACTCCGGGCGTTTCAACGATAACTGGGGTAGTGTTCAGCAGTAGCAACAATACGTTAGAAGGTGCCCTCGTCTCGATCAAAGCAACGGGAAATGTCGCCTTCACGGACGAAAATGGCAGGTTCATACTATCGGACGTCGTTCCCGGACGATACTCGCTGGAGGTGTCCAAGCTATTCTACACTACCAGAACGATCGGAAACGTTGACGTCGCGCATGGAGAGAATTCAAAGATAGTCAGCATAGATCTCAGCTCCAATCCAAACTCGGGATCGACCAGCGACATCGGCTCGGGGACGACGATCATAGGAGACTTCACGATACCGATCGCGGTCGGGGCGGGCGTGCTCGCGCTCGCAGGAGGTATGGTTATGAGAAGATCTTGGAGACCTGACAGAAAGGAAGCTCTACGCAAGGAGAGGATCCTTAGAGACATCTCAGGTCAGAATGGAGATGGCACAACTCTGGAAGGACTGGACGCTACGCCGAGAGTGAACAGGAATGCGGTCGCGGATCCTGACTTCAAGACGCTTGATTCTCTCGTGGATCTCGTGGTCTCAAACGAGCCGATCGAGAAGAAGAAAGTCGTCAGCATTCTTGACCCAAAGGGCGACGAGGACTTCGTCAGAGGTCTCAAGGAACTCGAGAGACTGCGCTAGTTGCGAGACCACATCGGATTTCGATCTTGTGTTCCAGAGCTAGATATTCAATCTGGAAGTCTCTTCCGTCGTACATTCTTCAAGAAAGGATCAACATCAAGACAAAAGAGAACGACTCGATCGATCTGATCAGACCGCATAATGATGCACTGTGATACTTCTGAAAAATGTATCCCAGCATCATGGCTATGACGAATACGAAAGCTATGACATAGAGAGAGCCCCAGAACACCATGAGACCTGCGTTCAGGGTGGCGCCTGCCAGCAAAGACACGTTAGGGCTGGTCACTTTCTCCAGATTGCGCTGCAATCCTCCTCGGAAGAGCATCTCTTCGAAGTAACCGAACATAGCAGCAATGGGTAAGAACCAGAAGGGGGGACTCTCCGTGAGAATAAAGAAGAAGTCTCGATCCAATATCAGATACTCACCAAGCGCTAGGACAACCGGGAGGATCAGTAGCAACACAAGAATGGTCATTCGCGGAAGACCGCCAGCGCTCTTGTCGACTGGTCGCTCCCGCCATAGCAGGATCGACCCAATTGATATGAGGGAGAAGATTGCGGAATTCTGATAGGGGTCGCCAATGGAAGGCAGGGTTATCGCCAAGACACTAACTGCCGCAATGATGGACAGGACCCCACCGACATTGGAGAACCTGTCCTCAAAAGGGAAAGAGGCGATGATCAGCGAGAATATGAGAGAGAATACTAGGAGCGCAAATCCAATGATCACAGTCCAAGTCTCTGGCCGAATGAAGTATGAGAAAATGCAAGCATCCGCCGCAAGAATGATGACGAACAATATGGAGATGTATGTGCGGAGCAATCTTGACCCTGACCCAATGCCCTTCCCCTTCAAGCGTCGGTAGCGGACAGAAAGCCCTTCCTTCATTTCTTCACCCCCCCATGAGCTCAACTATCTTGACAAGCAGCAGGGCGAGCGTGACTATCGCTACGCAATAGACCGCTGGCGTGATGACTCCCCTTCCTAGGCCACCAGCGAGCGATTTCAGAATCTCTCTGATCAGCAGGATCCCCAATAGAGTAATGAACAATATGGTGAGGGTCTCGTCGAGGGAGATCTGAGAGAAAGCCAACGGTGGGATGAACAAATGCAAGGACCCGGTAGGCCTCATAAGGGACTTAGGATGACCAACCATATCCATAGCTCCTTCGACTTGTCGCCGTTCTTGACCTCGAGGTAAAGCCTGTGCTCGCCGGGGGTTTCTATAGAGAAGGTGAATTCACGCCTCATAGATGCTCCGTTGGGAAGATCCACGATCGAGTAGTATCCGCTCTCTGGAACCAGTGTATTGTTACCGTCCCAGTCAATTACGTTGTAACTGGTGAAGGAGGAATCGTTGCTGAGACCCAGCGTAATGTTGTATTCGGCCTCCCTACCCTCATGGTTCACGAGGTTGATCGTTATGATGCCGTTCTCTGAAACGTTAAGGATCGATGGGAGCTTCGATAGATCGTCATCACGGCCAGTGATGAAGAACTCCGTATACTTCTCCTTTCCCCCCTGCTGGCCCAAGATACCGCTAACGGTCAGAGCTGAGACCACAACGGCACAGATGATGAGCACGCCCACTATTTTTTCGGCCGTGCTGAACTTGGGAGAACCACCAAGCACCGTGATCGACAGTTCCAACTGATCGAACTCGGGCAATCTAGAGCGGGCCAAGTACGCAAGAATAGAGGCGCCAAAAGTGACAATCGAGAGCTCCAGTCCCACGCTTTCCGCTGTGAAATCAGACAGGCCTCTCAGGAGGACTATTCCGGATATGGCGACGACTGTGATGCTAAGAACGAAGCTTAGCGCGACCCTCTCAAGCCCGGTAACATGCCGGGCCACCGCCTGCCTCTTGACCAGCAAGGTATCGAGCAGAAGTACCTTGTTGCTTGGGAACAACAAGGACATGAGAGCGTATCCTGGAGCGAAGTATACTGAAAAGAATGCGATTACCCACAGAATAGGGGACCTGATACCAAGTTGAGATGCAACGACCGAGAGAAGAACGACCAAGCAGATCGCTACTAAATCGTAAGGTCTGCCTGCCTTGACTATTGTGATCTTCCTCATCGTTCCTCCGTTTCAAGATGACTAATATAACTTCGAATCTATAGAATGTATGTCGTGCCCACCTTCATTCTTTTCGATGATCGATTCCAGAACATCATAGATCCTTGGACCGATGACCTCCCAGGAATACCCCTGAGCTATTGTCTTCCTGCCACCTTTTGCAAGCCTCTCCTGGAGAGCGGGGTCCTCCAGCAAACGCACTACTTCTCTCGCGAACGATTCTTCGTCCGTTCCCATAAGACAGTTCACATCGTGTTGAAGCTCGGGGATTCCTTTGAGACAGAGGGGACTCAGGACTGATGGTTTCTCCATTGAAAGCATGTCGACCACCTTCGTTAATACCCCCACACCTCTCCAAAGCGGCGCGATGCATATGTCTGCAGCCGAAAGCCAGATGCAGAGATCCGGACTGAACGGCACGAACCCAATATGGTGCACATTATCAGGAAGCTGACCTGGATAGACTCCTCCACCGGCAATGTAGTAGTGGACGTCATCGATCTTCTTGCTCACCTCTGGGCAAAGCATCTCGGCAATGTAGACGACGGCCTCCAGATTTGGATGGTAGTTGAGAGTCCCGAAGAAAAGGACCATCTTCTCGTCGGCAGGGATCGAGAGACTCTTCCTTGCTTCCGTCTTGTTCATTCTATTGCGGTCGACGGTGGTCAGATCCGCACAGATGGGAATCACGAGGAACTTGCCCATGTCAAACCCTAGTTGCTCGTAGGCATCTTTATCGATCTTGGAGACGACAAACACCTTGGAGGCAAGATTCTGGAGTACTCTCTCGAGTAGAATGTTCATTCTTGTGAATATTGAAGACTTGTGCATAGCCTCGGCGTAGATCTTAACATTGCCGTGGTTGTCCCAGACCATTGGGATCTGAAGCATCTTCGCAGCAAGTCCACAGGCCAGAGATATGTACGCGTTCTCGGCGAAAATGAGCGAAGCTTTGTTCCGCTTGCTCAGTCTGAGAGTATCGAAGAAGATGCCGATCTCATCGATAGGGAACAGAAGGTATCGTACGAATTTGTTGATCTTCTGATCATATATGATTCTGTTCAATCCGCTCAACGGGATCGGGATCACGTCAAAACGCTCGGAGAGGGTCACGAACATCTTTGGAATGCGCTCATTGGTCAACACAGGCAAGGTGATCGCTGGGGCGAAGGCGATCTTGTGATTGGATACCCTGCCCGTCATTCTCAGATCCCCTCGTAGATACGGAGGAGCCTTTGTGAGCACACTTCGAAATCGAAATCCTCAACTGCAAGAAGCCTAGCCCTTCTTCCGATCTGATCCAACTCTCTTCGATCCTGGAGAAACGACACGATAGCATTTCCCATCGCCTTGGATTCCTGAGAGAGCATGATCCCGCCGCCTTTGTCGACGATGTCGGTCTTCAGACCTCTCGAGAAAGAAGTAACGAGCGGGACTCCGCAGGAGATCGCTTCGATGGCGACGAAGGGGAAAAGATCGATCCGACTCGTCACTGCAAGAACGTCCGCAATGTTATACAACGCTGGCATTCTGTTGTGCGGGAACGATTCAGTTATGAATTTGACATGATCCTCCAATCCCAAATGACCGACGAGCGACTTCAGGGCAGGATAAGCTGGACCGTTTCCTTGAATTACCAAGATCGAGCTGGGCAACTCCTTCGACACTTCAGTCATCGCTTGGATCAACAAGTCCAACCCTTTGATCGGGTCGAGCCGCGCGACCGCGAGTATGACTGCCTCTCTGTCTTCCACTCCAAACCTCGCTCTACATTCCTCCCGATTCAATTGACGAAAGAGTGTTGTGTCAACGCCAGAGTGAACGACCGGGGAGATCTTCTCCTCACTCATACCATGTCGGGTAAGGTGATTTCGGGCAGAAATTGAGCGTGGTATGAGCGAAGAGCATTTTTTGGCTACTAGCTTGCCGAGCGTTCGATAATAGCCAGTCTGCACATAGCCCACTGGAGAGCGCATCAGAACGTCTAGTTCCTGCCAGACGAACATCTTGACATCGGATGCATGAGAGTCCAACCAGCCCAGAACCGTTGCTGGTTGGAAAAGTTCCCCGAACTGCACGACGTCAAGTTTCTGATCTCTCAGATATCGTCCGAGCGAAGGTGTGAATGGCGCCAAGGCGGGTGGGAACGCCCACGTCATACGGGTTGGCAGATATTCGATTCGGAGTCGATTCTCACTCGGCATCGGATCCCTGGGTTTGAACGCATCTGCCACTATCACTTGAACATCATTTCCGCATGAGGCCATTCTCCTACCCATCTCAACGATGTTTAGTCCCGCGTCGCTGCCCGGGGCAAGATCGGACTGCCTGACGATCGTCGCAGGTTCCGATAGTATCTCGGAGCTTTTTGTGACCAGATTCACCAATCCTATCTTCATCTGTTGGTGGCTCCTCCACTGTAAATCGTATAAGCTCCGCTATCATAGACCCGGTCGAGAGCGGGAGTTTCATCCAGATAGAAATTGTAGAAACGAATGGTCCCGTATTGTCTATTCCAAAGCTCTGATGAACGATCAAACACAAGGGCCGTTATGGAAGAGGCCCTTTCTGAGACGTTGCTGTAGCTATCTGGAAACGCAGTTATGTATCCGAACTTGGAGAAGCTAGTGGGGGCGGAATCACCCCATACATAATCTGGATACATACCTCCTATCACGACCGAATTGTTCTGCATGTAGCTGTCCAGGAAATCAGATGCGTTCACACTCTCCCCGCTCACCGCATAAAGGCTCTCTTGATAGAATGTCGTTGTCATTGCCGCTCCAGCGAGGACGACGACGAGGACGACGATCACGGCTCGTAGAGCTCCTTTGAAAGTGCCAATCATGACCAATGTGATAATGATAGAAGATCCGAGCACTAGGAACAGAAGTCCTCGGTCATAGAATTGTCCTCCGAAGACTATGATATCCAGTGGGACGACGATGAACGGCAGTATGAATAATGCAAGAATATTGGCTGGTATTCGAATCATCATTCTCCTTTCCTGTGGGATGCCGCTATCAGGTCGCCGTCGCTTTGACCTTTTCAGCCATTTCTGCATCATCACTATGAGAATCGACACCAAGGCCAGCAACACAAAAGCGCCAACGACGCCTGTTCTTATCAAGGGAGGAAGCGGGAAGATATTTTCTGCTGTCCTCATCGATACTGTGCCGACCGCCGCGCTAGGCAGAGTGCTCAAATATCCAAGCCTCTGAAAGAGAATGTCCAACAAGAGAGTCGAATATGCAACGGCATTGGTGAATAGCCATCCGACCCATATCAGGAAGAAAATGGATATCGGCCAAGGTCTTTCGGTCTTCAACGGTGCCTTTCGTTTCAATAGCCGATAGCCCCTGAGAGCTACTTCTCTCACCACCAAAGCCCCGATAAGGAAAATGACAGTCGTCGGATGTGATACCACAATAAAAGCGAAAGCGGCAATCGCGGCAAACAACCATTCCAGACCATCTTTCTCCAAGAAGACAAAGAACAGGATCCCCACGACGAAACCAAGGGACTGAGGTGAGAAATGGACCTGAATCCAAACGTTGGCAAGGATGCAGATAATCAGAGCGAACCTATAGTTGAGTCCCGGAACATAACATCGAGCGAATAGATATAGTGAGAGCAGGGTCATCGCGGAAGCGAAGATCGGATAGAACCGTAGGTAAGAGAGGATCGGAGGATCCCCAAGGAGAACGTAGTGACCCGTCAGTACGAAAAAGCCTGGATAGTTGAAACCATAGGAGTCGACATTCAAGTCCGCCACGCCTGTTCGAATCATGTTGTCGACTGTCTGAAAATGAGTGTAGGAATCCCAGACCGAGGGATAGGTCTCGAAAAGTGAGGGAGCACCCCAGATTGAGACAAACATCAACAAAGCTTGGAGGAAGAACAGATGTTCGTTGTGGTTCCTAATGCCCAAAACCATAGAGAACAATATGATGGAGATTCCCAGCCAGTATCCCAATGGAACTATCCCGAACAGACCGAAAGGGGTCTTAGGAGAAATCCACCCGACGTCGAATCCGATAGATGAACTCAACACCACAGCGAAGCCGGCCAACGCCAGAATCGCCAATACGGACGATCTTACCCTCAGGAAACCTATGGTGTCCTTCAAGCCTTTCCTCCCGATCGGAACAATCCCCTCGGTAATTGAGCCACTCCCAATATTAATACTCCCATCAATTAACGAGGGTTTCGTTGTTATTTTAGCGGGTGAAGTAGATAAACCATCGAGCATATCCGGTGCTAATGTGGCTACCCGGTCATCTCGCGGTCTCCTTTCTGGCCTGCACACCTCTTGTCCTGTATTACTGCAGAAGGAAGGAGAACTTGATGCTCATCATCCCTTACATCGCCTTCTTCGCTGTCCTCCCCGACTTCTTGCACTTCGAGGATTTGAGGACCTTCAGCCATAGCATGATCGGACTCACGATTCTCGTCCTGATGGCGCTCGTGGTGCTCCATTTCCTTTTCAAAATCCGTAGAGCCCAAGTCCTCATCGCATCGGTAGCTGCTGGTGCCCACCTGGGTGCGGACTGGCTATTTGGTCATTTCTTTCCTCTGTATCCATTCTCCAGCAGATATGAGTCGCTCAACTCCTTCAATACGTACATCGACATCCAGGCGGAGATCGTGATATTCTCTGTTGCGTTCGTCGTCTTCATGATCATTTTCCTCTCGGCGCGGACGATTCGAAGATCGACGGAGCTAAGCAATAGCGAGAAGTGGAACGTCGTGATCCTGATCCTTCCGTTCCTTGGGATGGAGCTCCTGGAGGCAGCATATTTCCTGCAGAACATGGCCACTGTCGGTTTGGGAGTGTCACGAATGGTTCTATTGATTATCTTCTTGACTACCATACTTGGGAGTGTAATATTGTTGAGGAGCGTCATTTCACGGCGGCGATGATGTCCCGGAGAATGCTGATAATAGGCGGGAAATCACAGAGGATGTTTATCGCAGGACATTATCAAATTGGATAACATTGAAATAATCTGGCTCGAGCGAAAACGGTCAACGACCTCGCTACTTCTCTGAGAAACATTTAAGTATAGAGACATGTAAATTAGGGATACTCCGAGGGAGAACAAGACCTCTCGGGGTCGACGGCAAATAATAAAGCCGAGAAAAACAAGGATTCTCGGACCGAAGCAAAGCAGGCTTCGACCGAGTTCGTAGGGGGAGGAATACAACGTTTCATCAATCGGGACAACGTTCAGACTCGTCTTTACCGACCCGCCCAGTCGTAACTAGCAGGGAGGTTTAACCTTGAATCCGGGCGCGAAAGTAGTTGTAATGATCCCTGCACTCAACGAAGAACGCTGTATCGGAGAGGTCATCGATGGTATCCCAACCCATGAGCTCGAATCAAAAGGCTACGAAGTAGACGTGATAGTGGTCGACGGCCATTCGACCGACCGCACCCTTGAGATAGCCAAGGAGAAAGGCGCCAAGCTGTTCACGCAGCATGGGAACGGGAAAGGATCCGGTATGAGGCAGTTCTTCCTGCTTCGGAACCCACAGGAAGTTGTCCTCAAAGCGCTGTCCTTGAAATCAGGGATCGATCTGGACCTCGACGCCCTCTCGGTTTTGCTCGACTCAAAGTTCGTCATCATGCTGGACGGAGATGGAACATATCCGTCCAGATACATCGCAGACGTCGTGACGGCTCTCGAGAAAGGAAACGACGTCGTGCTTGGGTCACGTTTCAAAGGCAGCATAGAGAAAGGCTCGATGACCAGACTGAACTACTTTGGAAATGTCATGCTGAGCCAAATGGCTTCCCTGCTCTATTTGAAGCCGGTGACGGATCTGTGCACTGGAATGTGGGGGTTCGATACCCAGGCTCTCAAGAACATGCGACTAGACTCGACTCACTTCGATATCGAGGCCGAGATGTTCGCGGAATGTGCCAAGAACGGTTTGAAGATTGGTGAGGTGCCAATCGAGTATCTGAACAGAGAGGGCGAATCGAAGCTCATTCCAATGGAGGCTGGATTCATGATCCTCAGGAAACTAATTCAGAGAAGATATGTGACCGCGAAAAGAGCACAGGCAGAGCCGGCTTCAGAGAAAGAATCAAGTCATGCGACAACCCTTGCCCAGCAGTAGGTCGAGGGGTATGAATGAGAGTCGCGATCGTAACGCCCGAATTCTTGCCGAACTGGGGTGGAATTGGCACTTACACTGCCCAATTGGCGAAGCATCTTCCGAGCGACTATGACGTTCACGTAATCTCACTTAGCAGGAGGGAAGAAGATCAGGAGGAGAGTCACCGTTCTGACATAACAGATCGCATTACTCTTCACACATTAGGTATTGCAAGAGATACGTTTCTGTACAACAATCAATTCCAGGTGAATCTATGGCGCAACTTCAAGGCGCTTCAGGAGAAATATCACTTCGACATATTGCACGCGAACCACGCCCAGATGCCTGATCTCATACTCAAACTCCTGAACCCTACAATCCCCTCCATAACAACGGTCCATACGACAATAGCCTCACAGCGAATCGGGACGATGCGCGCGGATCTCGGTCTGAGGCAGTTGGAAAGATCCGAGAAGATGACATATCTATTATATCCAGCATTGTCGATGACCGAGCGGCTATATCTTCGGCGGTGCGAGAACATCATCTTCGTATCAGAGTACATTCGAGGTCTCTATCATGCCTCTTTTGGGCGTCCGCGGTGTTCGAGGATAATACACAACGGGGTCGATACATCTATGTTCAGACCGAGAGACAGGGGGGAATGTCTCGAACACTTCCCTATGCTCGATGGGATGAAGAACATTATCCTGTTCTCGGGGAGGCTGATCGCGCTGAAGGGGCTGGACACAGCAATCGCAGCATTCTCCAGAATCATCCGGAGCACAGACGCGCACCTCGTGCTTGCGGGGGTCGGCAACTTCGAACCCTGGAGGAGGATGCTCGAAAGCAACGGAGTGCCTCAGTCGCAATACGTATTCCTAGGTCAAGTGCCCTATCAAGAAATGCCCTATCTCTATCCGCTCGCATCCGTTTTCATTCTTCCAAGCTATTCTGAGAGCTTCCCAATGACCATATTGGAAGCGATGGCGTCCGGCTTGCCGGTCGTCGCTTCGAGGGTCGGCGGTATACCTGAGATGATCAGAGACAGGCAAGACGGTGTCCTTTTCGAACCAGGTAACCCTCTGATGATGGCGGAGAGCATCCTCAGGATTCTGTCAGACAAGACGCTCAGCGATAGGACAGGGGACAACGCACGGATCAGAACCGAGAACGACTTCAGCGCGACCAGGATGGCCATGATGACATCGGAGGCTTATGCAGACGTTGTGAGGGGTTGCAGATGAAAGTGCTGCTCGTAAACCCGCCGCGGTTCGATCGCATCCCGGTCATCAGGGAAGAGAGGTGTGAGATAACAGAACGGTACTCCGTGATCGAACCGTATAGTCTGCTACAGATCGGATCTCTCTTAAGGATTCAAGGCTGCAAAATCTCACTGGTAGATATGAACGGTTTCGGGCTAGGATACGGAGCCCTGAGGACCGCACTCCAGGTAGAGAGACCAGATGCAGTGGTCTTCAGATTCACGCCGACGACTTTCGACTGGGATATGAAGACAGCCGAGATCGTAAAGGAGAATGACGTCGGAACGAGGACCGTCGGAATATGCTGGACGCTCCGGACGATGGCAGAAAGAGTGATGGAACAGTCCCCCGCTTTGGACATCTACATCAGGCACGAGTACGAGACGGTCACACCGCAATTAGTGAGCACATTGGAGTCAACCTTGGATCTGGAGAGACTCCAGGGCATTGCATATAGACATAGAGATAAGGTGAAGATCGCTGAGGATGCGGATCCGTTGAAAGACTACGACTCGATGCCGATCCCAGCCTTCGACTTGCTCCCGTCCATAGAACCCTACTATGTGACGGCGCCAGCCGGAAAGCCATTCTCCATTCTGTATACGAGTAAAGGATGTCCGTTCAAATGCTCGTTCTGCACGGTCGCCGGCACAGAATGGAAACCTCGATCGGCGGACAGGATCATCGAAGAGCTCACATACCTGAAAAGGAGCTACGGACTGAGGACGGCATCGTTCTTCGACGAGACGTTCACCCTTGACAGGAACAGGATCATGCATCTCTCGAAAGCCCTTGTCGAGGAGGATCTGGACATCAATTGGTACTGCAACACCAGGGCACATCTCGTCGATAGAGAGCTCCTTTCCATCATGCGAAAAGCAGGATGCAGGGGGATCTCCTACGGCATCGAATCAGGCAGCCAGAAGATACTTGACTCGTCGACAAAACACTTGAAGGTCGAACAGGGAAAGAACGCAGTGGCTTGGGCGAAGGAGGCGGGGATCAAGACATTCTGTAGCTTCATATTCGGACTGCCAGGAGAGGACTGGGACACGGTCCAAGAGACTCTTGATTTTGTCAAAGAGACATTGCCCACCAGCGCGCAGTTCAACGTGGCCGTCCCATACCCAGGGACGAGATTCTACGATGAAGTGTGCAAGGACAGAGCGACGAAGGAGTTGGACTTCAGACTCCTGTTCCAGGACGATGCGATCGTTGGCACGGCAGCACTGAAACCATCTGACCTCAACCTAGCGAGAGTCATCGCCTATCGCTCGTTGTATCTAAACCCGCTATGGTGGTCTTCCAACGTAAGGCATGTTCTGCTAAACCCCGACGATTTCGAGCTGGCCCTCAGATACGCAATCAAGATTACCGACAACTTCCTATTACATCGGATGAAGCACGCACATTGAAATGTGATGGTGATTGAAACGGAGACCAAGACAATAATCATGACGTCGACGTTCTATCCCCCACTCCACATCGGGGGAGATGCTGTGCACGTGAAGTATCTAGCGGAGGAACTGACGCGAAGAGGACACGAGGTCCACGTCCTCCACAGCATCGATGCATATCGCCTCAAGAGAGGAGGAGCTCTGCCTCGAGGAGAGGCGACAGACGTCCATCTGCATCCTATCGAGGCGCGAACGGGAAGGATGTCCCCTGCACTAACGTTCGTCACAGGATGGAACCGGAGGGTCGAAAGGCTGCTCGAACGCCTGATAAAGGATGAGAACCCTGATTGGGTCCACCATCACAACATCTCCCTCCTGGGTGGACGAATCATGAACATAGGCAACGCACCGAGGATTTACACCGCCCACGACTATTGGCTGTTGTGTCAGAGAAGCGATTTTCTGAGGAACGGAAAGGGTCTGTGTCAGGACAGGAAATGTCTCGCATGCTCAATGAGGTCCTACAGACCCTACCAGTTCTGGCGAGGCCGGACCTTCGAGCATTCCATCGACCGATTGGATCGGATCATTGCTCCATCAAAGTTCATTTCATCCATTATGGAACATCATCTTCGGAGGAATCTTGTGGTCATTCCCAACTTTGCTCCCAGGATCCCTAGGCCCTCCTCCACCAGGAACGAGAGACCATACTTCATCTTCGCCTCGGGATTGGAGAAGTACAAGGGCCTGCACCTTCTTCTGGACGCCTACTCAAAGGCGAACTTAGAATCGGACCTACATGTCGCCGGAACAGGAACTCTGGAGCCACTCGTGAGGCAATATGAGAAAGCTACGGGGGGTCGGATAAGATACTTGGGATTCCTGAGCAGGGACAAACTGATCGAAGAGATGACCTCGGCAAGTTGCTTGGTCGCCCCTTCAGCCTGCAACGAGAACTCGCCACTCTCTTGCATAGAGGCACTCTCCCTCGGCCGGCCTCTTATTGTCTCGCGGATGGGTGGACTCCCGGAGCTAGTTCGAGACCCAGAGTGCGGAATCGTGTGCGACCTGACGCCAGACTCGCTCTCCGCAGCCCTGGGAGCGATCGAGTCGGATGATATGTTGAGGAGGAAGCTTTCGGAGAATGCCATGGCCAAATATGCTAAGCAGCACACCCAGGAACGCTATCTCTCGACATACATGAAGCTGGTCGAGGAGGTGTTGTGCAATGCCTCCTAAGGTGGCGCTCCTCAATGTGGGATTTGAGCCTTGGGAGCCGGACGTTCTCCCACCGCTGCTCATAAGCCCTCCCTTCGGCATCATGTATATCGGAGCGTATCTTCGCAGCAACTCTTTCGAAGTCGCTCTGTTCGACTGGAGCGGTGAGGAGCTCGGAGAGGAGAAGAAGTCTGCACTTCAGGCGTTCCGGCCAGACATCGTCGGTGTTACGGTCCTCGTCAGCTCCTCGATTCTCAGGGCGATGGAGGTCAGCAAGTGGTCGAAGGAAATCGGCGCGGCGGTTGTCTGGGGAGGGCCGGAGCCGACGGTGCTAGCTGAGATGACTCTAAGGGACGCCCCAGTTGACGTCGTCGTGATCGGAGAGGGGGAGCTGACGATGCGCGAGCTCTGCACAGCTCTCCGTGACCGGACGAGACTCAACGACGTCAAAGGCATAGCGTTCATCGAAAACGGGAAGGTCGTGTTCACGAGCCCGAGGCCGAGGATAGAGGATCTCGACACCTTGCCGATGCCGTTGTGGGACTCGATGGGGGACATCGGAAGGTACGCAATCCCTTTCTACGGACGGAAGGCGATTCCGATGAACACGAGCAGGGGCTGCCCGAATACCTGCACCTTCTGTTATACCAAGAAAATGTGGGGTTACAGATGGTATGCTAAAAGCGCAGAAAAGGTCCTAGAGGAACTGAGACTCATCAAGAAAATCTATCCGCAGCTCGGCGGCGTGCTTTTCGACGATGACCTCTTCGCCGGCGACACGAAGAGGCTGAAGAAGCTGTGCGATCTGCTGATCGAAACGAAGACGGACATTCTATGGAACTGTGAGCTCAGGGCAGATGAGATCAGTGAGGATCTTGCAGAGCTCATCAAGGAAGCTGGCTGCCGCCAGGTGTGTGTTGGAGTGGAGTCGGGCTCGCAGAGGCTGCTCGACATGACACTGAAGGGCGTGAGATTGGAAGACATCAAAGCAGCCTTCGACACCCTGCACGAAGTCGGGATAGAAGGCGTAGCTATGCTGATGGTCGGCCTGCCGGGGGAGACCGAGGAGGATTTTGCGCACACCAAGCGTTTCCTCGATAGACTGGAAGCGGACTGTTACGTGTTCGCAGTTTATGTGCCATATCCCGGCACAGAACTGTACAAAGTTGCCAGGGAGCGTGGCTTCGAGGAGCCGAAGACCTTGCAGGAATGGGCGATGCGTGGTGGGGAGCATCACAGCATGATAAGCAGAAGAAATCTTTCCGAGGTTCCGTGGCAGCGCATCGATAGGTTCATGACGGGGATGACGAAGAAGGCAAAGAGGATGAGATACTGGAGGGAATTCAAGAACTCCCCCTTGACCGCCCCGATGCGCGGAGCTAAGCTCCTGTTAAGGAGAAGGAAGCCAAACCTGTGAGAGCGGCGCGATAGATATTTAACTGGATTTGTGTCTGCAAGATAGAGGGGATCGTTCTTGCTCGAACCTCGAGTGCTATCGACGGTTGCCGAATTGGAGCCTCTGCGAGAGCGGTGGGAGACACTGAGGAAGAAATGCAACGCTTCAGTCTTCATGTCATTCGATTGGGTCCGCCTCTGGCTGC
>Ga0315289_10007184_pt1 | contig 16276 bp, 9 predicted proteins | sample YL17G11_40_MG_FD_203452 | JGI IMG/M metagenome (GOLD analysis project Ga0315289, IMG submission 203452) | Sediment microbial communities from Yellowstone Lake, YNP, Wyoming, USA - YL17G11_40 | ecosystem: Environmental > Aquatic > Freshwater > Lake > Sediment | place: USA: Wyoming | collected... | reverse complement strand
TGCGCCGTCGTCGCCGTCGCCCGGCGTGCAGCAGCTCCGGCAGTCCACGTCGAAGGCGCCGTTGCTTCTGCCGCTGCCGCTCGCGCTGGCCTCGGAGAGGGCCGAGGCCAGCGCGTCGCACGTGGAGCAGAGCGGGTCGACGAAGCTGGTTTTTTTTTTCGTCGTCGAAAGCGATCGAATTGGTGAGCGAAGAAAAGAAAGAAAGAAAGCGTCGGCCAGCTCTCTGAAGAGCATCAGGTCGAACCTTCTCTCCTGTGGCAATGAGAGATCGTAGACAGACGCACCCGAGCTTGGCACAAGCTGCCGCGTCCTTGCTGCTGGCTTTCGTCGTGGAAGCGAGAGAAAAAAAAGACGACGACAAAAGAGACAAAGCAATAATCAAGATCGAAGCGATCGACGCTGAGAGCCTTCGACTCCGCATCGTCTTCATTCTCGTGTTCGCTTTCTGCCTCGGTCCCAAGGGCACGCGCGCGCAGAGCTCTTCAGTTTCTTTAATGTGCTCGAGAATGGAATTGCCTCGGAGAGAGCGAGAGAAGGAGAGGCAGAAGAGAGAGCGAACGTTGTTATTCAGCTGCTCTGTTTTGTGTTTCTCTACTTTATGGAAAAAAAAAAACTCCCTCTCTATTTCTCTCTCTCTTTCTTCCTCTCTCTCGCTCCCCGGCGGACAAAACAACGAAATTAAAAGGACATCCTAGTGTACAATGAGGAGAAGAAGAAGAAAAGGCGAAGCTCAAGAGATCATCGCTCCTCCTCCGTCCGCGGCAGCAACGGTTTCGTTCGAGACGTTCGCTCCGTTTGCTCCGTTGCCGCTGTTGTTGCCGCCGCCGCGCATCCGCCGCACAAAGGCCCGCCACTCTTCCGAGATCGGTGGCTCGAGCATCGAAGGGGTCAGCCTGAGGAAGGTGAAGGAGCGCATGGGCGGGAGTGTCGAGGGGGAGGGCGGGGTCGTGGGCGGAGTCGCCGAGGACGAGGCCGGGGGGGAAGACTGCTGCTGAGCTGCTGCTGCTGCTGCTGCAGCGGCGGCACGCGGCGGCGAAGGCGGCGACCCGCCACTGCCGCCGCGCCCTCCGTCCCAGCCTCCGCCGCCGCCGCCGCCGCCGTCCCCTCCCCCCTCCGCCCCCGCCCTCCCGGACGCGCCCCCTCCCTCGGCGGTGCCCAACATCATCCCGTCGTTGCCCTGCGTCAGGGACCCGTACAGCTCGTCCCGCGCCCTCGCGGCCTCCTGCAGGGGCGGAGCCCACGCGTCTGTGTTGTAGGCGACCCTCGCCAGCGCGCGCCCGTCCGCGTGGCCGGGGCCGAACACGGGCAGCGCGTTCTCCCCGCCCAGGGGCACGCCGCGGGCCGCCGCGGCCTCGCGCACCTGCCGCAGCAGGCCCTCGGGCCCGCACAGCGCCTCCGGGGGGTGCTGCCCGTCGCACATCTCGACGCAGGTCAGCGTCAGGCCGAGGTTCGCCGCAGCGCAGAGCGCGACGATGGCGTCGTAGGACTCGCCCGAGGCGCGCGCGTTGGAGTATCCCGCTGGTGTTTTTTCGTCGAGTGTGTTGCGAGGGAGGGGGAGAGAGGTTGGGGCTTTTTGAATTTGAGGGAGGGAAGAAACTTTTTCTCTTCTTTTTCGTCCGAAATGTTTCCTCTCGCAAAAAAAAAAACTCAAAAACTCAAAACTCACCCGTCAGCTCCGCCGCGTGGCTCGGGTGCCGGTACCACCAGTGCACCCCGGCGACCTTGAGCGCCACGGACAGCCCCTCCGGGCGCGCGGGGAGGGAGGCGCGGTCCCAGGCCGGTGGGGGGCCGCGGCCGAGGAGGCCGCCGCCGCCGCCGGCCGCCGCCGCCGCCAGGGCCGAGGAGCTGCCATTGCCGTTGTCGGTGCCGCCGCCTGCTCCTCCGTTCGCTCCCCCGACGTCGCTGTCCATGCTCGCGAGGCTCGTCGACCTCGCCTCCCGCCTGAGCGGCGGGAGAGGGACCGCGGTCGTCGTCGGGGAAAGGAGCGAGACGGCCGCCTTTGCTGCTGCTGCTGCCTCGTCGCCTCCTCCTCCTCCCCTCGCCTCCTCCGCCACTCCTGGCGGGGCCTCTTCCATCCCTTCCTCTTCCACATTCTCCGCCAGGCCAAACACGCTCACGGCGGCGTCCGCCAGCCTCTCGCCATGGGCGAGGAGTTCTCCTGCGTACCAGTTGATGAAGAATTTCCTGTTAAAGGTTTTAAAAGTGGGTTTTTTCCCTCTCTCTTGAGTTTTCTTTTTTCTTTCAACTTTGACCTCGAGAACCCCGAAAAATGAAATAATGGGGGAAAACTTCAACTCACCCGTATTCCGAGTCCCAGGCGCCGCCCCACCCCGCGAAGAACCCCGTCGCGTCGGGGGCGTCGTTGTAAGACCCGGCGTCGTGCGGGCCGGCATATCCCTGTTTGATTTTATTCGATCGGGGAGAATAAGTTATAAAGAAAAAAGAAAGGTATGTTTTTTCCTTAGCTTTATTCGAACCTCGACCCCCGACGCCCCCCCCCCCCGAGAAGGGGGGGGATAAACGGAACGAAACGAAACGAAACGCACCCACTCAGGCCTCCCGACCTTCCTCGCGGCCTCGGCCAGGCTCGCCCTCGCCCTCCGGTCGTGGCACTGGAACTCGCCCACCCCCGGGAACCGCCATCCGTGCGGCTCGAAGTAGCTCGGGTAGCGCAGCTCGCCGCAGGGGCCTGCGCCCACGACGACCTCGTCGATGACGGCGAGCGGCGGGGGGGCGGCCTCCGCTTCCCCTCCCTCGCTGTCGCTCTCGGCGCCTCCGCCGCCGGCGCCGCCGCTCCCGCTGGCGGCAGCTTTGCCGCTCCTCCCCTTCCTCCGCGTCTTCCTGCCGATCCCGAGCTCCTGCTCGAACTCGGCGCGGAACGCCTCCATAAAGTCCCGGTAGCACCGCAGCGGGCTCCTTCCGCCGAGCGCGCCCTCGTCGCCGTCGGCAAACAGCGAGACGCACTCGGGGTTGCGCCTGCCCAGCGCGCCGCCGCGCGGCGCGTCGGCGTACAGGAGGTCCGCGTCGCCCAGCGCGGCCTCCTCGACCCAGGAGGGCAGTGGGATCGCCGCGTCGTCGCCCACGTTGCCCCCGCAGGCGTGGAACGAGAGCACGACCTGCAGCCGCAGCCCGGCCGCCCGGACGGCCGCGGCGAGCGCGCGGTAGCCGCTGAAGTCGTAGCTGCGCGGGGAGCGCTCGACGGCGCCCCACCAGACGTCGACGGCGACGCCGTGCGCTCCCGCGGCGGCGATCTCACGGAGGGCGCGGGAGAACCAGGGGGTGACTGCGGAGGCGGCGGCGGAGGGTGCGGCATCGTTGGGGGCGCTGCCGTTTCCGTCGCCGTTTTCGCCGCCGCCGCTCCCGACAGAAGAGGACGTGCCAGCGGCGGGAGGGGGAGGAGAGGAGGAAACTCCGTAGCGGAACCTCCCCTCTCCATCGACCGTGTCTAAGGGGAGCATGACGTAGACCGGAACGCCGCTGGGCTGGCGCGGGGGCAGGGGCGCGGGCGAAGAAGGAGAGGGCGTCGGCGGAGGAGGAGGAGGAGGCAGAGGCGTCGCCGCCGTCGTCGCCGCCGTCGTCACCGTTCTCGCCACGGCCGCTGCTTCGAGCTGTTGAACCATCGTTGCTTCGCTGTTGTTGAAGTTGCTCTCCGGCGCTTGGGCCTGGATTCTCTTTTTGAAAAAAAACTCTCTCGTAGAAGAAGTGCCTGAGCTGTCTAGCAAGCTCGGGCCGCGGAGTCGGGACCCCCCTCGAGGGGAGGGGCCGGCCCGCGGCCTGCGCTGGAGAGGCTGGTGTTGAGTTTGTTGATGAGTCGAGGTCGAGGTCGAGGTCGAGGGGCCGGTGAGATTTTTTTGGGTTTTTTTTCGAGGGCGGAAAAAAAACGAACCATGATCCTCTCAAATTCAAAACCGGGGATTCCACGCGCTCTCTCGAATCGCTCTCACCTGCGCTGGCTCTGCTCCCGTCGAGGAAAGAGCCGACGGCGCTGCTGCTCCCCTCGCTAGAGCCGAGGGTTGGAGTGCGGGAGGCCGCCTGAGGCGAGGAGAGGGTAGAAAAGAAGACGACGCCGATGCGGCGGCAGAGACTCCGAGGAAGCCGAGAGGAGGGCTCGACGCTCGACGATGCTTCGAGGAGCGAGAAGCGCTCTTGGGTGGTGATGCTGGTTTCGAAGACGCGCTGAGGGTGCTGTGCATTCAGTGGCGCGGCAGCATGGCCGGGCCGGACGGAGAAAATCGAGTGGATGGGGGAGGAAAAAGCGGCTGGCTGAAGTAGGAGATTTGATGGAGACGGGGCGGGTGAAAAGAGAGAGTGTTTTTTTTTTCGTTGATGCCAACCTGTGTTACTATTTTTTCTCGTTCTTTTCTTCTTCCCTCTCCCTCGAGAGAGAGAGAGAGCGCAGCCTGCAAAAGGCGAGGTCTTCTCGCTAATCTTGCCCTAGCTGTGTCTCTGGAGAGAGAGATGCCCGCCCTGCGCTCAGGGGCGGGCAAAGACGGGGGAGCAGGAGCAGGAGCAACAATAACAAGGATGAAGAAGGCATCGGTCGTCGACAGCGACGGTGCCTCCTCTCCTTCGTCTCCGTCAATCTTCCGCCTCTACGTCGGCGGCCTGGCCCCGGGAGTCACCGAGGAGGCCCTGGCGGCTCGCTTTGCTCCGTTCGGGACCGTCCAGCACGTGGAAGTGCCCGAGGCGAAAGGAATCGAGACGACAACGGAAGAGACAAATGCTGCAGCGGTGGCGGCCGGCGCTCCTGGTCGACCCCGACGACCCCCTCCCCCTCCTCCTCGTCCCCCTCCGTCGCGGGGCTTCGCATACGTCGACCTCCTCCCGAAGGACGAGGCCTCCCTGAAAAGGGCCTTCTCTACCTACAACGGCTGCAAGTGGAACGGGAGGACCCTGCGCGTCGAGATCGCGCACCCTCATTTCTCCTCTTACTACGACGAGGAGGCCGAGGCCGCCGCCGAGGCAGACGCGGTCACCAAAAGGCAGAGACTGAAAGCCCTGAGCCCGCCTCCCTGGAAGAACGGGACGCTGGAGCTCGAGGCCAGGCCAGGGGCTGTCTCGGGCAAGAAGACGCTGCGGGTCAAGCCCCCGAAGAGCGGGAACAACGCAGCGGCGGCGGCGAGGCCGGGCAGGCTCTGCTGGGAAGGGAGCGACGAGGAAGAGGAAAACTACGACGGCGAGGGCCGGAGGCGAAGGCAGCGGCTGAAGCCTCTCGACGCCGCCGCGATAGAGGCCCTCTGGGCCCCCGCGGCCCGGCCCCCACCCCCCGGGTTCTTGGCGCGGGCGAGGGCGCAGGAGGTCGAGGCCAGGGCCGTGGAGGCAGCGAGGGAGAGGGCGAGGGAGAGGGAGAGGGAGGCCGCGAGGCATCTGCCGCCGCCGCCGCCGCTCGCCGGCGAAAAAGAGCGAGGGAAGAAAGAGGGGGGTCCCTCCGCAGCTGTCGCTCCTGCTGCTTCTGCTGCTGCTCCTGCTCCCAAAGCTAAAAGGACGAAAGAGGCCCCGATGACCGCGGAGCAGCGCGCGCTCGCGGCCCTGCTTTGTGACAGCGACAGCGAGAGCAGCGGTGAGGGCGAGGCAGCACCCGAGAAAGGAGAGGCTGCTCCCTCGGCCGCCGCCGCCGCCGAGGAAGGAGGAACAGGAGGAAGAGGCGAGGAGGGGGGCAAGACTAAGACTGTGGATTTCTTCGACGCCGGGGAGCAGTGGGCGATGGACAGGGCAAGGGCGAGCGCGCTGGCGTCGGCGCGGTTTGCGAGCAGCAGCGACGACGACGAGGAGGAGGGAAAGGAGGGAAAGGAGGGAGAGGAGGGCGAGGAGGCCCCCGCTCCCGCTCCCGGCGGCGCCGGAGGGGAGGAAGCGGGGCACGAAGGAGGAGAGGAGGGAGCCGAGGAGGAGCTGCCGGAGAGGAGTCCTCCGCCCCCGGCCCTCCGTCCTTCCCCTCCCTCTGGAGGCGACGGAGCGGCGGGAGTGGAGGGAGAGAGGGAGGAGCTGGAGGAGAGAGCGGAAGAGGGAGGGCCGACTTCCTCCGAAGAAAAAGAAGAGGAAGAAGAGCGGGGGGAGGAGGGAGCTGATCCTGCTGCCGCTGCTGCTGCTTCTTCTTCTTCTTCCGGAGACGACGACGACGACGACGAAGAAGAAGAAGAAGAAGAAGAAGAAGAAGAAGAAGAAGAAGTAGTAGCAGATGCTTACCCGGTCGCCTCCTCCTCTTCGTCGGAAGAGGAGGAAGACGACGAGGGTTCGGAAGAAGAAGCATCGGAACGAGGCGGAGAGGAGGAGATCGAGGAGGCGCCGCCGCCGCCGCCGCCTCGTCTTCCCCTTCTTCCTCCCCCTCTTCCAGCCTTCGACCCCGAGGAAATGGCCTCGATCTTCCCTGCTGCGGCCTCCTGGGTCCTCCGCGCCACGCCCAGGGAGGCGGATGCCGCCGCGGCGGCGCTGTGGGCAGCGGACAGGGAGGCCCTGGCCGCGGACGCGCGGAGGAAGAAGCGGGCCGCGGCGAAGCGGAAGAGGGCTGCCGGCGGTGGAGCAGGAGGTGCGAGGCAGCGATGAGAGGTTTTTTCTTCTCTTCTTCTTCTCGCTTGTAACATCAAGAGAGAAAACCGAATGGAGCCGAAATAGGGGAGAGAGAGAGAGAGAGAGAGAGAGAGAGAGAGAGAGAGAGAGAGGAGAAGAGGGAGGAGGAGGGAGGAGGAGGTCGCCGACGTTTCTCGATCGCCTTCACTTTTTCGTTTTTTCAATTCTCTACTCTCTCTTGACTTTTCTCCTATTGAATTGGGGGCCCTCGGTTGCCGCTTTCTTCGATGGCTCTGCTGTCAGATCTCCTCTCCGACCCGCGCTACGCCGTGGCCGCGCTGGTGCTGCTCGCGACGCTCCTGATTCTCCTGAAATCGTCATGGTCGCGATCATCCTCGGACGAAGCTATCCTCGAAACCACCACGAAACTGCACCAGACTTATACGCTCGCTCAGGTCTCCGAGCACAATTCCAAAGAGGACGCCTGGATCGTGATCGACGGGGGAGTCTACGACATCACCCCTTACGTCACAGAGCACCCGGGAGGCGTGAAGGCGATCCTGCGAAACGCGGGAGGGGACGCCACCAAAGGCTTCAAGGGGCCGCAGCACCCGGCTCGGGTGTTTGACATGATCGACGATTACAAGATCGGGACCGTCGTCGACTCTCCTAGCTCTTAGAGGGGCTACTAGAGAAGAGAGAGAGAATGGGAGAGAAAGAGGGTTTGTGGAGGAGCGGGGCGTTTTGATTGTAAGAACTGAAAAGGAAAAAAACAAGTTAAATTTTCAATTTTCCTTTTCTTCTTCTTCATCTTCTTCTTCCTCTTCTTCTCCTCCCTCATTCTTCTTTCTCGTTCAACCGAGAAAGAAGGAAAGGGAGGGGGAGAGATCACGGCTGTTTCGAGCACATTGTTTACACAGTTGAACTTTCCAAAGAGAGAAGTCGAAAGGCATAAAAAGAAAAAAGCCTCACGCCGCCGCGATGGCCTCGCTCGCTGCTGCCGCCTCCGCCACCGCCGCGGCCGCCGCCGCCTCCGCCGCGGCCTCCGCCCCGGCCCCGGCCCCATGCCTTTCGACCCAGTCCGTGCTCCATAGCCTGATCGTGCCGTCCTCGCTGCCCGAGGCGTACGTCGCGCCGCCCGGAGCGAACCTCAGGGCGTGGATAGGACCGTGGTGGCCCCGGCAGGCCTCGAGCTCCTCCCCCGTCGCCGAGTCGAGCAGGTGGCACCACATGTCGTCGCCGCCTTTTATATTTGGTATTTGATTTGGAGTTTGATTCAAGGGGTCGTTGAGGAAGAAGGAGTTGAGCTTCGGGGTCGACTTTCGAAACCGCGAAAGAAAGAAAAACAGGAAGGAGAAAAATGAAGAAAACCTCGCAAAACTCTTTCTCTCTCTCTCTCTCTCTCTCTCTCTCTCTCTCTCTCTCTCTCTCTCTCTCTCTCTCTCTCTCTCTCTCTCTCTCTCTCTCTCTCTCTCTCTCTCTCTCTCTCTAGAATATCTCTCTCTCTCTAGAATCTCTCTCTCTCTTTCTAAATCTCTCTTACCAGCAACGACCCTCGACCTCGACGGGTCGAACGCAGCGGAGTTGATGCCAAAGTCGAACCCGAACGACTTGACCAGGCTCAGAGAGGAAGCGTCATAGAGCGAGGCCGCCTTCCCGCCGGCGACGACGAGCGTCGTGCCCCCGCCGCTCGAGCTCGCCTCACCCGACCCGCCCTCGGCAAAGCTGAAGTCGCTCACGACGCACCCGGTCTCGAGCGTCCGCACGCACCGCCCCGTCCTCAGGTCCCACACCCCCAGCCCGGGGGCGTCGATGTACGACGTGAACAGCAGGCCCTCGGCGTTGAAGAGCGCGCGCCGGACCTTGTCAGGCGCCGTCGCGGCGACCAGGGGCGCCGGCGGCGGCGGCGCCTCAGCGAGCGCCGACGCCCTCGCCGTCGCCGCCGCCGAGCTCGCCGACGCGGGCAGGGCTCCCAGGTCGTAGACGCGCAGCAGCTTCTCGTAGCCTCCCGTGACCAGGGACGTGCCGTCGGGGCCGAAGGCGACCGTTCGCACGATGTGGCTGTGAGGGAGGCACGCGAGCTCGTCGCCCGAGACGGCATCGAAGACCCGCGCCGAAAAGTCGGCCGAGCCCGTCGCGCAGCGGAGGGCCTCCTTGTCGAGGGAGCAGCCCCAGACGGCGCCCTTGTGGCCGACAAAGGTGCCGATCCAATCACCCGTGAGGCCGTTGCGGAGCATGGGCTGGCCGTCCTTGGAGGCCGAGGTGAGGAAGACGCCGTCGGGGGTCGGGGAGCTGGGTTGTTGGTGTTTTGTTTGGTTGGGAGGAGGAAAAAACAACGTGAAACCCTCTGATGCGCTTTCTCGTTCGACGATGCTTCAAATTCGATCCGAGATCGCTTCAGTGATGAGAGCATGAGAGGCTCTACGTACACCACGGGAGAATAGAGGCAGCAGCAGCAGCGCGCCGAGCAGCGGAGGCAAAGATCGAATCTCTCGTCTTGCCCTTTTTTCTTCTCTTGCGCGATGGGCTTCCATCGAAATGCTTCCACAGGCTCTCTCTCCCTTTTTCTCTTCTCTCTTTACCTAAACTCCAGTTCCACAATCGGCCTCGTGTGCCCGTGGCATACAAGCGGGTTCTGTGCGGGCCTCTGCTGCGCCGCCATTGAAAGAAACGGTGCAGGGGACGAAGAAGAAGAGGGGGGGAAGCGTCGTCAACAGAGCAAGGACGGCGATAGCGACGGCAACGGCAAGAGTTGATGCTCCTTGAGAAAGCGTCGATTTCCGGTGCTTTGTTCGCGCGTTGGAAGCGGCAGCTAGCTCGGGTCGAGAGGGCGCTATAAGAATTCGGAGGCAGAAAAAGAAGAAGGCGCGCAGAGGCAGACTACTCGACAAAACGAAGCAGGAAGAAAAAAAAGAGAAAGTGCAAGTGTTGCTCGCTGTTTTTCTTTTAGAAATTTTGACGAAAACGGTTTGAACTTTCTCCTCCGATTCCTGCTTGGCCCGCTAGCTCACGAGCAGGAGTCTCTCTTGGTTCACTTCGATTCACGGCATGTCGCCAAAGAAGCGCGGCTCCCGCTCGTGCGAGGCGTCGAAGCCAGCGATGGAAAGAGGAGAAGCTAATGCCGCCAGAGATGCAACGATCATCGAGGAAGAAGAAGCCAAGGCCGGCGTCGCCGCTCTGCTGACCCCGGACGCCGAGGCACTCGCCGCAGTCTGCGACAGCGACAACGACGATGAAGACCAAGACCTCGACACGGGCGACGTCACGATACGGGAAGGTGAAGAGAAAGAGATTGGAAGGGTGAAAGAGAGAAAGCGGCGCGCTGTCTTGGCTAGCTCTCGAAGCGCCCTCTGCCTAAACTAAAAAACCCGATTTCAAAACAAAAACAAAAAAACTCAAAGGCTCCGAGCTCGCGACCTACATATTCGTCGACCTCCCCATCGACGCCCCCCTGCCAGCGCCAGGCTCCACAATGACTATCACGGGGCTCGAGACCGCGTCTCCCTCAATAGCTTTCGGAGGAGGAGAGAAAGGGGAAGAGAAGAAAGAGAAGAAAGAGAAAGGCGCTTGTTCTTTTTCTTCTTTCTCGGCAGAGGGCGGAGAGTGGAAAGAGTCTGTCGGCTCGCTGCTGTTTGTCGCCAAGCCCTCTGCTGCCGCGAAAGGAGCAGCAGCGACGACGGAAGAATCGCCTCGTCCAGGCTCCTACCTCTGCCACACCGAGCGCATCCTCTCGTTCAGGAAAGAGAGCTGAGAAGAGTTCGTAAAAAAACAAATGACAACGTGTACTTTTATTTTTTTCATTCGGAGAGACATTCTTTTTGCTTTGCACTCATTCTCCGTTCCATTCTCTCTCTCTCTCCGATCTCTGGTATATCGCTTTCATGCTAATTGAAAAGGCTGTCTTTGTTGTTGTCGTTCTTTTCATCAAGGGGCTTGCTGCGAAACCGAGTAAAAAGGCAAAAAAAGGCAAAAAATACTCCTCCTTTCTATTCACCCCCCCACCTCTCTCTCTTTCATCTCTCTCTCTCTCTCTCTCTCTCTCTCTCTCTCTCTCTCTCTCTCTCTCTCTCTCTCTCTCTCTCTCTCTCTCTCTCTCTCTCTCTCTCTCTCCACTCCACTCCATTCTCTCTCTACGTTCTAGTAGTACTATATATGTCTCTCTCTTTCTCATCGTGGTAAGGGTACTCGATCATTTGTAAAGAAGCAAAAGAAACAAAAACAAAGGGTCGAAAACGAAAACGAAAAGTTTTTCTAAGCGTCGTCCGCGGCGGCCGCCCTTGTCGAAGCGGCGAGGGCAGCAGCCGAGGCCGCGACCGGCGGCAGCCCCCCCCTCTCGGCAACGCGCGTCTGCGCCGAGCCCAGCGACGCGCGGTCGCGGGAAGCTGCGGCAGAGGTGACCAGCGGGGCAGCGGGCGCGAGCAAGACGGCCGACGCGGCCCCTCCTCCTCCGAGAGAGCCCACGCGGGCCTTTTTTGGCGACGAGGCAACGCCGTTGCCGTTCACTCCGCCGCCGCCGGGCAGCAGCGGCGGGAGCAGCTTGCACGAAGCGGAGCGCTTGACGCCCTTGTTCTCGTTGCTCGCTGCGGCGGCGAGGGCCGCAGAGAGCGCCGCGGTAGAGGCCGCCGCGGAGTCCGGGCGCCCCAGAGCGCCCCCGGCGGCAGCAGAGGAGCCGCCGCCGGCGGCGAGCAGAGAGGAAGGGGGCGCCGACGGAGCCGTCACTCCTCCGGCTCCTCCAACTCCGTTTCCGCCGACGAACACGGCGGGAGTGACAGGCGGCGCCGCGGCGGAGACGGGCCTCGAGGAGGAGAGGGCGATGCTGCCGCTGCCCGCTCCTCCGGCCGCAGCAAACGCCGCGCTACCGAAGGCGCGCGCCGCTGTCGCCACCGCCGCGCTCGCGACCGCCGCCGCCGCGGCAGCAGCGGCAGCCGCGGTCGTCGTCGCCGTCGCCGTCCCGGGCCCTCCTGCCCCCGCGCTCTGCAGCTTCGCGCGAACCGCCTCGATCTCCTCCCGCGAGTACTCCGACGCCGGGAAGTTGGTCGCTGCGGCCTTCCCGCTGCGCAGCGCGAGCGCCGCGACGTCGAACGCCCGCGCCGCGCTCGCCGCAGCGTCGTGGTTGCCGAGGTAGTGGTTCCGCCCGCCCTCGTGGAGGCGCGCCTCCCACCTGCCGCACGACTTGTTGAACGAGACGCCGCGGAAGCGCTGCTGCTGCTGCTGTAGCTGCTGCTGCTGCTGCTGCTGCTGCTTCTGGGAAGCGGTGGAGGTGGAAGCGGGGGGAAAGACCGCAGCAGCCGGGGCGACGGCGACAGAAGCACCGGCGGCGGCGGCAGCGGCGGCGGCGGCCTCTTGCTTTGCCGCCGCGGCCTTGGCTCCGGCGCCAGCGGGCGCCGGCGCCGGGGCCAGGGCCGTGGCCCCTCCCGGGGATCTCGGGAGCGGGAAGTTGAGCCCCGCCGACGCGGCGATGGCTTCGGCAGCGGCCTCGACGGAGGGCGGCGGCGGCGGCGGCGTGCGCGAAGCGGAGGGGTTCGCCGCGGCGTTCGAGACGTACGTCGCCGCGGCCGCGCGGAACGCCTCGGCGTCGTAGGCCCTCGCGGCGTCCTCCTCGCCGTCGAACGAGCCGACGTGGCGCGCCTTCTTGAGCTCGCGGTCCCAGATGACGGCGACCCACTTGGAGCACGCCGCGTTCCAGGAGACGCCCTTGAAGCGCGAGGTGATCTTGGGCGGGGGACGGGGGGGCGCGGCAGCGGCGGCGGCGGAGGCGGCGGCGGGGGGAGGGGCCTGGTCGCCGTCCTCCTCCCCCTCCTGGACCGTGGCGGCGGCGGCGGCGACCGCGGCGGCGACCTCCGCGGCGGAGAGCACGGGCCCGGTGGCCGACGGAACGGCAGCAGCAGCAGCAGCAGCGGCCGTCGCAGCAGCGAGCGCGCTCGGCCCCAGCGGGAAGTTGAGCAAGGCCCCGGGCCCGCGCAGCCTGAGCGCCTCGCGGTCGTGCGCCCGCGCAGCGGCCTCCTCACTCTCGAACCTGCCCACCGTGACCTGGCGAGCGCCGTCCCAGACGCGCGCGAGCCACTTCTTCTCCCTGTCGAGCCAGGTGGTCCCGCGGAAGCGGGACTTGCCCGGGTGCGGGGGGATGGCGGCGGCGGCGGCGGCGGAGGAGGAAGGGGCGGCGCCGGCGGCGGCGGCGGCCTCCTCCTCGCGCGGCGGCGCGCTGCGGGAGCGGGAGCGGGAGCGGCTCGCTCCCCTGCTCGCCCCCCTGCTGCCGACGCCTCCTCCGGCGGCCGCCGCCGCGACGGAGACCGAGCGGCCCCTCCCTCCGCCGCGGGAAGAAGGGGCGGGGAAGGCGGCGGAGCCCCCCCTCGCCCCCGCCTGCTGCTTGTCGGCCAGGGCCGCGGCGGCGAGCGCGGCGGCGCTCGCGGCGGCGGCGACCGCCTTCTCCGAGGGCTTGCGGGCCCGCCCGCTGCCGCTCGTCACGGCGGCGGCGACCGAGTCCGGGTCCGAGGGCGCCGCTGCGGCGGCGGCGGCAGAGGAGGAAGGGCGCGAGCGGCTCTGCGGCGGCGGAGGAGGCGGGGGAGGCGGCGGGCCGTCCCCGGCGGAGGAGAAGACGCGGGAGGGCTTTCTCGAGCGCCTTCTCCCGGCGGCGGCGACGGCGGAGGGAGCCTCGGAGCCCCCTCCTGAGTGCTGTTCGGGGGCCGGAGAGCCGCCGCTGGCCGTGGCGGCCTCCAAAGACGCCGCCAGGGCCTGCAGCAGGGCCTTTGGCCTGTGCGCGGGAGCCGGAGCGGGAGCAGCAGGGGCGCCAGCAGAGGAAGAAGGCGGCGCGGAAGTCGTCTGAGCGGCAGCGGCAGCAGCGGCGGCCGCGGCGGCGTAGGCGCCAGCGGCGGCGTTCGCGGCAGCGGCGGCGAGCGCCGAAGCCGACCCGGCCCTCGCCGGCGGCGGGGGCTCGATCCAGCTCCCGTCGGGCCTCAGGTAGTCGGAGACCGGGAAGTTGGTGCTGGCCCCGGCCGCCTCGGCCCCCCGCGCGCGCAGGATCTCGCGGTCATAGGCCCTCGCGGCGTCGAGCTCGAGCTGGAAGTAGCCGAGGTGGTAGGAGGAGCGGGCGGGCGGCGCGGGCGGCGCGGGCGCGGCGGGCGCGGCGGGAGCGGCGGGCGCGGCGGCGGGCGCGACGGCGGCGGCGGCGTTTACATCGTTCGCCGCCTGCGCCGCCGCTGCCGCAGCCCTGGCCACCGCGGCAGCCACAGCGGCGGCAGCGGAGGCGGAGACGTGCACGTAAACCTGCCACAGCCGGCGGTGCTTGTGCCACGAGACGCCGCGGAACTCCGAGTAGCGCGTGCCGACGCGGCCATTGCCGCCGCCGCCTCCAGCGTTGGCGTTGGCGCCGGCGGAGGCGCCGCTCGCAGTCGCCCTCTTCGCTACTGCTCCCGAAGTGGAAGGGGCGGCGGGAGCGGCCGGCGGCGGCGGCGGAGGAGGCATTTCTCCTCCGCCGCCGGCGGCAGCTTCGTCCTTCCGCTCGTCTTCCTCCATCGGCGCTTCCTCCCCTTCCCCTCCTCCCTCTCCGCCTCCTTCCCCTTCGGACCACGACGCCGCGGAGGGCGGCCTGGGCCTCGGGGCGCGCGCGCGCGGCGGGGCCGTCGCCGGGGGCTGGAGCTGGAGCAGCTGCTGGTTGTCGAGCGCCGGAAGCACGGAAGCGACCGCGGCCGCGGCGGTGGCGGTTGCGGCAGCGTCGCCGGTCTCGGGGGCAGCAGCCGGCGCGGAAGCAGCAGCAGCAGCAGCAGCAGCAGCGGGAGCAGCGGTTGCTCCCGCGGCGGCGGCGGGCAGGGCAGCGTTCGCGACGGAGGCGGAAGCGGAGCCGACCCTGCTCCCGCCAGCGGCGACGGCGGCGGCAGCGCCCCCCGGCCGCGGCGCCCTCGCCTCGCCCTCGCGCGGGAAGTTGAGCAGCGCCCTCGCCCCGTGCACCCTCCTCGCCTCGGCGTCGTAGGCCCCCGCCGCGTCGCTCGGGCTCGTGAAGTAGCCCAGCCCGCGCATCTTGCCCCCGGCCTGGATGTAGGCGTACCACTTCTGCGAGTGCTTGTGCCAAGAGACGCCCTTGAACGAGCTCGACTTGGGCGGCGCGCCGTCGTCGGCCGCGCCGCCGCCGCCGCGGGAGCGGGAGCCGCTGCCGGGGCGGGAGCGGCCGCCTCGGCCTCCGCCTCCGCCTCCGGCGGACTGGGAGCGCGGGGCCCTGGCCGCAGAAAGAGGAGGGGGAGCAGCGGGGGCGACGGAGAACATTCCGAAGAGCGCCGCCGCGGCGGCCTCGGCCTCGGTGTCTTTGTTGCCGCCGGCGGCGTCTGCGGCAGGAGCAGGAGCAGCGGCAGCAGCAGGAGCAGCGGCAGCAGCGCTCTCCTCTTCCTCCTTGGGCGCCACGGCAGCAGCACCACCAGCAGCAGCAGCAGCAGCAGCAGCAGGAGCAGTAGAGGAAGGGCCCCCTCCTCCCGCGATCGTCCCGGCCCCTGCGGCGGCCGCGGCGGCGTTGGACGCGGCCAGCACCCCGCTCCTCCTCGCCGCCGCCGCGGCCGCGGCAGCAGAGCTTATCGCGCGCGCGAGCTTGCCGACGGGCCGCAACGGCGACGTCGCGACGGACTCGGCTCGGTCGAGCCCGGCGACGGCGCCGCCGTCGTCGCGGGCCGTGCGGTCCTCTTCGTCGTCTTCGTCGGCGGCGGCAGCGTCGGCGGAAGCGCCAACGGCAGCAGCAGCAGCGGCGGCGTCGGAAGCAGCTCCTCCTCCCGCAGCATCGGCCGCTGCAGCGGCTGCGGCTGCCTCGTCAGCAGCCCCGGCGACGGCCCCCGCGGCCGTGGCCGGCCTCAGCAGGAGGCCCTCGGGCGCCGGGGAGCGCGCAAAGGACTCGCGAGGGGACGCGCCGTCCGGGGCCGAGGTGGCGGCAACGGCAGGAGCGACGGCCCCCGCGGCGGCGGCGGCGGCGGGCGCTGCCGCCGCCGTCGAGATCGGCGGCGGCAGCCTCGGGAGCTCGAGGGCGCCAGCGGCAGCGACAGCAGCCGTTCCTCCCTCCTCCGCGGCGGGTTTGTCCTCTCCTCCCTCCGCGCCAGGAGCAGAAGCAGGAGCTGCAGGAGCGGCGGGGGGAGGAGCGGCGCTGACGACCTCGTTGTTCGCCACCTCGCACGAGAACGAGGCGAGCACCTCCATCGCCGACATCTCGAGCTCGTCCTCTTCCCCTTCCCCTTCCCCCTGCCGCTGCTCTCCTCCTCCGCCTCCGCCTGCGCGAGAGCGCGCCCTCTTGTTGAAGCCGGCGGCAGTGGCGGCGGGGCCAAAGTTGGTGTTGGCCGCGGCGCCGTGGAGCCGCAGCACCGCCCCGTCGTAGGCCCGCGCGGCGCCGGCCTCGGAGGCGTATGTCCCGAGCAGAACAAAGGCCCTGCCGTCCCAGAGCTCGGCGACCCAGCCGCGGGAGGGAGCCTGGGCCCTGGAGACGCCCAGGTACTTGGAGTCTTCGGCGTCGGCGTCGACTCCTTCGTCGGCGGCGGGGGCGGCGGCGGCGCCGGCGGCGGGTCGCTGCTGCCGCTGCTGTCCTCCTTCGACTCCTCCGGCGGCGTCTGCGTTCGCGGCGGCGGCGGCGGCAGCGGCAAGCCCCGCAGCAGCGGCGGCGGCGGCGGCAGCGGCTTCCGCGTGCACAGCGGCGGCGGCGGACGCCGTGCGCTTGGCGCCCGAAGAGGAGCGGGGCCCCCTCGAGCGGGCGGGGGCAGGGCCCGCGGGCCCCCCCCCGGCAGAGGAGGGAGGGGGCGGCGAGGCGCCG
>Ga0315289_10007183_pt1 | contig 16277 bp, 14 predicted proteins | sample YL17G11_40_MG_FD_203452 | JGI IMG/M metagenome (GOLD analysis project Ga0315289, IMG submission 203452) | Sediment microbial communities from Yellowstone Lake, YNP, Wyoming, USA - YL17G11_40 | ecosystem: Environmental > Aquatic > Freshwater > Lake > Sediment | place: USA: Wyoming | collected... | reverse complement strand
TCTTCGTCCCATTTTGTTCAACACCATTAGCCTTCTCTGTTCTTTCTTGTTCAATATCACCTCTTCTCTCATAAGGTGACATTTTCACTGAACAGTTAAGGGGTGACAAAATCATAGAACATCAACACGGAATTAAGCGGCCTATTGACAAATGGTGTTCCATATGTTAGCGTTTTTACCTCATTGGAGGACTTCTATCAGGCTAGGGACCTTTTGGAGGAATGGGTGAGGTACTACAACGAGGAGCGGCTGCACTCAGCCTTGAACTATCTGCGCCCAGCGGACTACTGCCGAAGCAACCCGGAGACACTATTGGCTGAGCGGAAGAGAAAGCTCAAGACAGCAGCCCTCAGGCGAAAGGAGGTGAACAGGCAAAATGGATTGGCAACAATAAACACCGGGGTGTATCCTTTTTCTAGGGTCGATTTGTCCGAAAACGACTGTATCACTACATCTGGAAGGAGGTGCAGGCTGCATAGAGATTAGGGCTCAAGCAAACTAACTAGCATGCAAGGAAAACAAATAGAGAGGAGAGAAAAGTTATGAAAAAAGGGTTGCACATCGTAGTGGCTGGGATAATAGTGGCGTTGGTCATAATCACTACCGCTTATGCACCGGCTCAGTCCTCAGCAGGTGACGCTGCACCTGCACATGGAAGGCCTTATGACATTGCAATAAATAACGGCAGGGTTATGGACCCGCTTACCGGCGTTGATGCCATGGCCAATGTCGGCATTAAAGGCGGCAAAATAGCTGCCATAGTCCCTGGTCACCAGAAGCTTCCCGGGAAGAAAGTAATTAATGCCACCGGCCTGGTGGTGGCTCCGGGCTTCATCAATATACATGGTCATGGTGCTGGCACTCTCACGGGAGGAGGAGAATGCCACGTCCGAGACGGCGAAACCACTGAAATTACGGGAAACTGCGGCTTTTCGGGTAGTGTCGTTTTGCCTGCTGACGCTTTGGAAACATCGGAAATAGAGAGACAATCCGCATTGCCGAAATCTTCGATGCTAGATCTAGATAATTTCTTCAAAAATCAGGAAACAGAGGGCCTGTTTGTAAACCTGGCTTCATTCGTGGGTCAAAATACCCTCAGGACGGCAGTGGGTGTTCCTGGCGCCTTTGATAATGCAACACCTGCGCAAATAGCCGCGGAGGTTGAGCTGGTCACTCAGGCGATGGAAGCTGGAGCCCTGGGCATCTCGTACGGTCCCATGTACCATCCTGGAAATACCTATGCGGAAATGGTGGCGTGTGGGAAGGAGGCATCAAGGCTGGGTGGAACATCTTCGATTCACGTTCGTTATAATTGGCCAGCACCAAAGGACACGGAGGCTGTTAAAGAAGCCCTTGACATGGCCAAAGCGGCCGATAATATCTCAATAATAATCTCCCACAGGGGAGGCTCGATTATAGCTCCTACCAGGACCGGGATTCTTATGGAAATGATTGCTAAAGCCAGAGAATACGGCCAAAAAGTAGCTACCGATTGTATGCCTACTTCTACCGGCTCCAATTCCATAGGGTCAGCCATTTTCGCTGGACCATTGGAGATAATCGCTCAGATGATGGACCTTAAACTGTCAGATTTTCGAGTGCAGAGGACGGTCGTTATCGATGGCGCGGTCTTTATGGAAGCACTAGAGGCGTTCACCAGTTTTGACCAATTCCGGCTTGTCAGGAGTAAGGTTTTAGCTAAAGAGATACCGGAGCCTGGGCTTTTAATGAATATATATAAGCCGGAGTGGACCTGGCTATATTACACTGCGCCGTTCACCATGGTGGAGAGTGATGGATTCATTGGCATAGATCCGGCGACAGGGAAATACATCGGTAATCCCAGGGGTGCTGGTACTTTCTCCAGATTCTTGGGCTACTGGGTAAGAGAGCGCGGTGTCTGTGACCTTATGACAGGGCTAGCTAAGACCTCTACAATGGCTGCGGTATGGCTAGGTCTGGATAAAAAGGGACGGGTTCAAGTTGGCTGTGATGCTGACCTTACATTGTTCAACCCCAATACCATAATAGACAAGTCAACTTTTTTGGACCCCGGTCTACCCCCTGATGGCATCCCATTCGTAATCGTTAACGGTGTGCTGGCAGTCGATAATGGAACGCTGACAGGTGCTCAGGCCGGGAAGGTTATTAGACGAACGTGGGATGTTCCGGGGGTTCTGCCTAATCTTGGGCGTGTACCTGGATTTGGGGTTGAGGCGTTACAGTAAGTGATGTAAACAGGGCTACACGACGATTCTGCTCTGGCATCATCAAGGAGATAGACTGTCGGATATTTATGGAGAATTAGCGAGGGCTTGACAGGTTTAGTATTTTAGCTTTAGACTACAAGTGTACAACTAAATACTAAAATCGGCCGCACGAAGGCGTAGAAGAAAGAGCTCATCCAGGCGGCTGCAGGAAGTATAACTCCTATTTCCTGCAGTCGCCTTTTTTGTTTGTGTTGATGGCTGGGAACTATGGCCGTTACGGTAAATGAGGCAGGCCGCACAGGCGGATTAAAAGTGCTGGAGAGGCATGGCAGAGATTTCTTTGTACGCATTGGCAAAAGAGGCCAGGCAGTAATGCGCGCAAAATATCCAAACATGTCATCAAAATGGGGTAGGCTGGGAGGCAGACCTAGAAAATCATCTTTGCAGCACATGAGGGAGGACAAGCAAATACATTATGAAAGGAGGACGCGGACCCGCCCTCAAAAAGCTTGTCCCCCTCTCCAAGTATATCAGTAAGTGGAAACACACGTAAAAAGAGGAGCACCAAGACAAAAATTGAACAGTGCAGTAGCGAGAAGGAGACCAGGCCGACCTAGGACGATACCAGAAGATCGAACTTGTGACGTGATTTTGCTGTACGACAATGGCCTAGGCTACCGCGCTATCGCCCGGGAGCTTAACAAACAGGGGATATCCCGGTAGATTGGAGCACGGTTCGGCGGAGCCTCAGCTTCAGCCTCACCAAGCGACAAACGACACTTCCTGGATTGTAGCTCATCTTTTCTTCTAAGTGCAACTATGGAATCGTGCCTGGCCATAAAAGTGTGAAAAGGAAACAAATAGTGACCGTTCAAATGATGCTCAAGAGGTGTTCAGTACTCGCTCAAATGCGAGTTCAAATGGTGCTCACGACGTTCAAATATTCCGCGGAACACATCGAAATTATCTCGTGAATTATAGTTAGGGGGTGCATTATGGAAAAACTATCAATAAGAAAACAGCTCAACATCATTAGGCTGTACTTTAGCGGTCTATCGTACAGGGAAATAGCCGCGAAAGCCGGCGTCAGCGTCGGTGCTGTAACTAATGTCATTGCAGACCTGAAAGCTGGTAACTATCCTGAGGTCGGTGATGTATCAGAGCAAGTGGATTTGCTAAAGGAACTTGCTGCTGAGGTTAGGAAATCAAGGTTGACTGTGGGAGAAGCTGTAACAGGGATCACTATCCTTAATAGTGTGAAAGAACTGGGTCTGGAACCGGGCGATATTCCGCAGTACGTATCTCTGTGCAAGACACTCACTCCAGGAGGTATTGAAACACAGGCTTTTGTAAAGGCAGCCATGGAGTATCGAGAGGTGCTGGAGAGAACCGGCCTCAGCGTGGATGAGATGGAGAAGAAGGTACGAAGCCTGGAAGAAACCGCCAATCAACTGGAACCAACGGCTAAGAAAGCGCTTGACCTGCAGGGAGAACTAGAAAATCTCGAGGTGAAGAAGGAACGCCTCACGGACGAAGTAGCAGGTCTTGAAAGGCGTCAGCACATGTTGAGCGAAAGTGTAAAGGAAAGAGAACAGCGCGAAGGAAAACTCTTGACTCGAGTAGCACATCTTGAGGAGAGGCTTCAATCTGCCGATGAGCGGTTGTCGATAGCTAGAAAAGACTTGAAAACACTGTCCGGTATTGGGATGTCCCTGGACGACCTCTCTGGATTCACAGTCCGGCTGAAAGGGATAGCCCAACGCCATAATATGAGCCCCAATGCGCTACGCGAGCGGTTGCTATGCGAACTTGAGCAACTGGATGAAGGCTTGGGGCTGGATACAGTTATGCAAACCAAACTGCGTGAACTACACAGAGTGGAAGACGCAATAGCCAAAGCTGAGGAGAAGTCGGCAGCACTTACAGCCAGAAATCAACAGCTGCAGTGAGGAATTATCTACCTTGAAGGCGCAAGTTGCAGACGAGAAAGACCACGTGATCAAAGAAATCGGAGCTATCAATACCGTTGCTCGAAATACCATTTCGGAGTTACAACAAGATCTGGGCAATAGGGTGCGGGAAGAGCTCGAGGAGGTTGTCAGATTAAAGAGAGAAGCGTTTGAGTTGGGTAAGGAATTCGGCCAGTTCCAAGCAATGAGGAAGACCAACGAGTGGCTTGAGGGACTGCTCTCTTTGGTTGAGGGCGGCGACCAAATCACAGTGTGTCAGGTACGGGTCATCGGCCTGATGCTGCTCAAAGGCATATCAGCCTGGTTGGACCGCAATCGTAGAAATGACGTATCGCTGCATAATTTGAGGCCATCTATAAACAATGCGGTTTTGGAGTTGGAGCGATGGACACCGCAGGTGAATTCAGCCGAAGGTTCAAATAGCTTCAGTGCCAATTGAGAAGGCAAACAGCTGCAGCCGAAGAACTTGGGCATATCTTGGACCAATGTGCTAAGAGTGTGCTTCGACGTGACCAGGCAGTCTCTCTCCAGAACCTCACGGAAAGGATCATGAGAGAGGTGCAGCATCTTGAGGCGATAGAGGCCGTGGCTAGCAACAAGTTCAAGGAGAGACGACTCACCAGAGGTGCACTGAGCTTTGCAGTGGGTACTCTCTTCGCAGCTATAGCTGGTGAGAGAGATCCGCTGTCTAGAGGTGCCAGGTCAATCCAACCTGCTCTAGGCCAGAGGGCACCCTTTGGCACTGTGCTTGTTGCTGTGGGCAAGGACGGCTTGCCTGACGATGTGAAGGTTGTGTTGCTGTCCCGATTTGCTCGGGACTCAAACAGAAGTGAATCAGAGATTAGCGATATTATCCGAGAACGCGGTTATCTCTTGATTGCTCCACAGATATTTGCTGCGTTGGTAGATAAGCTGGAAAGCAGGGTGCTGGATGGGTCTGTGTCTTTGCCAGTGAGTATTGGGAACATAGCCAGTGAGCTACCCGGAATAATGCGTAGCCTTAGGTCAACGTCGTAAAACTAGAGAATATCGAACCTTCGCAGCCATTAAACAGAGGCTTTTTTTTCTATGCAACAATTCAGGCCTTACTCATAACCGAGTGGGACACCTCGGAGACGGGCTACGTGGAGATGGACCTGGTCGTCCACTGCGGCTCCTTTACTTTTGGCGAGTATATCAATACCTTGAGCACCACCGAGGTGTCCTCCGGTTGGTGGGAGGGAGAGGCAATCATGGGCAAGTCTCAACAATCTACCTTTCAGGCTTTAAAGCAGGCAAGGGAAAGGACTCCGTTTGACTGGAAGGGGGGGATTCGGATAACGGCTCCGAATTCGTCAACGATATTCTGTGATTTAACAAATAAATCTTGATTTAATTCGGCCTAGACAAATGGTGTTCCATATGTTAACATTTTTGCTAGTTTTATACTTTAATTTCACTAAGTTATCGCCTAAAATAAGGGTAAATCGAAATCAGGAGGTAAATGAAATGGAACAGGGTAGCTTGAAGCGCGAAATTACTATCCCGCACGGCGTATTGCTTATCATCGGCGCAGTTATCGGTGCGTCAGCCTTCATCCTGATCGGGCCGCTGGCAGGTCAGACGGGACCCGGGCTCTGGATGGCGTATGCGCTGGGTGCTATTCCCGCCCTTTTTGTAGCTGTGGTCTTTTCCCAGTTGGGCGCAGCCTTCCCTATTACCGGTGCGTCGTACATAGCCATCAGCCGCCTGCTTAATCCCTCGGTAGCCATGATGGCAGTGTGGTCGGCCATACTGGGCATCTTTGCCTTTGCCATGCCGCTCATGGCATTCGGCTTTGCCATCTACGCTGACAAGCTCTTCCCGCTGGGCGGAGATGTAATGCTGCTGCTGGTAGCAGCGCTGACCATCATCTTCTTTACAGTTCTCAACCTTTTTCAGATAAAGTGGATGCTCTGGGCACAGAGCATTATGGCCGCATTGATGATAGTCGCACTGCTGATCTTCGGCATCGGCGGCTCGCTCAACGCCAACCCGGCCAACCAGACACCGCTCTTCCCGTTCGGCTTCACCGCCGTATTAGCCGCCATCATCCCGGCCTATGTCATGTACACCGGTTTGAACGGGGCCACCGAGTTGGGCGGCGAGACAAAGAACCCGCGCCGCAGTATACCCATCATACTTGCTATCTCACTGATACTATTGGTTGTTATCTACGTTTCCATTACCTATGCCCTGACCGGGCTGGTGTCCTACCAGGAACTGGGCAAGATCAAAGGCGCTACGGCAGTGGTCACAGCGGCAGGCAAATTCATGCCGGCCGGGGTTGCCCTGTGGGTGATGGGCATAGGCGCCCTGTTTGCAGCGGCTACCACCATCAGCGGCAGCCTGGCCTTCCTCTCCAGGGACATTCTTGCACTGGGCAAGGACCAGATATTGCCGGCCGCACTCGGCAAGATTAATGCCAGGACCCATACCCCCATCGCTGCTGTGATAACGCTGGGCGTTATCTCGGTGCTCGGCCTGGTGATGGCCGTTGTGTTCGGTGAAAACTTCATCTCTTATTGCGCCACAGCGGTCTCCTACGCTTTCATGCTGTTATCCATGTTCGGCTGCATCGCCATGTACGTGCTGCCGCGCAAGATGCCCGAAAGGTTTGAGCAATCGCCTTTCAAGCTCAAGGGCTTCTGGCATCCGTTTTTCACGCTGGGCGGAGCCATCCTATTCGGCGCGCTGATACTGTGGGGATTCATCTCGGGCTATATCACAGACCCCTCCTCAGGATGGCAGCCAGCGCTGGCACTGGTCATGCTGGTTATCACCGGCTTCCTCTATTACTACCTGCGCAGGTGGCAATTACGTAAGCGAGGCATCTCCATCGAGGACAAGCTGAATAAGGTGCAGGAATACTAAACCACGCTCTTCAGGAGTTAGTTAAAGTAAATTGGAACTTTTCAGTAAAAGAATCCTGGACCGCTTCATAGCAAGGACGGGGAAATCCCGTGAACTATGGGAAGCCGCCCGCAAAGTGATGCCCGACGGGGGCGGCAGCGACATGCAATGCTATTACCCTTACCCGGTCTACATGGAGCGCGCCGAGGGCTCAAAGCTGTATGACGTTGATGGCAATAAATACATCGACTTCTTCAATGGTGCGGGTACCGTAATGCTCGGACACCGTTCACCGGTCATCTTACAGGCAGTTGAAGATGCACTAAAAAAGGGTATACCGACCTCGGTAGCCTATCAGAACGAAATTGAGTACGCTTCCATGCTGCGCAAGCACATGCCGGGCATGGAGTTGATACGCTTCCTGCCCAGCGGGTCGGAGGCCAACTCGGCCGCCATCCGCATCGCACGTAAATTCACCGGCCGCAGCAAGATCGCCAAGTTCGAGGGCGGCTATCACGGCCAGGCACAGGAGTTGCTCGTTTCCATCGAGCCGGTCGGACCAACCTGCGGGCCGGCGCACCAGCCCTGCGGCATTGCCTGGCACTCGGCCATACCACAGCCAATACTGGAACTGGTTGTTATACTCCCCTTTAATAACACGAAGGCTTCCGTCGCCATCATAGAGAAAAACGCCGCTGACCTGGCAGCGGTAATCGTGGAACCGGTCCTAGTACATGGAGGCATGATACCGGCCGACAGCAGCTACCTGCATGCCATCAAAGATACTGCCGCCAGGCAGGGGATACTCCTGATCTTTGATGAAGTCATCACTGGCCTGAGGTTAGGTTTAGGTGGGGCACAGGAGCTTTATGGCATGACCGCCGATCTGACCGTGTTGGCCAAGCCGGCTGGCGGCGGCTATCCACTGGGAGTTTTGGGTGGCCGCAAGGACGTTATGTCCGTCATACTGATGGAAAGGATGCAGGACAAGATATGCGTGGCTGGCTCGACCTCCGGGCACTCCTTAGGCATCGCCGCCGGGCTGGCCTTGCTGAAAGAACTTGAAAAAGGTGACTACTACAGGCATGTCCAGGAGCTAGCCTCTATGGCGGCCCACAGGTTGCAGAAAATATTCGATGATGCCGGGGTCACCTGCCGGGTCACCGGCGATGTCATGGGCTTGTGGCGCGGTTTCTGGCCACATTTCAGTGATAAAGCGCCGCGTGATTCCCGCGATTTCTATAAAGAAGACCTTCTCAAGCTGCTAAACTTCTATATCGGTATGATAGCACACGGCGTTTTCATGAGCCCGACGGGCGTGCCATCCCTCTCTTTGGCGCATACCCAGGAGGACATCGACTGCATGCTGAAAGCCGCCGCCAGTGTACTGAAGATGCTGCAACCGGCTTAAATCGGCCGGCCGCAAAATGGCACCCCCAATATTATCCACTAATTCTATAGAATTCTATATGCTTTAGCATCACACAGTTTTCAGTGTCAGGCCGATTCCCATGGGGAGAGCTACTTTGAAGCATTCAGACTTAATCAGCATCCGTGAGGCCAGCCAGATGCTCGGGGTAAACGAGGCCACGCTCCGCCAGTGGACGGATGAGGGCGCAAGCTCAAAGCCTTTGTGACACCGGGCGGTCACCGGCGCTATTCCAAGTGTGAGCTCAAGAAATTAACGAATTTGAGCCAGAAGCCACTGGGCGTCAAAGACCTTGTCGTTACGCTGGAGGATACCACCAACCAGCACCGCCAGATTGCCCTTGGGAACAATCTTTTTCCTTCTTCTGATATATACATAAGTTGTCTGGGGGTTGTTGGCATGCCGCCAGCTATACCCATCACATAATCTAAATCAAAAGGCATATCTTTGTCGAAGACCCCTTCCTCTGCCAGCCGAAAAGCATTTTATAAATGGCTGACGTCGTAGATTTCGAATTCCATACCTAATTTCTTTTCGATAATACCCTTTATAATTTTTCGCTGAAAATCTGGTGTGTTGAAAAAGGTCAGATAACCATAACCAGGCAGTGTAAAATCAAACGTACCCAAGTTCACTGTAAGCATGTCTGGCTTTGGGTTGATATTCAATAAAGCCATTTTTTGTTCGTCTGAGGCGTTGACTGGTTGATTTGTTATGGGGTCATACCAAGTGCCTATTCCGCCCCCTATTTGTGTTATTATGTTGCATTTTTCTTTAATTCGCCTGACTATGTCGCCATATACCTTTAAATCCGGGGTAGCCAATTTTGTTTTTACATCTCTTGGATGTATATGTACAATTGATACTCCAGCTTGGTAAGACCTATAAGCCTTTTGGGCAATCTCCTCGGGAGTGATCGGCACAAACGAGGTTCTCTCAACAAACGTTAATACGCCGACTGGTGCTACCGTGATAACGACTTTTTCTTTCGTTTTCGACAGATACCTCACTCATCATGGACATTACAGTTTTGATTTGGCACAAAAACAAAAAAGTGTCGGTTACACCTCGAATAGCTTCAGGCAATTTTCAAACGCCAAAATCGATTTGTTGATGTCCTCCTCGGTGAGCACACCACACATATACATATTACCCGGCAATCCTACTACTGCACCTGGATCGCTAAGAAGGAGACCAAATCTAACCATTTGGTTAAAATCGAGTATAGCCAAAGCAGTGCCCATATCACTAGCATCGTATTCTGCTGTTAGTGAGTAGTGAGTTACTGTATAAGTATTGCTTGCTGAGAGAGGCAGCTTAAGATCCCTCGCCACCTTATTTATACCTTTGACTAGCTGTTCCGCTCTTAGGGTTGCGTTTTTGATATAATCTCCCTGTTCGAGTTCTTCTATCATTGCTATGCCTCCCGCCATAGCAAGCGGATGCATACAAAAGGCGCCCATTGGGAATACCGGGCCAAAATGTTCGGCTTTTGGGTCTAATGACCCAACCACTGACATAACATCTTCTCTTCCCCCGACAGCTCCAATTGGGATTCCACCACCGCAATGTTTCCCCAAACACGTAATATCGGCTTTGATGCCAAGAAGTTCTTGGGCTCCACCAAGAGCCACCCTGAATCCAGTAGCTACTTCATCAAAAACTAGCAGTATCTCATTTTCTTGAGTTAATTCTCTGACTACTTTTTGAAAGCCATCCCTTAAGGGCATTGATCCAGTTGCTTGACCTAAGGGTTCCATGATTACAGCAGCAATTCTGCTCTTGTTTTGTTTAATCGTTTTTTCTAGTCTATCTATGTCGTTTATCGGTACTGCTATAATATTCTCCCAATGATTTTCTGGGATCCCCCGAGTGAAAAATATCCCTGTGCCTGGTGCCAAAATATCATAAGACAACACCGCATTCCAACCATGATGATGACCTTGAAACTTTATGATTGTATCCCTACCAGTGTAGGCACGTGCTATTTGAGCTGCCAACTCGGTCGCCTCGTTCCCTGTATTCACAACCTTTATTTTCTGGCAAGAGGGAAAATGTTTAGTTATTTTTTTCGCCCATTCAATCTGCAATTCTTCACAAAGTTGCAGATGGATGCCATATTTATCCATAGTCTTGGCTATCTTCTCTCTAACCTTAGGAGGATTGTGACCAATAAAGGAAACCCCATTATCGAGGAACAAATCTACATACTCGTTCCCATCTACATCGGTGACTCTTGACCCCAAAGGCGTATCAATAAAGATTGGATAAGGCCTATGCCAAGTGGTGTAATTATGGACACCCATCGGAACGATGTATTTCTTTGCCTCTTCATGAAGTTTCTTGGATTTTAGAGTTTTCTTCTCGTAGTCAGCTACGAGTTTATTGTATTGCGCATCACTTATCTTAGGTATTTCCATGATTTCACCTCCGCATTACGATTAAATGATGGATTTTATTTAACCATATTTTACCGAATTCGTCAATATCAAGAATTGAACCAAGGGACGGTTCAGGTGCTCTGCGAGTATTTCTCCCTGAGGAACCCGTACAGGATGAAGAACTGGGCAGCGAAATAGGTGAACATGACGATGTAAGCCTCCGCGGGCACCGGTGTCACAAACTTATTAACGGCAAGGGCAGAGTCCGAGGCGAGGAAGAGCAGCGCGCCCAATAAAATATAGTTATTGCCTAACTTTCTCAAAGCCGCAAAGATACACATGGTAATGATCACCACAATGTAACAGTACACGGGTATCATCATACTGCCCAGGAAGGGTTGCATGACTACGCCCATAATGACCGCGTAGACTATTAAAAATATCACCAGCCACAGCCGGGAAGGTTGCCACTTAAAGTCACGGGAGAAGGCAACGCTATAGCCGATGTGTCCCAGCAAGAAAAGCACCAGGCCCAGGATAAATGAGTTCTCAATCGGCAGGTCGAGTGCCAGGCCGGCCAGGCCGCAGAGTATGTACGTGACGAAAAGCAGCTTGCCCCTGATCCCCGCAATAGCGATAATGGCAAGGATGGCAAGGGTTAGATCGGGTATGTCCTTGAGCAAGTACAGCCCGGGGACTGCCTTTATCACCGGTATCAGGGATATGTAAAGCAGAGATAATACGATAATAAATATAAGCAGAGTCTTCTCAGTCCTGGTAACGCTGCCCATGAAACACCTCCTCGGTCTTCAAGTTGCTGAATGGGTCATGTAAATTGTTTGAATTATATTACATCCTTACCTTTCAATGACAACATTGCCCATTGTCAAATCACTGAATTTTATGTAAAATATGTAAGCCTCGCTTCAACATCAAATCGCGAAAGGAGAATGAAGATGGAAAATGTCCTGGTCATCGGAGCCGGCTTTATGGGCGGTGGCATCGCCCAGGTTGTAGCCCAGGGAGGCTATCACGTTTACCTGCAGGATTCTAATCCCGAAGCTGTTGAGAGATCCTTCAGCGAAATCCGCTGGTCAACCGAGAAGCTGGAGAGCAAGGGTCAGATCAAGGATTCCGCTAAAGCAGTGCAGGAAAGAATCGATACTGTGAAGGACTTGTCCATTGCTTCGAAGTGCCGGTGGGTCATCGAGGCGGTTTATGAAGATGAGAAGCTCAAGAAAAAACTATTCGAAGAGCTGGAAAAAATCTGCCTCGCGGGGACTATTCTGGCCAGCAACACATCCAGCATACCCATCACCCGCCTCGCTTCAGCCACAAAGCACCCTGAGAGTGTTGTAGGGCTGCACTTCTTCGGCCCAGTTCCCATGATGCCGCTGGTGGAGGTGATAAAAGGCGAAAAAACTTCTGATGCGGTTTTCAAGAAAAGCGTGGATTTTATTCTGTCCCTCAATAAATACCCGGTGAAAGTCATGAAGGACATACCTGGCTTCATCATGAACCGCGTCAACGGCGTAGCCTCCCGCGAGGCCCTCGACCTCCTGGAAAAGGGTATCGCGACTGTGGAGGACATCGATATGGGCATGAGATACGGCTTCGGCTGGCGTGTAGGCCCCTTCGAGATAGCTGACAACGCCGGGCTCGACACTTGCCTGCGCGTCGGCCAGGCTTTCAGGGCTCTGGGAGCAGACGCCTACGCGCCTATGTCAAAGCTGATGGAAAAGATGGTCCAGGCAGGACGCCTCGGCAGGAAGGTCGGCAAGGGCTTTTACGACTATACGCCGGACGGCAAGAAGACACCGTTTGATATTTCAGAGTTAAAGTAACAAAGTACTGTGTCATCGCGATGACTATTTTTTTAATTTGTTGCGAGGAGCGTCAGCGACGCGGCAATCTTCTGGCATTGGGTCAAACCAATATCTTCGATCGAGGGATTGCCGCGGCCTCTTCGAGGCCTCGCAACGACGTGGTAAAGGCGGGCGGACATTTATGTCCGTCCCAGCACTACACTCAGGCGATAGCCGCATATACAACTAGATAGTGCAATACCGCTCCAACCAGTACCCACAGGTGGAATATCTCGTGGAAACCGAATACGCCTGGCCAGGGATTGGGCTTTTTCACAGCGTAAATCACGGCGCCGATGGAATAGGCGATACCGCCTGCAAACAGCAGGATTATCGAGTTAAGTGGCATGGCGGCCAGAAACTGGTTCAGCGGTATCAGCACCATCCATCCCATCAAAATATAAATGACAGTGGTCAGCCAGCGTGGCCCATGCACATAAAAAATCTTAAAAAACAGGCCCAGGAAGACCAGCAGCCACTGAGCACCTATGATACCCCAGCGCCAGCAGCCGTCCAGGTAGATATAGCTTATAGGCGTGTACGTGCCGGCTATCATAAAGAAGATGGCTATGTGGTCCAGCTTGCGCCACGGGTTGGTATCGTCCTGTTCTTTCTTCTGCCCGTGATAAACCGAACTGCTGACAAACACAAAGATGGCACACAGGCTGTATACAGTGGAAAGGATTATCTTTGGAACGGAGTCGAGCGAGCTATACAGCAATACCCCGTAACCGGCCAATGACGCGACCGCGCCTGTAAGATGCGAATAGAAATTAAAATAGTCGGCTTTTTGAACGGCCATTTACTAACCTTATATAATCAAGTGAGATCTTCAAGATGTCTTTGCGAGGAACATAGTGACGAAGCAATCTCCCCGCATTACGTCAGGCCATGCTCCTTCGATCGTAGGATTGCCGCGCTTCGCTCGCAATGACATTTCATTTTGCACCCGTCCAGGGCGTTAACCTGGGTATCCAGCGAGGTACGTTCTTTTTGTAGCGGCTGTATTCCTCTCCGAACCGCTTCTCCAGCCCGGGCTCCTCTGAAAGCATGAAATAGGCGTAATTCAACGCAAAAAAACAGGCAAACCATATGAGCAGACCGGCAGAGCCGAATACGATGGTCTCGCCCAGCAGCGTGATAAGCACCCCGCTGATCATAGGGTTGCGCACATAGCGGTAAGGCCCGATAACAACCAGCTTCCGCGTCGGCGCCCAGGGCGCCAGCGTGCCCTTTCCTATATTGACAAAAAGCTGGATAGTAACGGATAGCAAATATAGTCCGTAGCCCATCAGCACCGCACCGATCGCGATTAGAACCGGGTCCCAGGGTAACCTGAATCCCCAGCCCAGTTGGAATCCGCCCGTAGACCACAGGATAGTCAGCGGTACGACAAACAGTACCGTTACAGGAAGAATAAAGGATTTGATCTGCGATGCTACATCGTTCTTCATAACAACCGCATTATATCAGGAGATTCTCACCCTTTGCCCGGGGCAATCAGCTACTTTTATCATCGAGCACCTCTTCTACCACGTCGGGAAAATCGGAGATTATGCCGTCGATATCGAAACTCAATGCTTTACGCACGCTCCCGGCATCGGCACAGCCCCAGACAAAGACTATGAGGTTCCGGTTGTGGGCAGCGGAGACGAGATTCTCAGTGAGATGAGAGAAGTGGACGCCGATGAAGCGAGACTGGGAGAGCGAGGATATCTTTGATGGGTCATCGATGGCAAAATCCGTAATGAGCGCATGCATAATATCCGGAGCGAGGCGGGAAAGGGAGGAAATGATCTCACGGCTGAAGGACGCAAGCACTACCCTATCTAAAGCTGCGTGATTGCGCAGGATTTCCAGGAAACTATCAATAGCTTTAACCGTTTTAAGTTCAATAAGCAGTAAGATATCCCCGCTGCATAGCACCAACGACTCTACAAATGTGGGAACCTTATATTTGCCATCCACCAGGTGCAGTCGCACCTGCTCAAGTGACATGTACTCTATCTTAACAGCATCAATCTCATCATCGTGAAATACGACGAACTCCCCGTCGGCGGTCTCCTGGACATCGAACTCGATGCCGTCCACGCCAAGCTGGAGCGCCGCCTTAAACGCTTCAATCGTGTTATCCGGGAAATCGCGGGTGAAGCCTCTGTGGGCTATATTGAGGATCTTTCGCATTTTATTTATCCAGAATGGCTATGGCATCCATCTCGATGAGGGCGTCCCTGCTGAGCAGTTCCTTGACCACGATGCCGGTGGATGCCGGGAAGCTCTTACCAAAAAACTCACGCCTGACATCAGCAGTGGCCTTGTAGCCCTCCCTGGTGCGGATATAATCGCAGGTCCAGACTACATCATCAAAGGTAGCGCCGGCCGCTTCGAGTATCATCTTCATCTTTTCAAATATCGTCCTGTACTGCTCGGCGAAATCACCTTTGACCACCAGCTTTCCCGTTTCAGCGTCGATGGTAGTGGCATCCGTTCCTGATATGAAGAGCATGTTCCCCTTGCGTACGGCGGGCGCAAAGGTCAGGTGATCAAAAATAGGCCATCCCGGGTTAACTGTCTCTCTTTTGCTCATGGCTGCCTTCCCTCTATAACTTTGAATTATAAGATTGCTATCGAAAATATTTGGTGAGCGCAGAAGCCGTGTGAAAAGGATCACTGCTCACGACATTAGCTCCATAGAATTCCATCGCCCCTATGTCAGACGACACATCGCCGCTATTGCCGCGATCCACCATCCTCGCCACCACAGGAAAACCATCCCAGCCAGTAGCATCACCCAGCTGCGGGAAAACAATACCAACATTGAAAGAGGTAACATTTAGCCTGTTGCGAAAGCCGGCAAGCACCCTGTAAACGCTGTCCTTGAGCGATTCGGTTAGACCGGGAGCCAGCACCATGAGCTCATTCAGCTTTAGCGCAGCCAGGTAGACCATTACCCGCGCATCGCCGTGCTGCCAGGCCAACCCCAGCGCCTCATGCGCTACAAAAAGGTCGTCAAAATAATCGCTACCGTGTTCTTTGCGGTATGCAACGGCTGCCCGCCGCAGCTGTTCCACTTTTGCATAATGGGAGCCGCGTCCCAGCACTACCTGCGCATGCCCGTGAGGTATGCTGGCGCCAGCACGGTTCATGCAGTTCCACAGGAAAAGGAAATAACGGGCAGACGGGTCAAATGCGTGGGCGCTCTGTGCCCACTTCCATGCAGTATCAAGGTAGTCCGCAACCTCACTGCAACCAAACTGCAGCGGGTCATAATTTTTAAATATAACGACGCCGTGATATCCTTCGTACTTCGCCACATTGCTGGCAGTAATGCAGTGCTTTCCCTCTATCCGGCCGAAAGGGTCCTCGGGCGTGTTTTCCAGTGGATTGGAGAAGGGATCATCTTCTGTTTCCTGCAAAACGGCAGGTTGCCCATAATGACCAGGGGAGAAATGATGGGGACGCAGCGATCTGAGCGGGTTGAATATGGAACATTCAGAAGTAACACGGTTGGAGACTTTTACAACCTTCTGGCTGGTAACACTTTCAACGGA
>Ga0315289_10007182_pt1 | contig 16279 bp, 26 predicted proteins | sample YL17G11_40_MG_FD_203452 | JGI IMG/M metagenome (GOLD analysis project Ga0315289, IMG submission 203452) | Sediment microbial communities from Yellowstone Lake, YNP, Wyoming, USA - YL17G11_40 | ecosystem: Environmental > Aquatic > Freshwater > Lake > Sediment | place: USA: Wyoming | collected... | reverse complement strand
AATTTCAAAGTTACCAAAGAACTTCGAAGCAGAAGAATTTATTCCTGGAGTAGTTCCTACAGTATTTGAAACTCCAAAAGGCAAACAACCAATTGCTATGAAGAAAGGTAGTAAACGTGTTAAGATAAAACAAGATTTATCAAAAGCGACTAAAGTAGAACATTTAAGAGGCACGGGTAAAAAGGTTAAAATAGATATTAAACCTAAAAAGTCTAAACCTCAGCCTGTAATGTTAACTAAAGGTAAACCTAAAAAGCGTAAGTAACCCAATAACCCGTGATTCTATTGGGCAAAGCTTGGGTTTGTTTAAAGTTATACCCAAATTTAAGTATAATTTAAAACAAATATATATTATGAAAAAAGTAACAAAAGCTCCAAGCAAAGCAAAATTAGCTTCGCCAGCAAAAATTAAATCAGAAGATACTTCTAAAGTTGCTTCTAAAACAGGTTTCTCATTAGGATACGTTTCTAATGTAAAAGCAGGTCGCAGATACAACTCTGAAGTGATCAATGCTTTCAACGGCTTAACTGCTCGTAGAAAGTAATCTGAAGAAATTCAGTAAAAGAGAAGCCCGTCCTTGTGACGGGTTTTTTTTATTCCTATTTTTAAAAGAAAACTTATATCATGGGAAAGTATATTTCTACAAAAGTCTTTGATAATTATTCTGTCGCTCTAAGACAACACAAAGCACAACACAGTCATTGCCACCTACTACACGGCTATGCTCTTAAATTTAAAGTATGGTTTACAACTGATTCATTAGATGATATGAATTGGGTTGTAGATTTCGGCGGATTCAAAGCTGCTCCTCAAGGAAACGGATTAAAAGTATGGATGGATGAAATGTTCGACCACACCTTACTTATTGAGAAAGACGATCCGATGAGACCTATCTTTGAAGAAATGCCAGGTATGCATATTGCTAAAGTTCACTTCATGGAAAAGATGGGAGCAGAATCTCTAGCTGAGTTAGTATTCAACAAGTTTAATGATGTTTTATCTAAAACTGATGCTGGAAGATGTAAAGTAATTAAGGTAGAATGTTTTGAAAATGAAAAGAATTCAGGCATTTACGAAGAAACTGAATCAAAATAATTCTATTTATTTAAAAATAAAGCAAATGTCTCAATCATTCACTACTACTGGTTATATGACTAGTGGCGACCTAACATCTAGTTATTCAACCTACAGTACAGAAGGTTTAGGTCTCTCTTCATTAACTTCATTAACAACTGGAACACCTAATACAGCATTAGGTTATACAGCAGGATTGGATCCTTATGATTATACAATATCTACAACTCCATTAACAGGAACAATTACTATTGCAGGAGGAACAGGAGGAACAGGAGTAACAACACCATATACTTTAGTTTCACCTTCCACTTGGACGTTTGCACCTCCTATAACTGGCCCTTTCATGGGCAGTGTTGAATTTGATATGGAAACAAAAACTATGAAAGTTTTTAATGGTGTAGAATGGATTGAAATTAAAATGTTTAACCATGTGCCTGTTACTCCAGAAGATTTAGAACAAAAAGAACTATCATCTATTCAAGATCAAATTAAAAAAGAAATTTATGGATAATAGTAGTCTATATAACGTTGAACATGCTATAAGAAGAGAAATCTATGGCTATTCGTTTGTTGTAGATGAAAATAAAAAGCTTGCTCTTATGGAAAACCTCAGAGCATATCAATTACATTATCCTGATGCTCTTTTTAATTTTGATGAGTTAGAGCCATTAATTGATAAGTTATGTTCTTTAGAGCATGTCAAGGTAGTTTCAATGCCTAATTTTATGGTATTTGAAGAGGTTGACTCTACCAGTCCTTATTCTAAAGAACTTCATTCAAGACCTTTAATGACAACTTTACACATGGTTGCATCCTTCTCAGGTTTTGTTGACCAAGTAGAAAAAGATATCTCTTACGGAGGATATCCAAAATATTACTACATTCATTCAATTATGGATAATGATAGTAAAAAGATAGTAAGATATACTACTTATGTTACAGGAAATAGACTTATAGATGGCCCCGGTAAAAAAACGACGCTCTCAAAAATCTTTGGGAAAGCGTAAAAGAAAAACTAAAGTTAAATTTTACATTGAACAAGGACTCAAGTGTCAGGGTCGTAAAGAATTACGGTTTGTTAAAGAATGTGTAAGATATAATTGGGTTTTACCAATCAAACCAGAACGCATAGAAACTCCTCATGGTTATTATACTCCGGATTTCGAATACGAAGAAATGTATATAGAGATTAAATCTAAAGGTACATTTCAAGTTATGTTAGGAGAGAAGGCTTATAAAGGAATAGGTGAAACAAGCGATTTACAATGGCGTAAGATCAAATGGGTAGCAGAACACGTTAAGCCTATAGAACTCATTGTATATCTCAGTAGAAGAGAATCTATACCAGAAAATATTATTAGTGAGACTAATATAACAATTAAATTTAAAGGTGGCTATGTCAAAAAGAAAAAGTAAAAAGGATTTATGGGGAGGTCTTGCACTACCTGTTATAAAGAAAGTATCTCCTACTCTTGTGGCTAGCCATCTTGTATCTGTGACTCCGCTTGCAGCTCCTGCAGGAATGATTTATGTTCCTTATATTCCTGCATATATTACCAACCCTGTGGCAGAATTACATATCCCTACACCAGAAGAAATAGAAACGGCAGCCATTAGAGAGATTGAGAATAAGATTAAAGAAGAAATAGGATTACCTGTTTATAGAATCCCTGAACAAGAAAGAACACAATTATGGGAGGATAAAGAAGTTGATTTAATATTTACATCTGTTCCTATTACTGCTCCAGCTCGAAAGATAAAAGCAACTTGGAGTAAGGAAGCCGTAGAAAATTTAAAATCTTATTCTGGTATTGACGCTGAGGCTGAATTAGCTAATTTGTTAAAAGACGAAATAGATAAAGAAACAGTTAAGAAATTATCAAAGTTCGCGAAGAAAAAAATTAACCCCAAATTTTATGGGAAAGTAGTAATAAAAAAGGAACCCTAAAGTTCCTTTTTTTTTATTATTCTATTAACGAATCAGATTCAGTTCCAATTGAGTCGATGTAAACAGGTTCTTCCATTGGAGTACCCATTGTTTGTTCTGTTTGATTAATCATGGCATCTTGGTCCATAGATTCTTTAACTAATACACAAAACTGGTATACAAGATAAGCTAAAAGGATAAAAAGTAATTTACCCCAATGTTTCTTTAGTATTATTCCAAATTTAGTAAGTGCATTATCCGCTACATCTAATTTCTTTTCTACCTCTGTAGTAGATACAATAGGTTCGTCTTTCTTTGTTTTCTTTGCCATTACGCTGGTGGTTGTTCTTCTGGTTTAACTTCTACTTCTGGTGTTTCAACTTCTACAGTTGCTTTGTCTTTAGATTTACGATATCCTAATAATCCAGCTCCTACAAGAATGTTAGCCGAAGCATACATCATTATATCAGCTTTATTACTTGAATGAAATTCAATACAGCCATATAAAAAAGCTATCATACTAAATATGATTATATAAACACCCATGGTTCCAGAGCTACTAGTTTTACCATTAGCATTAGATGTCATTTGAGCGAAAGAAAACTTATTAATGTTTTCTTGTACTATTTGTTTTAAATTTGTCATTATTTATCTGTTTGTTTAGTTTCTTCCTCTTCTCTTTGTTTATCTTCTTCTCCATCTGCGAAGAAATTAGTTAAAATCTTACCTCCCAGAGTAACTATGGTAATTCCAAAGTTAATCCAAATCATTTGTCCATCAGTTAATGGTAAATTCATAGTAGCAGATTGTAGAACAGGCCCAGAAATCATTATAGCGTCACCAAGCTTACGCATTTTTTCAGGTGTATTGCGTTTATAATAGGATTTTTTGAGCTTAAATTGGGCCATTCTGTTTTTAGTCTTAGATTAAATTACCATTTTTAATTAAATACCAAAAAACTCACTTTATGAAACCATTAATTTCACATGAAATCCCTAAATCATTGTTCTTACAGCACGATTTGATCAACGATTATCCTTATCTTTTAGCTCATTTGCTATTGAAAGAATATCATTATGATGAAGAATACGCAAGATTCTATAAAGAGTGTGTAAAAAGATTTAATTATTCTATTTTAGATAACTCTTGTTTTGAATTAGGCAAACCAGTAGAAGCAGAGCATTTAGTTAATCTAGCTAATGAATATGGTGTTAGTCATATCGTATTACCAGATGCATTCAGAGACTTTAAAGGCACAGTCCAACTAGCAGAAGAGAACCTTCCTAAGTTAATAGGAAAGTCAGGAGCTCAAATCTTCGCAGTATTACAAGGAAAGAATATGCAAGAGATGTTAGACTGTTATGATTATTATGATAGGATTCCTGAAATTGATATTATCGGTATTAATTTTATGCGTTTACCCGAAAGTGATAATGCTTCCAGATTAGATTTCTTTAGAGTGTTAACCAAAGTAAGAAAGATAACTAAGAAAATACACTTTTTAGGATGTGAAAATCCAGGAGAGTTCAAACAATATAAATTGAGTGAATTACAATACGTACATTCAATAGATACTTCTTCTCCAATTATAAATGGTTGGAAGAATAACAGATTTGCATTTAATGGTTTAGAACAACCTAAACCTATTGAAAAACTAGCTGATAATTTAGATATGGTTTTAACAGTAGAGAACATTAACAATGTAGGTCACAACGTAAGAGCCTTTAGAAATTACGTGTTTGACAAGCCTTTTAATTAAGGTTGTTTCGTTACATATTAACCCTTAAATTTATATTATGAGATTCGCATTATCAGGAGCACACAGTGTAGGAAAATCTACAATCATTAAAGAGATACAAGATAAAAACTTGTTTCCAAATAATACTATCATTACTGAGATAGTAAGAACTCTTGCTGCACAAGGAATTAAAATTAACAAGGGTGCAGATCATAAATCTCAAATGATTATTTTGGAAGAGCATTATAAAAATACATTGCGCTTTGAAAAAATGATAACAGATCGTTGTGCATTAGATGCTTTCGCTTATGCAACTTGGGATTATTTGAATGGAGCATATACTTATGCTGAACATAAAGAACAAGAAGCAATCTTTTTAGATACAATTAAAAATTATAATCTAATATTTTATATTGCACCTGAATTTGATATTGTGGATGATGGATTTAGAAGCACAGATGCTATTTATCAAAAAGCTATTCATGATATTTTTATTAAGTTGATTGAAAAATATAATTTGCCTATTTGTTATGTCTCAGGAACAGTAGAGCAAAGAGTACAAATTATTTATAAAGCAGTATTAAAAACAATTGTAAATGCATAAAAGCAAAGACATTACAAAGTATAATATTGGTTGGCAAATTGTACGTGTACATTTGAAAAAGTTTAAAGATATAGATGAGAAGTTAATGATAGCTTCTCATTTTTTTGTATCGAATAAAACGATTGATAATAAAGAACGTGTAATTAATTGGCTTGAAGGATTAGCTATGGGTTATAAAGCAGCTAAAAATGATGATGCAATTTTAAAAATTAGAAGTGCAATCATTTCATATGAATTAAAAGAAGCTTCTGTCAAAGAAGCAAATAGAATTTCTACTACTCATGAAATGAGAAAATACTCTACAAAGGAACGAAAAGATTTGTGGGAAGATTTACTTAAAAGAAATTCAAAATGGCTTCTTAAGGGTTATTATCAAAATGAAATAAACGAATTCATGGATAATCTTTATAATTCATTTGAAAGTGCGTCAATCTATACACCATGTATAAATGATGATTATCTGGCTTTATCTCGTTTAAGAGAGTCGATGAATTAGTCGTCGAAGCTAAGAGTAGAGGATATAATATAGTTGCTGAATTCAATAACGAATGGATTAAGAATAATCGTTCTGATTTATATCAAGATTGGCAACCTGTAGAAAAAGATGTAGCTATTGTTAAAGCTAGAATAAGTCAAAGGCTTTCTGAGAAGCCTACTTTTTATACTTTCTTTAAAAAGAAGTTATCAGCATAAAGCGTTCTAAACGTTTTAACGCCTATTGGAAATTTAACAATAACATTATTCCATTTGCCACCCATACCTTGTTCTGATTGAGTAATTTCCCCTCTACCATAATCTTTGTGTGTGATAAAGTTTGGTCTTCCAGGAGTAGATTTTAAATAATCCTTTTTAACTTTATAAGGTAAATCTTGTGCTGTCTTAGGAACGCCCATAGGAGCCTCTTTACCAGCAGTCATTTGTTGAATTGTAGAATCAACATCTAATAAAGCTTCATAATTAGAAGCAGTTTTAACTTCAACATCATCTTCTGATATTGTACCTTTCATATGAGCAATAGCTCTTTGTGTTAAAGAGTGAGGGTCTATTTTCTCTTTAGGCATAACCAATAAAGTAAGTAATGTATTATTATGGGATAATCCTACATATGTATTTCCATCTCCACCTTCTACTTTAAAAATAGGAGAATACAATTTTCCACTTTTGCGTAACTGTATTGAAACAATAACAGTGCTAACATATTTAGATGAATCTGCGTCTTGTAATACTTGATATGCAAGTAATCTAGCACGAATAATCTTTTTTATTCTTTCGTCTAAAGCGGCTTTTAATTCCTCTTTATTCTCAACATTTTCAAATATAGCTGGAGGATAAACAATTTCACTGATATTAACAGCTCTATCATTTACTCTTTGGTCCCAATGTTTAGTGATAATGTATTCGTTTAACATATGTTTGTTATTTTAATTAAATATCATTAAATTTACAATATCAAAAGGATTCAGCCGGTATCCCGAACATACTCCCGGTATTTCAATACAATTATTATGGAAAACAAAAAACAAGCAGTATTAAGTTTATCAGGAGGAATGGATTCTTCTACTTTATTACTGCATTTATTAGCAAATGGATATGACGTAACAGCTATATCATTTGATTATGGGCAAAAACATTTTTTAGAGTTACAAAGAGCTCAGCAATTAGTAACTTATGTTAATGATGTAATTTCTCGACAACCAACTAACAAAGGAGCAAGACCTTCTCTAGTTAAACATCAAGTTATTTCAATTCAAGGTTTAGGACCATTATTAAATTCTGCTTTAGTTAAAGGTGGCGCAAAAGTTCCAGAAGGGCATTATGCAGAACAGAATATGAAAGCTACAGTAGTTCCAAATAGAAATAAAATATTTGCTTCAATTACTCAAGCAGTAGCTTTATCAGTCGCAACACAAAAGAAAACAGAATGCGTAATTGCATTAGGAGTTCATTCCGGCGATCATGCTATCTATCCAGATTGCACAGAAGAATTTCGTCAAGCAGATATGGATGCATTTAGAATGGGAAATTGGGAATCTCATTTAGTAGATTTCTACGCTCCTTATATGAATGGAGATAAATTTACAATTCTTCAAGATGGACAAAAGTGCTGTAAAAAATTAGGATTAGATTTTGATGAAGTTTATAAAAGAACAAACACATCATATGACCCTAACGAAAAAGGAGAAGCAAGTGGTAAAACAGGAGCTGACGTAGAGAGAGTTTTAGCATTTCACAAATTAGGAAAGAAAGACCCTGTTGCTTATGCAGGTGGTTGGTCCGCTGCTTTGGCTTATGCTTTAACAGTAGAAGAAGAATTTAACAAAACAGCTCCTTCTGTATTCACTCAAACGAAGTTAGAATTTCCGAATTAATCGATTACTAAGAATAAAAGCTTTAAACCCCACATAAACAGTGGGGTTTTTTGTTGTTTAAATGTTGCAAAAAAGGGTGGAAGGTAACCGACTTTACCGTATCTTTATATTAACAAACAAGAGATAATTAATTCTAAAAAAATAAAAAATGGAAGCTACTAAAAAATTAACTGAGCGCGAAGAAATGATACAAATTTATTCAGATTTTCACAAAGAAGCTTACGGAAGCCGTCCACGTGGTATTAATTATCACGAGTTTACTTTAGAGGAGTTAAAAGCTGATTTTAAGTATTTCGGTGAGATTTGCGAAGAAAATAGTATTGCAGAAGCTGCAGCTGAAAAAGTGGCTATTAGAGAGTTTGCTGCTTTGGTGGATAAAACTATTAGCTTAGGTGCTAATGACCGTAAGACAGCTTTAAAATGGCTTTTTGAAGCGAGCGAATTATCTGCTTGGGAAGCTGACCATTTTGTTTGGGGTTATGGATTTTTATTTACCGATGAAGGTAAAAGTCTGTTGGCTGAATTAACAGCAATTCTTTGTAACGAATTGGAGTCTGCGTAAAAAACAGGAATGTATCTTTATAAATCAAGAGCTATGAAAACATTAATCACAATCATTTTATTAAGTATAATAATGCCTTCAATGGCTGTTGATACTTTGAAAGTTAAGAAACAAGCTGATAGCCTTTACAAAGAAGGTGTCACTGCTATTGGTTCTGGACAATACGCGAAAGCAATTGTTGTGTTGCAAAATGCTTTAAAAGAAAATGAAAAAATTGGAAACTCTGCAAATACTTTAATTGCAATTGGATACGTTTATATTCAAACTAAAAAGTATAATGAAGCTGTCTCATATTTTGAGCAAGTGTATAATGAAAACAAAGGACAAGCAAAATGTGCTGCTGCAATTAATTTAGCAGGTTGTTATGATTTGTTAGGTAAGAAAAGTTTAGTTGAAAAATTTTATAACGAAGCTTACGAAATTAGTAAATCAATAAAAGATGTTGAAAAGCAAATTGGTGTATTAGAGAATCTTGCAAGCTTTTATACAAGTAATAAAAGATATAATGAAGCTTTATCTAAATTATTATTAGCTGAGTCACTTTGTGGGGAAACTAATATTGCAGTTGTGAATCATAGTGTTGTTTTATCAAACATAGGAGATGTATATTCAGGTAAAAAAGAATTCAATAAAGCAATTGACTCTTATCAAAAAAGTTTAGATATATTAGATTCTAATTCTTTGTTTCTTAGTAGTACTGCTGTGACTTATTTAGGCTTATCTTTAGCTTACGAAAAGAATGGTGATTGTATAAACTCTTTGGCTACATATAAAAAGTATTCTGAAATCAAAGATACAGTTTTCAACATAAATAATTTTGAGCATATTAATCAATTACAAACTCAATTTGGAACTGAGCGCAAAGAAAAGGAAATTAAAGAATTACAACAAGCTAGAAAAATCCAAGAATTAGCAAACGAACATAACTCATTTATTAACAAGGTTTATTTAGGAGTTATTCTTTTGGGTGTTTTAATATTAGTTCTTTCTTATTTAGGTTATAATAAGTTAAAAACTGCTAAGAAAATTATTGAGCATAAAAACAAAGATATTATTGATAGTATTAATTACGCTCGCAGAATTCAAACTTCTGTAATGCCATCTGAAAAATACATTGAGGAAACATTAAATAGGTTAATGAAAAAATAACCTACTTTGCCATAATAATGAATAATTAGGTAGTAAACAAATAAAAGAAAATATATCTTTATTATAAATTAAAATCAACCACTATGAACAGAGACACAAATAATCCGATTGAAGCTAAAACTCATTGGAACAACCCTAAACATAAAACTATTCCAATTGGTTTAGAATGTTTAGAACAAACGCCTCACAAAAAAGAAAAGCTTACTTATGTAAGTACTTATCTTTATGGAAAGTTAATATTGAAAACAAAAGAAGTTCACCAACTACACGAAACGTTAGACGGAGGTTGCTTTGAAATTTATGTAGGACAAAATTAATTATGTTAAGATTTATCATTGTACAAGGTTGGTATAAAACCGAAGCCACCCATCTTATTTATAAAGGGATAGTGAATGCTATGTTTCCTAAAGCAACATCAACTGTATTTGCAAGCATAGCGGAGTACAAAGGGTTTTTTGTTTTTACAACAGACACTAGAAAATTAAGTGAGTTGGATGATGCTTTTTGTGACGCGTTAAATGCATCTGAATTACCGTTAAGACATTTATTGATTGAAACTGAATATATTAGTGGTCGTTTATCTCATGACAACTTTGGGAAAGAAGCGGTTGAGGGAATGAGTTTAAAATGGAAGGAATTTAAGGAGCAAGACACTCTTGAAAGTTTTGAAGAAAAAATAAAAAACGAAATACACAATAACAGCGATGATAAATAAAAAAGATAGATACTTAGGGTGTCTTGTAGGATTAGCGGTTGGGGATGCACTAGGCGCTCCCATCGAATGGAAAAAGAAATTTCGTCCAGTTGCTGGAATGAGAATTAATAAACGACAAATAGGTTCTCGTTTTGGGGAAACTAAAAAAGCAGGACATCATACAGATGATACTTCAATGGCTTTATGTTTAGCTGAATCTTTAATTAAGAAAAAAGGTTTTGATGCTAAAGATCAATTAGAACGTTATTGTATGTGGATGGAAAAAGGCCATATGTCTTCAAATGGTAAATGCGAAGGAATGGGGAAGACAACTAGAAATGCTTTAACTGTATTTCAAGCATTCGGACATACAACAACCAAAGTACATGACCCTCTAGTTGCTGGTAATGGTTCCATAATGAGACTTGCGCCTATTCCAATGTTTTATAACAACGAATTTTTAGAACAAGTAGGAATAAAGTCAATGCAAAGTTCAATGACAACCCACGTTCATGAAGAGTGTGTAACTGCTTGTAGAATATTAGGCAGAATGATTAGTATGGCTTTGCATGGAGCAACTAAAGAAGAAATCTTCGAACTTTCGGATTGGGAGAAAGCTGGAATGTGTACAACAGAAGTGGGTTCAGTAATGATAGGTAAAACTTATGAGCAAGAACCACCTTATATAAAAGGAAGTGGTCACGTTGTTAAATCATTAGAAGCTGCTTTATGGGCTTTCAATAAATCAACATCATTTAAACATGGTGTGCTATTAGCTGTTAACTTAGGTGAGGATGCTGATACTACTGCAGCTATCTATGGACAGTTGGCAGGAGCTTATTACGGATATAGTGCTATACCAAAAATTTGGAAAGATACTTTAATTAAACGAAATTTAATTGAAAAGTACGCTCTCGGATTATATAAGTTAGCAAATGGCAAAACAACAAAAACCAAAAAAGGAACCAAAACCAAAAAAGCCACAAAATCAATCAGTTGATTTAGAGGTTATTGAGGAAGTTATAATTGAGGGAGAATCTGCAGAGAAGGAAGTTATAGTAAAGTCTTTTGTTCCAAGAGAACGAAAAGATTCAAATCAAATTCTACATAAAGGTTGGTATGATCGAATGCATCCAGATGCTGTTAAGCATATGTTGCCTATGATTGAACATTCATATGCTGATATTAAAAAGAGATGGGAAATTGAAGAGCGTATTTCTAAACAACGAAAAGAATACTTACAAGGCTTATATGACAAGATGGAAGATTTAAGAATCGTTCACGCTAATAATCAAAAGAAATGATAGAGAAAGAATATTATACACAAGAACAAATAGAAGATATGGTTGATAAACTATATAATCAGATTAAAGATTCTACAATTGAATTTTCTTCTATTGTTGCTATTGAAAGGGGAGGTGTTCCCATTGCAAAGATCTTAGGAGAGAAATTAGGCATCGGAGTTATTCCAATTAAGATTTCTTTTTATAAAGGTCATCTAAGACAAGAAACTCCTACTGTAGAAACTTATGGTTTTGAATTTAAAGAAGGAGAGAAGTATTTGGTGGTAGATGATTTAGTTGATAGTGGTGCAACATTAGATTACTTTGAAAATAATTTCTCTCATGCTAATTACTATTATGTTACTTTGTTTTGGAATGAACATGGAAGATTTGGTAAAGAGCCAGATATGTATGTTGATAAGCATGTAGGAAAATGGATTGTATTCCCTTGGGAGTTAGAAGAAGATAAAAAATAAATTATTATGGAAGCAAAAAAAATAAGAACAGCAAGATTAATTAAACTGAGCGATGATGCATTTGGTGGGAAACATCCTAATGGAGTTAACGAAGGTCATTGTGCCTCAGGAATAACAGAAGGACCTGTTGTAGGAGAACGTTGTTACGTAGGAAGCTTTTCAACAAGTATAGTAACAAAGATAATAAATGAGGATACATTTAAGTCAACATACTCAACGTATCGTATCATTTATACAGAGGAACCAAAAGTGACGGAACCAAGTAAAACAGGAAAAAAGTTAAAATAAATTTGGTAGATTAGAAAATTTATATTAATTTTAGGGTATAATTAAAAATAACACTATATTTAATATCACAAATGAAAACTTGTAACTACATATCACAGATTGTCGATCGTACAATCATTCCGGCGGTAGATGAACCTACGCGCAGATCAGGGGTATGCCTAATTACAATGTAATCATAACAAGATACATTTAATTACAACCTCTAATCACTTAGAGGTTTTTTTATTGCTTGAATTTTCGGAATGTAGAGGAGTCTGGTTTATCTCACTTGGTTTGGGACCAAGGGCACGTGGGTTCGAATCCCACCATTCCGACTTAGGTTTAGTGTAATAAGTGAAGATAGGGAAAGTAATTAGTCCTGACAATAAGCTGAGTAGCTGACGTACATAGAGTTTTGAATCTGCAGATTCATTACAATATAATTATCAGGAAAAGAGAGCACGCTGTTTCGCGGAGAGACAGTAGTAAGGTGGAAATCCGGAAACCTAAAATATTTCGTCCCGTCGTCTAGTGGTTAGGACGTAAGGTTTTCAACCTTGAAACACGAGTTCAATTCTCGTCGGGATGACACAGCAAGCTTGCCTAGGTCGTGTGATATCATGCTAGGTCCAAAGTAAATGTTGATAATAAGGTTCAACAAGTCTTGCTCACATACAGTTTATCTTTTCTGTCAAAAAAGAAACCTGGGGTACAGGTCAAACGGTTAAGATGGCTCCCTGTCACGGAGTTCGGAGCGGGTTCAACTCCCGTGTATCCCGCCAGGAGTAAACGTAGGTTCGAATCCTACACGATGGCAATTAAATTTTATTCGCAAGAGTAATCAAGCCAACAGCTTTTAGGAAACAAAGCCGTGGTTAGTCTAGAGGCAAGGACGACTCCCTCGTATTAGATTAAAAGAAGTAAAGAATATGTGCCAGTAGTGTAATTGTCGAAAGATATTTAGAACTCGTTTTATCAGGCTGACCTATTAGGGGCCTTTTGGAAAGAACTTCAGTCTTTAGAAAACTAGATTAGGTAACACACGGCCCCTGTGAGGGCTGTGATACGGGTTCGAGTCCCGTCAGGTACACACAAGTAGTAAATAAATTTGTAGATTGAAATTATTGAAAGTAACTTTATGGGGTAGTAGCTCAATTGGCTGAGCATTTGCTTTGCAAGCAAAAGGATGCGAGTTCAAATCTCGTCTGCTCCACTTAAATTATTCGACTGAACGCGGGTATAAAAACCTGAGGAAGTTCGCGACACCTTTGCTAGACATAGGAGATATTTACCAAATGATTAAGTTCACAAAGGAATCGTTATTACTATGGAGGGTGCAACTTAAACAGACTTAGAAGGAAAGCAATTCTATGATAGTCGGGTTAGGGCGGGGAAGTTAATACTCCCTTTAGCAGCAATGCTAAAAGATAAATGTTCAGATAAAACAGAATCGCGGCTACGGAATAATTTTTTTTATAAACAAGCGTTGCCCCAGAGGAGTGTATATCGCGGCTTAAAATAAGGTCATGACTGAAGTTTAAGTTTCTATTTCTGGCTTACAAGACACTCCAACATAATGACATAGCTCAGTTGGTAGAGCATTTCTCTGATAAGGAAAAGGTCATGGGTTCAAGTCCCATTGTCATTACACCGCAAGGTCCTCAGTTTTTGAGTATGTGTTTAGTGTGCTTCGTGGAAGCCCTTCGACAAAACAGAAAAAGATGATTGTTGTAGGGATATAGCGCAGCATGGTTAGCGCGGCCCCGTTGAAGGGGAAGGTCATAGGTTCGAATCCTATTATCCCAACTAAAGTTTTTAAAATATATATTTAAAGTAAAAAATGAATTACGATAAAAGTGTTCTGTCAGAATTAAACGCCAGAAAAGAACAAGATAAAGAAACGTGGCGACCGAAAGGAAAAGTATCTCGCACACATAAAGTGAAAAGATTAAAGATTAAAATTTGTAGACTCTTTTTAAATTAAAAATGCACCCTTAGCTCAGCTGGTTTAGAGCGATTGTTTTACAAGCAATAGGTCACAGGTTCGACTCCTGTAGGGTGTACCAAAAAATATAAAATTATGACGAGTGAAAATTTATTAAAGGCTCTTTTAGGAAAAGATAAAATAATGGCTGCTAAATTATGTAAACAGTCAGGAATGAAACCGAGATTATGCAGAGAAGATAAAATAATGTTTATGGGAACTGCGGATTTAAACTTCGAAAGAATCAATTTAGAATACGATAACGGGTTAGTGACTAACGCTTATATAGGATAATTATGAAACGCTTATTTTTAGATGATGAAAGAGTCCCAATTGATTGTGCTACTTATATGTACACAAGAGGAGTTGATTGTCGAATCTATCACGAAGAGTGGATCGCTGTAAAAAACTATAAACAATTCGTAGCTTGGATTACTGAAAATGGGTTGCCAGATGTTATTTCTTTTGATCATGATTTAGCAGACGTTAGATATAATCCTGCTACAGCACAAACAATTGTTGTACATCATGAAAAGACAGGAATGGATTGTGCTAAATGGTTGGTTGATTATTGCTTGGATAATAAATTAGAATTGCCCAATTTTATGGTACATTCAGCTAACCCTGCGGGAACAGATAACATAAATGGGTTATTGAAAAATTTTAAAGAAAAAGGAAGTTATACTTCTACTTATTGGAGCGAAGAACCGAATGAAGATTATTAACATTAGTGATACACATTCTAAACATGGATTTATTCCTGCTAGTTGGCTAGCACCTGCTGATTGTATTATTCATAATGGAGATATCTCTACAAGAGGACACAAACATGAATTAGAAAATTTCTTAACATGGTTCTCAAGTTTAGAACAATATAAGTATAAAATTTTTATTGCAGGAAATCATGATTGGTATTTCCAAGATAATCCAATTGATGTAAGAGAGATTTTAAAAAAGTATCCTAATGTTATTTACTTACAAGATGAAGAAGTAATAATTGAAGGAATTAAAATTTACGGTTCGCCTTGGCAGCCTGAATTCTTTCAATGGGCTTTTAATAAACAAAGAGGTCCTGAGATAAAAAAGTATTGGGATAAGATTCCAACTGATACTCAAATATTGATTACTCATGGTCCTGCTAAAGGTCATTGTGATTTAGTAATTAACAAATGGAGTCCTAATGGAGGACAAAGAGTAGGTTGCGATGATTTACTTGAGGCAATAGAAAGAATAAAACCAAAATATCATTTATGTGGACATATTCATTGTGGATACGGACAATCAGAAAATGAATTTGGAACAAAATTTATAAATGCTGCAGTTGTAAATGAATCTTACGAAGTTGCAAATGAACCAATAAAGTTTACTATTTAATTGAAAATAGACTTTTAATTAAAAGGTAATGTCAAGAGAGAAACAATTAAAGATTGCTTTATTAACTGAAAAGCTTCAAAAACTTACAGGTAAGAAGGTTAATTTAGTAGAAGCAGGATTTTTTAAAGGTTTATTTGGAGGTAATAAACCTGCCGCAGCTCCTGTAGCAGGACAACCAACAACGACTCCAGCTGCTCAACCTGCTCAACCTGCTAGTGTAAATCCAACGTTTGCAAATTTAACACCTGCTCAAGTTACAGCAGGTGCAAAGTATGCAAATGCAAATGTTGCACTTCAAAAGGCAACACAAGTTTTTACACCTGCAACCAAAGTTTTTGGTGATTGTTCTTTTGGAACACCAAAATTAGCTCCAAGTAACGATGCTAATGATATTAATATTGTAATCCCTGTTATGGGATCAGATAAGATACAAAAGGCGGTTTTAATGTTTAACGCTTATGTTAACACAACTGCTTTTCCAGCAGGTGCTGCACGAATGGGAAAATTTAATAATCTTGCTGCAATAAAAGCAAAATTACCTGCTTTCACAGCACAAGATCAACAAGTATTAAACAATGTAATAAAAAACTTTTATAGTTAATAGAATGAAAAATTTATCAACAATATGTATATGTCATACTTTACCTCCACTTGGAAGTTGAGAAGATAAACTATTGTTTATACTTTAACCTCTAAGTCGAAAAGATTTAGAGGTTTTTTTATTTATATTGGAGAAGCATAACTGGTACATGCACAAAGCTTATACCTTTGAGA
>Ga0315289_10007181_pt1 | contig 16283 bp, 16 predicted proteins | sample YL17G11_40_MG_FD_203452 | JGI IMG/M metagenome (GOLD analysis project Ga0315289, IMG submission 203452) | Sediment microbial communities from Yellowstone Lake, YNP, Wyoming, USA - YL17G11_40 | ecosystem: Environmental > Aquatic > Freshwater > Lake > Sediment | place: USA: Wyoming | collected... | reverse complement strand
TGGCGCATTTTATCTTTTGGGCGATCTCTCTAATAGAAAAACCTTGTTTTCGAAGCTCTCTTGCTTTATTTCTTTCTTTTGCTCTCATATTCGAACCTCTATATTATTATACAAATAGATAATAACATATTGGTTCTCGTTGTCAATTCTATTTTTTTAAAGAGCTAAGCGCCCGAAGATGCGTTATTATAAATAATTTTTCTCTAAAACAATGCCTATTATCGCAATTCCGCCCTATTCTTTTATTCCCCTTTCGCCTCGGACTTTATTTTTTCTTCTATTTTGCTGCGCACCTGCTCAAACTTGACCTTCTGTCCATCGGTCAAAATATTATTGATCGCTTCTTCTCCTTGCAAAAGGATCTTTTCCAGGTCCTGCCTGGTGATCGAAAGGATGCTCTGCACTTTATTCTGCTGTTCAGGAGTAAGACCAAGTTGGGTAGTCAATTCTTTGGTCACCTTATCCACCCCTTCAGGGCCCGGCTGTGTGATGTGTTGCACGCGCTTACGCAAGAACATCACCCCTGCGGCGATCTGCGCGTAGGAAAACGCCCAGGCGCATACAAAAACTACCGTTATTGCCACAAATTTCTTAGGCATGTTTTCTCCTTTTTTTGAATTGTACGTTATACGCCGGCTAATCGCCCTAAAAAGACAAGGCTAAATACCATGACCAACAGCGCCACTGTCTCGGTCATGCCCAGGACCGCGATGTAATTACCGAATCCCTTGCCAGTCTCTCCCATTGCATCGCAGGCTACGGCAGCGCACTTTCCCTGCCAGTATGCTGATAAACCTATGGCAAGGCCGGCAAAGATCCCCACCCCCCATAGATATTGCCCTTTAGCCGCAAGCTCAATTACCTTATTCATCACGATGTAGCCGTAAATAGTCTGAGTAAGAGGCGCGGCGACAAGGGCGACGAGTAAAAACGATGCGCTTTTATTCTGGGAAAAATTCTTCTTCCAGGCGCCGATTGCGGCCATGCCCGCAATGCCTGCGCCGGCACCCGAGCCAAGCGCAGCCAGCGCCAATACCGCAATCGCTCCTAAATCTTTGAACTGAACCAAAAGACCATTTTCCATAAGAGGCTCCTTTAATGAGCGCATAACTTACGGAACCCCCCAATGGGGCGACGTAAGTTATATGCGCGAATTAACCCCGCAGCCTACCCCAAAAATCTAGAAGAGATTTTTGGGGTGTTTAGGCAAGGGGTAAAACCTTATTCCTTAAGCGGTTTGTAGGCAACGCCGCTCCAGGTCACATTTGCGTGACTGGAGAATTCCAGAACATTTAACCTTATGCCATGGACAAGCACTGACATCGGCCCCAGCAGCATATTTATCGTGTGCCCCGCGAAAATAATAAGTGACTGCGCTAGAATATTGCCGTTTCCCGCGCTGCCTGCTAGGGTATTCACCGTATTCGAAATAGCAACGCCTGCCAGGCCTACGGCAAAAAGGCGTATGTAGGAAACCACATCGGTAAAATTATTTACAAGGCTTAAGGCCACTGTTGCCAGCCCCTCCCCGATACCCTTGAGGATATTTTTCTGCGGATTGGTAAACAATATTACCAGCGTAACCCCTGCAATGATCAGCCATTTCCCAAAGAACGGAAAACTTTCCCCCAAGATCAAAAGCTTTGCCAGAAAAAAAGCCGCCCAGAGCACACAGATCCATCCGATGTCCGCCAGGGCGCTTGGCGAAGGGAGTTTTAAGACCGCCCGCCAAGAATGCGCTAAGGTCAAGTGGAATGCCCCGATGAAAAAACAGAGTGCCTGCAGAAATTTAGTGTTGTTTAATATAGGGACGAAGGCTTTAAATCCCCGGCCCAGATACCATTCCTGGCCAAAGACCGTCCCGGTCAACAACCCCCATATGATAGCGCAGAAACTGAAAAGATAAAAGAGAAAAAATACGGATTTATCGTCCATCTTTTTGCCCCAGGCGCGCTGGGCTAAAAAGGTGAGGCCAAAATAAATCAAACCATACCCGGCGTCCCCGATGATCATGCCAAAGAAAAGAGATAAAAATAACAGAAACAGCGGGCTAATATCCAGCTCGCGGTAACCCGGGACTACTTCGATCATCCTGAAAACCGGGCTGATCACAGAGACCCATTTGGGGTTGCGGATAAAGGTCGGAATAGGATCGTCCCGGCCAGGCTCATCAATACAAATACCCCATTTCTCTTCTCCCGCAACCTCTCTTAATGCCTTTTCACTGTCAAAGGGCGCGTATCCCGCTATATAGGTAAGGTTTCCGGCCTGGGCCATTCCGGCCAGCGCCTCCTGGAACTCGAACTCCTTTTCCAGGGATTTTTTTATCTCGATAAGTCTTGGGTGATAGCAAAAAAAGGTTTTTAATTCGTCGGTGAGCGCCTCGATTATCCGCCTGTCTTCGGCAAGGCGTTTACGCATAGAAGATATGCCCATCTTCGGTATTTCCACTTCTTTAAAGGGGAGCTCGAATTTTTCCCGGGAAATGACCGCACAATAGGTGATGTTAGACTTTGTAAATATTTCTTTGACCATAGCGGCCTCGGGAAATTTATCCAGGTCTCCTGTAGGGACTTGATACAACCGCACAAAAACATTTTTTGCGGCTAATTGATGTATTGAGCCGGGATCAAAATCTCCCCAGGGGGTCCATTCCTCTATCTTTAAGATAAGGCTTCGCGAGAACTCCTCAAGCTGATCAAGCCTTTTCCAAACATCAATAATGCGCCGACAGGCAGACTTCCAGTCCGCAGTATCCCGACGGACGAGGCTCCCCTCGCATCCGGTAGCGAACTCTGCCTTGGAGACCACCTCGATCGCCTGATCAAGGAGAGTAAGGTCATCCTGGATCTGACTTATATCCCTTCCTTTGGGCGGCTGGGCGTGCTCCACGTGTAAGACTCCAAGCTTACGCAAAGATTTAACCGCGCCATCGGCATCTTTTGCCTGTGTGATCACCGCTATTTTTTTCATCGGCACGATCATACCTGCGCTCCTGCAAAAGATAGTTCTTCGATCTTGCGTTTTGCGATCTTGCTTCTTCCTACCGCATTTGCCATCTGGTCTCCGATATAGATCTTGATCCGGCGTATGGCTTCGCGCGTATCCGGGATCTTCACCTTCTCAAAAAGATTTACCCGCTGCGTGGTAATACGCAGTTCCTGTTTTAAAATACGCGCACCCTCTTCGATAACGGAAATTTCCCTATCTAAAGATACTAAACCGCGCAAGGCCTCAATGGCAGGATCCACCCATAATGGCGTAGTAAATAAATCGTATTCTGCCGCGGCAAAAAGCGCCCGCTGAAAAGTCGGCAGATCCACGCCGGCGATGTTTCTCGTCCCCCTGACGATCTCTGAAGGGACAAGCCAGGATTTAAGGTTGATTTCCGGCTCATTCAAAAGGCCTGACCAATGTTTGATCATTTCTACTTTTTTATCGCGCAGGTGTTTTTTTTCTGTCAGGAGATTATGCTGCAGAAGGATCTCTAACTGCAGTTGTTGTTTTTTTAGCAGCAAGGTGGGAAGATAGCGTTCGTATTGACGGAGGGCATCGCGTTGCCTTTTCAGCTCCCCCTTGGTTAACTTTATTTTTGCCATCTTTGTTTTAGGGACAGTCCCCTTAGTACAAAAAGATATACCAACGAATAAGGCTAACCCTAATACTTGGCGGGGACAGTCCCTGTTTTAGGCCAGTATTTCTCGATCATGGACTTCTTGATCCCGGTTTCTTCGGGGTTGAAACATTCCGCAAGGATCTCCCAGCCCAAGTCCAGCGCCTTTTCTAAGGGGATATTCACCTTTAAGGACATAAGCTTATCCTCAAAAAGCTTTCCGTAATAGAGGAGTTTCTTATCCCAGTTGCTCATCTGAAAGCCCATTGCTAGTTTCTCGCGCGTCAAGCGATAGCTGGCAAAAAGCTGGATCATCGTATCCATGATCGTGCGGTGGTCATCGCGGGTCTTGTTGTTTACCTGCTGCTTTAGGCGGCTTAAAGAACCAAAAGGCTCAATCACTCCGTTTTTCAGGTAGAATTGCCCCTCGGTGATGTATCCGGTATTATCCGGGACAGGGTGAGTGACATCATCGCCGGGCATGGTGGTTACAGCCAAGATGGTAATCGAGCCTGCGCCTTCGAAATCCACGGCCTTTTCATAGCGGCTAGCCAACTGGCTGTAAAGATCTCCGGGATAGCCGCGGTTTGAAGGGACCTGCTCCATGGTGATAGCGATTTCCTTTAAGGCATCGCAGAAATTAGTCATATCCGTAAGCAAAACCAGGACGCGTTTTCCCTGAAGGGCAAATTGTTCCGCCACTGCCAGGCTTATGTCCGGGACAAGTAAACATTCGACAATCGGGTCTGCGGCGGTATGAATAAAGAAAATCGAACGCGAAAGTGCGCCCTGTTCCTCAAGGGTATCTCTGAAGAATAAATAATCCTCATATTTTAAGCCCATGCCGCCTAAGACAATGATATCCACTTCTGCCTGGATCCCGATGCGCGCTAAAAGTTCGTTGTAAGGCTCTCCGGCGATGGAAAATATCGGCAGTTTCTGCGAATCAACCAGTGAATTAAAAACATCGATCATCGGGACACCAGTACGGATCATTCTATTGGGGATGGTCCTCTTGGCGGGATTAACCGCAGGGCCGCCTATCTCGATCAAATTATCTAAAAGTTCCGGCCCCTTATCCAGCGGCAGGCCGCTTCCGTTAAAGATGCGGCCGAGGAGGTTATCGCCGCTTGAGACGCGCATAGCATGGCCTAAAAACCTGACCTTATCTCCCGTGGAAATGCCCTTACTTCCGGCAAAAACCTGTAATGAAACTTTTTTCCCGTCGATACGGATGACCTGGGCAAGAGAAGTACTGCGGCGGGTAAAGACCTGGGCGATCTCTGAATACCCGACCCCCTCTGCCTCTACTATTATGACGTCTCCGGCTATGGAGACAATATTTGTGTAAACCTTATACATTCGCCGCTTCTTTCTTGGCCATTATTTTTTGGCTAAGTAATGCCGAGATCTCTTCTTCGGCATTTTTAAATTCGCCGCTCATCCAGGCGCTCGAATTCCAGCCACGGAAGAGCTGACGCAGCTGCTGAAAGAAATGCAACGCTTCCTCTTTTTCCTTAAAAGATAGTCCTGAGTTTAAAATATTGTAAATAAAATTAAAGATGTATTTCTGTCTTTCTGCGGATGTCGCCTCATCTACTTTATCAAAGGCGTTCTGCTGTAAATACACAAAATCGAAGAATTCGCCTTTGAGGTAATCCAGGTAGTCGGCAAGGGATGTGCCTTCCTCCCCGATGACCTTCATCATCTGGGCAATTTCGTTGCTGCGGCGCAGGATCTCATGGCCACGCGCAACTAGCTTATCGTCTATAAAGCTCCTGTATTTGCTCCAGCTGATCAAGGGGTCGATCGCCGGGTATCTTCTGGCATCTGAGCGCTCGCGGGATAATCCGTGAAACGCTCCGACAACTTTCAGGGTCGCCTGGGTCACCGGTTCCTCAAAATTACCTCCGGCAGGGCTCACCGCTCCTCCGATTGTCACTGAACCGAAGCTCCCGTCATAAAGCCTGACTAATCCCGCGCGCTCATAAAAAGAAGCGATACGCGATTCCAGGTACGCCGGAAACGCCTCTTCTCCCGGGATCTCCTCAAGCCTGCCGGACATCTCGCGCATTGCCTGCGCCCAGCGGGAGGTGGAATCCGCCAGGAGCAACACGGTTAAGCCCATCTGACGGTAATACTCGGCTATAGTGACTGCGGTATAAACACTGGACTCTCGGGCAGCAACAGGCATGGAACTGGTATTACAGATGATCACCGTGCGGTCGATCAATGGCCTATTGGTACTCCCGTCAATTAAATTAGGGAAGGTTTTTAAAGTCTCTACCACTTCCCCGGCGCGCTCCCCGCAGGCGGCAATGATCACCACATCCACTTCCGCGTGACGGCTGGTCAATTGCTGCAAAACAGTCTTGCCGGCGCCAAAAGGACCGGGGATGCAATATGTCCCGCCACGGGCAACCGGGAAAAGCGAATCGATAAGGCGCATCTTGGTAACCAATGGATCGTGCGGTTTTAATTTTTCCGCGTATGCCTGGATAGGTATCTTCACGGACCAGGATTGCACCAGAAAAACTTCCGACTCTTTTCCGTTCTGGTCTCTTACCCGGGCGATAGTTTGTTTTAAATTATAACTTCCTTCGCCGACAATACTCACTACTTCCTGAATGCCCTGCATAGAAAAAGGCACCATGATGTAATGTTTAAATATTTTTTCAATGACAAAGCCGATTCTTTCTCCGGGCCTAAGTTTCTCTCCCGGCTTGACCAGAGGAATAAACTCCCATACCCGGTCTTCGGGAAGGGCTTTTATATAAACACCACGCTTAAGGAAGAAACCGCATTTTTCAGCCAGCGCCGGAAGGGGATTCTGTAATCCGTCAAAGATCTGGCCTAAAAGCCCAGGTCCCAGCTCGACCGACAAAAGCTCTTCGGAGAACTCAACATGTTCTCCAACCTTAATCCCTCCGGTATTCTCAAAGACCTGCATCTCAGCGCTATTGCCGCGTACACGGATCACCTCTGCCTTCAGGCGCTCATCCCCATGGAGGATATAAGCGACCTCATTCTGGATGACAAATGTCTCGAAATCCGCCCTTACCATATTACCGTTGATTTTTGTAATGATCCCTTTTCTTTTTGCAGACATCTTTACTCCTGCGAAACTGCCTCTTCCAATAAACGGTCCTTATCGGCGCTATAAATCCTCTGCCAGCGCTCTAAAATCAAAAGCTTATAAGCGTAAATAATCAAAAGGCTCAGGTCAAAATAATGGCCAAAAGCTAATTCTTCCAGATAATTCCAGCGCGCCTCATCCAGAGATCTTTCTCCCTCCAGCACAGACGGATTTCTGTGCGCTGCCAGCGCGATATGGTAAATCGAAGGCCCGGCATAGGAATCCTGACGCAGATATTTTTCCGGATCGACCCTTCTGCGCGAGGCGCGGATCTTGACCAGTTCATTGCGCAACATAGTATCAAAATCCAACCAAGCCTTTAGCACCGGTATCTGCCTGAAATTTTTAGCCCCGGAAGGAAGGCTTCTTAAAAGATCCTCATCCTCTTCCGGAATCAACTGAACGCATCTCTCTAAAAATTTATCAAAGGAAAAGGGTGGTTCATGGGTAAAATGAAGTAACGGAAGGCTGGAGATAAGATAAATATAGTGGCTTGGCATTTAACCCTGTAAAATATCCTTTAATTTCGGCTTAAGGAATGTCCCGATATACTCGGCGAGCGCTTTATCGCTGAAATCAAACTGGGATTTTCCCGCGTCGTAGCTGATCACAAAACCGGCGTGGATATTTTCCGAAGGCCTCAAAACTATCTGCCTCTTGGTCTCCTCTTTTAGTTTCAAAAGAAAACTCTCCTGGATTTTATGCGCGTCTTCCTTATTCAGGAAAACGACGATTTCATCCTTGTCCCTACTGCAGACATGCTGCACCAGGGAGCTTAAAATCTTAAAAAGGCTTTCGGGAGCCAGCACTTGGTGCATCTCATGGGCGATGAGCCTCTCCAGCATCGCGTTGATCTCCTTGCGCAAAACAAGCAGCATATCCCTACCGGCCTGGATGAGAAGCGCTTTTTCCTTTTCCTGCATTTTGGAGATTTTATCATTGGCCTCTGCAATCAGTCTTTCTGCTTCAAGGCGAACTTTGGCAATTATCTGTTCAGCCTGGAGCAGGGCCTGCGTTTCTATCTGGCGCGCCTTCTCCTCGGCGACCCTGACGCCTTCCTGATTTATCTTTTCAATCAAGCCCTGAATATCTTCTGCCATGACAATCTCTCCTGTCTATCTGCCGCTCACAAATTCCTTGGCGATCCTCAGAGGATCCTGCGCCTGTAATATCGGCCTGCCTATTACCAGATAATCGCTGCCGGCCTTGATGGCTTCGCTTATAGTGGCAATCCTCTTCTGGTCGAATTTTGCCTCTTTATCATGGCGGATACCCGGAGTAACGATCACGAATTTTTTTCTGAATTTCTTGCGCAAAAGTTTTGCCTCGCGCACTGAACAAACCACTCCGTCCAGGCCGCTTTCCAACCCGATGCGCGCCAGGACCAATACATCGCTAAAATTCGCTTCTTTGCTGGTCAAAACGGTAACGCCGATCAATAGGGGCCGCTTTGTCTTAAGCTTGCGCGCCTCATCTTTTGCCGCCCGCAGCGCGCCCCTAAGCATCTCTTCATCGCCCAGAATATGCAAGGTGATCATATTCACCTTCATGCGCACTGCCTGCCTGACAGCTTGGGCAACGGTATTTGGGATATCGAAATATTTCAGATCCAGGAACGCCTGAGCGCCTTTTTTCTGGATGATCTTGATGACCTCCGGGCCGCAGGCGGTAAAAAGTTGCGCGCCCACCTTGAAGATCTTTATAGTGGGATAAAGCTTGTTGATGAAATGCTTCGCCTTCTTTAAGTCATCCACATCCAAAGCAAGGATCAGTTTAGGCTTCATGTTTTCAGGCTCCCGGTTAGCTGGTTAATTCCCTTTATTTTATTTTTTATCAAATAATCTTCTAGGCCTTTAATTATCTCAGAGCTTATTCTTGGGTTAATGAAATTTCCCGTGCCTACGCTTATTGCTGTGGCGCCCGCGATAAAAAATTCAAGCGCGCTAAGCGTATCTATTATACCACCCATTCCGATAATGGGAATTTTAATTTTCTTACGCGCCTCCCAGACCATGTATACCGCCACCGGCCTGATCGCCGGCCCGCTTAAGCCTGCGGTAACCGCGGCGATCTTTGGCTGGCGTAAATTTACATCAATACTCATCCCGTTTACGGTATTAATCAATGAAACCGCGTCACTACCGGCATCCTGCGCTGCCCGGGCAATTTCGGCGATATCATTTACGTTGGGGGAAAGTTTAGCAATGATGGTTTTTTTAGTAGACTTGCGCACCATCTTTACCACCGCATGGGTAAACTTTGGGCTTTGCGAGATAAGCCGGCGATGCTCCTTTATATTAGGACAGGAAAGATTCAATTCCAGGGCCGCTATGCCTTTTATTTTATCCAGCTTTCCCGCCAGGACACTAAATTCTTTGGGGTCGCCGATAGAAGAAATGCTGACAATAATGGGAGGGCCGATTTTAAGCAAAGAAGGTAATTTTTCTTTGATAAAAACCTCTACCCCCGGATTTTCCAAGCCGATAGAATTAAGCATTCCCGCAGGCGTCTCGCAGGTGCGCGGAGGTGGATTGCCCTGACGCGGCCTTAGGGTAATGGTCTTAGTGACAATAGCGCCTAATTCTTTTAAGTCCAAAAAATCCCGGAATTCCTCGGCATAACCAAAGGTGCCGGAAGCAACCGTAACCGGATTTTTTAGCCTTAGGCTTCCTATAGATACTGACAGATTCATTTATTTTCCCAAAATCATGGTTAAAGAAACAAAAAGCAGGAATACCCCGAATAATTTCTTAAGTACCGGTTCGGATATGTGCTGCGCTAAGATTGCGCCGAGCAGCCCTCCGACGAAAAATCCTAAACAGATAAAGGCTGCGGTAGAAATTTTAACATTCCCTGCCTGCCAATACTTCCAGGCAGCCAGAAGCCCTATAGGCGGGACCATTGCCGCCAGGGTCGTGCCCTGCGCCTGATGCTGGGTGAAGCCCAGAAGAAAAACCAGAGCCGGAATCAAAATCGTGCCGCCGCCGATTCCAAATACGCCGCTTAAAGACCCTGCGAGCATACCGAGAGCAATGATTAGTAATTGATTCATTCTTTACCTCCGGTTATAAAACTAGAAACTCGGCTCTATGCAAAGAATCTTATACTTCTTGAAATCCTTCAAACCTCCCTGAATAAAGCTCAGGTTGGTAAGATATTTCAACTTGCCCCAGGTCCAGAGCTGATCCTTCGGTTCCATATACAGATTCCACTTGGTGAATTCATAAGCAAAATACAGCGTGAGCAGGGTTAAGATGGCGGAGAAATATATCATGTTCTGAGTCTGGATAAACGCAGTGGCTATCCAGTTGATGACCGACAGCAAACCGAAGAAATGCATCAGGTGGAAATTCCCGATGTACACGAACCCCTTGAAAGGAAAGGGAAGCATAAACGCGGGGTTGCCGTCGATAAACTGCAGGATCACCTCTAAGCCGCCTCTTTTTACATATTTTTCGATTAAGGGCAGGTGCGCTTGTCCGTAGGTCACCCAGACTTTACGCAGGGCCTTGACATCCGCACGGTGCATATGATCGACCTTTGCCTTGGGCGCGAAGAAGAATTTATACCCGTTCCTGCGGCATTCATAACTTAGATTCATATCCTCGCCGGTGGGCCGATCCCAGAATTTGATCCCCAGATCATCCAGGGTTTTCCTGCGGTAGGCGACATTACAGGTCCCGAAGAAATAACCCTTGTGCCCTGCGATATCCGTCGGCTTCGGGTTTTTGGGGAAGTCCGGATAATACCCCTCTTTTATAAACCCGTAGCGCGGGGCGACCATGTTGAATCTGAAATGCTGGCACCAGGCCTCGACCATATTATTAGGGTCGACCTTCAGGGTAAAAACCTCTCCTCCCACCGCGGCGATCTTGGGGTCAGACTGAAAATGTTTGAGCATCTCACTCACCCAGTTCTTAGCCGGGGCGCAATCAGCGTCGGTAAAGAATAAGTATTCACCCTTAGTGACCTCTAAAGCCTTATTGCGGGCAAATCCCGGGGAAGGACAATTAGGCACCTCTACTAATTTTATAAAAGGATATTTTTTCTGCCAGTTTTTGATGATCTCTATGGTCTTGTCCGTCGATCCGCCGTCGGCAATCACCCACTCCCAGGAATCGTGCGGGTAATCCACATTCATCAGATACTCGAAAGTCTTCTCGATGGTGCGCTCGAAATTCTTCACCGGCATGATGATAGAAACAAAAGGCACATTAGTCATCTTTATCCTCCTTAATTTGCCCGCTATTACGGGTCAGCAAATTAACCCCGCTGAATGCCAGTAAAATTTTTAGGCGCAAAGCGCCAGTAAAATTTTACGGCGATTATGAAGCGGGGTCATTAGATTCCCAGGTTAATTCGGCCGTAGAAAAAACCGGGCCTTCTTTGCATACTCGTTTATACCCATCTATTGTATCAACCACGCAGCCAAGGCAGGCTCCGATGCCGCAGGCCATGTGTGATTCCAGGGATAATTGCGCCGGTATTTCGAATTTCTTGGAGATCGTGGCCACGCCTTTAAGCATAGGCTTTGGCCCGCAGGCGAATACCATCGTGCAATCCGGATCGTGTGTCTTGCGCAAAACATTTTCCAACAAATTCGTTACCCTGCCCTTAGTGCCGGCGGAACCATCATCCGTAGATATTTTTACGCTGCAACCTGCCTTTTTAAATTCTTCGACGCACAAGATCTCACCCTTAGTCCGGGCTCCGATTAAAACAATAGTTTCGAGTTTAGTCTTTAAGGTTTCAAGTTTTTTTGCAAGGAATACAAGCGGGGCTACGCCTATCCCCCCTGCTACTAAAATAGCTCTCGAGCTCTTGAGTTCGCGAGTTCTTGAGTTAATCTGATGGCCCGAGAACCCGAGAACCCGAGAACCCGAGAACAAATCGAATCCATTGCCAAGGGGCCCGATGACATCAAGGTGTTCGCCTATTTTTTTCTGCGAAAAGATCTCGGTGCCCCGGCCCACTACTTCATAAAGAATCTCGATATCCGGACCGCTTACGTTGTGAATACTAAACGGCCTTCTTAAAAGCGGCTGGAAATCATCCGAAAGCTTAATCTCCACAAATTGCCCCGCAGCTGCCCTATGCGCAATTCCAGAAGCCCCAAGAAGGCAATGCCAGTAACGATCCCCTGCTTTCTTATTTGAAATGACTTTTGCTTTTATATTAAATGCTTTTTGCCCTGGCATTGGTCTTTTTGATTAAATACGCGGCTAAGCCCGCGGCTAAAATAACCATCAGTAATAGCTTGGTGAGCCTTTGCAGACAAAAGAGATACCCGCCCCCTCTGATAATTTCCCAGGATTTAACCAGGATTGCAAAAGTGAGTACCCCGAATATCGAGCCTATCTCTCTTTTCAGCCAGGAAAATTTTAAGGGCAGGTAATTACTTATTTCTGCTCTTGCTAATGTCTTGAAGGAAGGGATAATCGCCGGCACTTTTCCCCGATATTCCTGATAAATGCCGGGGAAAACCCGTAAGAGCTTTTTCTCTTCCTGTAAAATAAGCCTGATGTAAATTAGGGAGAAAAAAATCAGAAAAATGCAGATCGCCCACCATTTAAAAAGCATCAAAACCAGCCCTAAGCCGATTAAAAGTATCCCCAGATACATGGGATTGCGCACAAAGGCATACGGCCCGCGTTCTACCAGCGCAAAGCCGTTTCTCGACAGCTCCGATTTAAAACCGCGGCTTGAAAGCCGGAATATCTGGCCCAAGAGCACCAGCGCTATGCCCAGAGTAGTCAATATCTCGTCAACAAAATCTATCCGGCTATTGCGCAGGAAGATACCCGGGAGAAGAATAATGGAAAGGATAGCGATAAATATAATGAAACCATGTAGCTTGACGCGCTTCTTCATAAGGTCATTTCTGGCACTTCGGACAAAAGTAAGTCCCCCTGCCGCCTAAAGCGATCCTTTTCACCGGATTTTTACATATTATACACGGTTTCCCTTCCCTGTCATAGACTTTGTGGTATTTTACGTAGCCGCCGGGTGAGCCGGTCAATTGCACATAGTTATCGACGGAAGAACCCTTGTGTTCGATAGCTTCCCGCAGGGTCAGCTGTATTTCTTTAAGTAAGCTTTGCGCTTCTTTATCGGATAAGCTTGCGGCTGGCCGTTGGGGGCCGATCTTGGCGCGAAAAAGCGCTTCCGCAGCATATAGATTCCCCACTCCGGAGATAAAAGCCTGGTCCATAATCAGCGGCTTGATCTTGGTCTTTTTCCCGGAAAGCATCTCCTTAAACTGCTCGACACTGATGTCAAACGGCTCAGGGCCTAAATTCAGGATAAAGGGCAATTGTTTCCAGTCGTCCAGAAGACGCAGGTCGGCAAATAGCCGCTGGTCATTAAAATCAAGGAATTTCCCATCGGATAATTTAAAGCTCACCCGGCTTGTTTTTCCGTTGCCCGGATAGATCAACTGCCCGGTCATCTTCAAATGGATAGTCAGGGCCTTGCCGTTGGATAATTCCAGTATCAATACCTTAGCCTTACGTAGAATATTTTTTATGGTTACGCCGGTGAGCCCTTTTTTGAACTGCTCTACGGACGGCTGGCGGATAACCACGGGAACATGCACGCAGACCTCGGTAATCTTTTTACCAAGCACTGCTTTTTCCAATTCCCGTTTTATGGTTTCTACTTCCGGTAGCTCCGGCATATGAGATTATTTTTAGGGACAGTCCCCATTTAAATTGTCAGTAAACTATTTGGCGGGGACAGTCCCTATGACTTTAATCCAAACTTCTCGCGAGCGCGGGCCGTCACCTTCACAGAAATAAATCCCCTGCCAGGTGCCTAAACATAACCGTCCATTTTCCACAATAATATTTAGCGAGGAACCAAAGAGCGATGACTTCACGTGGCTATCCGCGTTTCCCTCGGAATGCGCATATCCGGCATTCTCGGGGATAAGCTTACTCAGCGTGTTAATGATATCGCTTTGCACTGACGGATCCGCGTTTTCATTAATCGTCAGGCCTGCAGTGGTGTGCGGACAGAAAACAACGCAGACACCTTCTTTAATTTTGCTTTTGGAAGCCGCGGCCTGGATTTTATCCGTGATATCGATTAACTCGATACGCCTATTTGTTTTTACGCTTAACTTTTCCATCTTTCTTGTGATACTCCTGCAATGATTTGACCTCAAGATCTTTCTTGGTTATCGCTTCGATCCCGTTAACGGTTGCCTGCGCTCCGGAGATAGTCGTGGTATAAGGTATATTGTAGAGGATCACATGCGAGCGTATCTTCACTTCGTCCTGCCGCGGGATCCTTCCTGAAGGCGTGTTGATCACCAGCTGGATCCTGCCATCCTTCATCAGGTCTAGGACATTAGGCCTTCCTTCGGCGATCTTGGGAAGGACATTTACCTTAATATTGTTCTTCACTAAGGCTGCCGCGGTTCCGCTAGTGGCATAGATGTGGAATCCTAAGTCCTGCAACTTTTTGGCAATAAACAAAACTGTGCGCTTATCCTTGTCGCGCACCGAGATAAAGACATTGCCTTTTTTCGGCACTTTCTGCCCGGCGGCAAGCTGACTCTTTATGTAGGCTGCGCCAAAATCCTTATCCATCCCCATGACCTCGCCGGTGGATTTCATCTCCGGGCCAAGGATTATATCTACACCCGGAAAGCGGTTAAAGGGAAAAACGGATTCCTTGACCGCGACGTGCTTGGGGATGATTTCCTGGGTCAATCCCAGCTCTTTCAGTTTTTTCCCAAGCATTACCTTGGTCGCTAACTTTGCCAGGGGTACGCCGATGACTTTGGAAACAAATGGCACGGTCCTTGACGCCCTCGGGTTGACTTCCAACACATACACCAATTCATCCTTAATCGCATACTGCACGTTCATCAGCCCGACGACATTCAATTCCTTTGCCATCTTATAGGTTGCTTCCCTGATCTTATTCAGTAAATCCTGCGAAAGGGTGTATGAAGGAAGAGACATAGCTGAATCTCCGGAATGGATCCCGGCTTCCTCGATGTGCTCCATGATTCCGCCGATGATAAAGGTCTCCCCGTCGCCGATCAGGTCCACATCCACCTCAATGGCATCCTCCAGGAATTTATCTATAAGCACCGGATGTTCGCCCGAAACCTCCGCAGCCTCTTTGATAAACTTCTCGAGCGTGCTTTCGTCATATACGATCTCCATCCCTCGTCCGCCTAAGACATAGGAAGGGCGCACCAGGACCGGATAACCGATTTTGCGCGTAACTTCTTTTGCCTCTTCAAAAGTAAAGGCAGTGCCGTTTTCCGGCTGCAGGAGGTTCAGTTTATGCAGCATCTGCTTAAAGCGCTTCCTGTCCTCGGCAATATCAATACTCTCTGCGCTTGTGCCCAGAAGTTCTACTCCCGCCTTGCGCAAAGGTATGGCTAAATTAAGCGGCGTCTGGCCGCCAAACTGCACAATCACGCCGATTGGCTTCTCCACATCGATGATATTCATGATATCTTCAAGGGTCAGCGGCTCAAAATAAAGCCGGTCCGATGTATCGTAGTCAGTGGAGACTGTCTCGGGATTGCAATTGACCATGATACTGTCAATTCCCTCTTCTTTGAGGGCGTATGCGGCATGGCAGCAGCAGTAATCAAACTCGATTCCCTGGCCGATCCTGTTCGGCCCGCCGCCTAAAATCACTACTTTTTTATTGCTGCTTGGCCTGGCCTCCTCGGATGCCTCAAAGGTCGAATAATAATACGGCTGCTTAGCATTAAACTCCCCGGCGCAGGTATCCACTAATTTATACACTGCCTGGACTTTATTCTTCTTCCTGAACTCGCGCACCTTATCCTCTTTGGCATTCAGCAAAAAGCTAAGCTGCCGGTCGGAAAAACCGTCCTGCTTTGCCTTTTTGAGCAAGTCAACAGGGATCTTTATTTCGTCGTCGACTCTATGGTTCTTATATTTTTTGATCTCCTCCTCCGCCTCGACCAACTGCTTCATGTTGTCGAGGAACCAGCGGTCAATACGGGAGAGTTTATAAATCTCATCAATATCCATGCCCGCCTTTAATCCGTAGCGGATATAAAATAATCTTTCATCGTTAGGGATGCGGATTTTATCCTTGATCAATTTCAGCAGCCCGTTGTCCGCTTTTTTTAATTCCTCGTCGGTGATTTTGTCTTTTCCGTCTGCGCCGAAACCATAGCGCTTGATTTCTATGGAGCGGATCCCTTTCTGGAACGCTTCCTTGAAATTCCTTCCGATGGACATCGCCTCCCCCACCGCCTTCATCGAGGTGTTGAGGGTGCGCTCTGCGCGCGGAAACTTCTCGAAGGTGAAGCGGCAGATCTTAAAGACGCAGTAATCCACTGTCGGCTCAAAGAATGATGTGGTCTTGCCGGTAATCTGATTCATCACTTCAGGCAGCGTCAAGCCGACAGCTAATTTCGTGGCCACGCGGGCAATCGGAAAACCTGTGGCCTTGGAGGCAAGCGCTGAGGAACGGGAAAGCCGCGGGTTTACCTCGATGATCACGATATGCCCGTTATCGGGATTCTGCCCGAAC
>Ga0315289_10007178_pt1 | contig 16284 bp, 17 predicted proteins | sample YL17G11_40_MG_FD_203452 | JGI IMG/M metagenome (GOLD analysis project Ga0315289, IMG submission 203452) | Sediment microbial communities from Yellowstone Lake, YNP, Wyoming, USA - YL17G11_40 | ecosystem: Environmental > Aquatic > Freshwater > Lake > Sediment | place: USA: Wyoming | collected... | reverse complement strand
AAAGCTCTAGGCTTATCCGGTCGATTATCAGAGAACTGAACAGGGAAGGTGTCACGGTCTTTCTGACGACTCACTACATCGACGAGGCCGACCAGCTCTGCGACCGAGTCGCCATAATAAGACAGGGTAAGATCGTTGTGGAAGGCTCTCCTGGAAAATTGAAATCATCGCTCCAGCGCGAGCATGTCGTTGAAGTTGCCTTCGACAGAGACGCCCCAAATCTAGAGAGCCTTCTTGAGTCTCGCTCAGATGTGAGGGGAGTTACCAGGCGCGGTGACATGTACGAGATCCACACATCAGATGCCAGCATCACCATCGGGGAACTAGCTCAATTTGCCAGATCGAACGGTATCAAGATAGTGAGCTTGAACACCAAGGAACCCAGTCTGGAAGACGTCTTCGTTAGACATACTGGGCTAGACGCGGTACAAGTCGAGAGGATGGAATTTCTCCGAGCTGCAAAGGGCGGCGGTCAACATGGCTGACGCATACTCAAACCGCCCGGGCAAGTCCATCTCCGATGTCATGAGCAAGGCGGCTTGCATTGCCAAGAAAGACGCGAAGATCTACTACTTCAAGCCTCAGATACTGGGGTTTGCGATACTGATACCGGCTTTTGTGTACCTTTCCTTCTCTCTTGGACGCGAAATCCCACCAGATCTTCTGATCCCAGGACTCGTCGGCATGGTCTCCCTCTTCGGAGCATCTTCCGTCGAGGCGATATCTATTACGATCGAGAAACAGACAGAGACCTACGAGATTCTTCAGGTCGCCCCCGTTTCAACCGCAACCATAGTCCTCGGCAAGTCACTGGCTGGTTCTGCCTTCGGCATAATGCTCTCGCTCATTACGGCAATAGGGGCTACTCTGCTGAGTGGGGGACGCATAACGAATCCATTTCTTTTCGTAGTCGCGATAGTCGCAGGGGCTTTCGCTTTCTCTGCGCTTGGGATGCTGTTTGCAGCAGCTGCAAAGGATATGCCGACCGCGAATATGTCGTTGACTGCTCTTAGGCTGCCGATGATATTCATCGGTGGAGTCTTCATTCCAATACAGGCTCTCCCACTTCAACTGCGTGTCCTGTCCTACCTGACACCGCTTACCTACGTGATCGATGCGTTGAGAGAAGCCATGATGGTTCCGAGCATCCTGTTCGCCATAGATCTGGGAATCCTGTTGGCCTGGGTTATCGTCCTCCAGGCACTCGCGGTCATGGTGCTGTACAAGAAAACGCAGTTCTAGGTGAACGAGTGAACCCGGTCACATGGCAGGTTCGCTTCCCGGCGGGCCCGCCATAATTCAGGTTGAATTCCGCAATTCTTTTTCGAGAATGAGCCGCTTGAGAAGTGGATACAAACCCGTTCGAGGAACGATCCTCAGAGCAGTGTTCACCTCGCTCAGACATGCAACTGTCCCGGTAGGAGTCTGGCAGCGGAATCCGTCACCGTCGGCGTGAGAGCTTTATAAAGGCTGGAACCCGCATTATTTTATCGGAATTCGTATGTCTGCACGAAAATCGATAAGACAATATAGGCACACGCTCTCAGGGCGAGAAGCAAAGATTCTTTCAAGCCTCAGCTATCGAGGCAGGACAATCTTCACAGCAGACGACCTCAAAGAGTTCACTCCCGACCCCAAGAACCTTCTCGACGGGCTCAGCCGGAAGAAATGGATCCTCAAGATACGAAAGGGAGTCTATGCCATCGTCCCCTTTGAAGCTGGAGAGCCGGGCTCTACAAGCTACACGCTCCACAGCTTTGTCATCGCATCGTTTCTTATCGAGCCATATTACATCGGCTACTGGAGTGCTCTCAACCACCACGGGCTCACTGACCAAACGCCTCCCGCTGTCTACGTCGCGACCACGAGACCGAAGAATTCGAGGACAATACTCGACACCAGATTCAGATTCGTGACAATACCCAAACGGAAGATGTTCGGTGTGGGTGAGATTGAGATAGAGAAGCGAAAGGTCAGGATATCGTCGCGCGAGAAGACGATCGTCGACTGCCTGGACCATCCCGAGCATTGCGAAGGAGTGGAAGAGGTTGCGAAGGCGCTCTACTTCGCGCGAGACGAGATCGACTGCAAGAAGCTGGTCCAGCTTGCGATAAGAATGGACAACAACGCGGTGCTCAAAAGACTTGGGTACATCGCGGAAGCGTTGCGGCTCGACGAGTGCTCGGCTCTTTTCTCCACAGCACGACTGAGAAGCGGATACTCAAAGCTTGACCCGACGCTTCGCGCGCGCGGAAAGATCAGGGAACGCTGGAAGCTGATCGTGAACACTCCGATCGATCCCGCAAGGTGGAGCAGATGATTAAGCCGCAGGAACTGAGAAGGACTGCCAGAGAACGGAGGCTGGCACTCGACCTTGTGGAGAAGGACTATGTCCTTGGATGGATTCTTTGCAGCGTCTCATCAAGTTCTCTGTCGAAGCATCTCGCATTCAAGGGCGGGACAGCGCTTTCGAAAGTGTATTTCCCGAGCCAGTGGCGACTTTCTGAGGATCTGGACTTCACGCTCCTCGAAGAAGCTGACTGGGAGCACATCGTCAAGCGTCTCAGTGAGGAAGTCCCAACCATCATGGAAAGGGAGAGCAGGATTCCGCTGACCCTGACCAAGATACCGTTCACCAACCCGAACTACCTCCAGGGCAGGTTCCAATACATCGGGCCTGTGAGCAAGAACACTGTCAAGATAGAGGTCTCCAAGGAGAGATTCGTGGGCGACGTTCTTGAGAAAGAAGTGGCGCAGATTTTCGACTGTCCCAGGTTCACAGTACTTGTCTATTCGCTTGAGAACATCCTCGCGGAAAAGATCAGGACGCTACTGGAGCGAGGCAAAGTGAAGGACTACTACGACGTCTGGAGACTGCTGAAGACCGAAAGCTTCGACTATGACAAAGTGAGGAAACTCTTTCTTCAGAAGTGCAAGGCGAAAGAGATAGCCTTCAACGGCGTTGACCAATTCTTTCCCGCCGGCATGGTTCGCATATTGGAGCCTTATCTGAAGGTTGGGTTGGCTCGGTTGAGTGCTGACTCTCTGCCCCCGCTGGAGACGATGATAGCGGAACTGAAGTCCTGTCTGGCTGAGATCCTCGGCTAGTGTCTCTTCTGCCTGCAAGTTCGTTTGTTTTTCCAAACATACAGCGGGTTTGGTTTTCCAAACATGGCTGCATGATCAGCGGACGTACGCCCGTTTTTTCGGACAATCCAACTCTCTCTAGAGATGCCGATTCACATTCTGGCACGATGAACTAGGTGATGGAAGCACTCGGAGGATGCCGGGCCTGAAGAAATGAACCCGTGTGATATCGCGGGATCGCTTCCCGGCGGGCCCGTCACCTTCCACGAGCAGCAGTTCCTTCCTTTCCATTCCGTCACTCAGGTGTATCATTTTACTATTGGTGCCTAGGCTATTAGCAACGCAACTCAGAGCTCCCTGACGCGAGCAATGGCTAGTATCGTTAGTTGAAGTGGGCCGAACTCGTTTGCGGTTCCGAAACGCGCCTCGAACGGCATCCAAGGTAATCATTAAACATGCCAGAAGCACGTACCGTAGATCCATTACTTGCAAAACAGGAAGGAAAAATGTCAACAGCTGTGAAGAAAGTCCATGCCCGCGAGATTTTGGACTCCCGCGGCAATCCGACAGTCGAAGTTGAGGTTGAGCTAGAAAGCGGCGCGTGGGGCCGGGCGGCTGTTCCGTCCGGCGCGTCCACCGGCGTTCATGAAGCGCTAGAACTGCGGGATGGTGATAAGAACCGTTACGGCGGAAAGGGCGTGTTACAAGCCGTCGAGCATGTCAATCTGGACATCGCCAAAGTTGTACTCGGCATGGACGCGCTGGATCAATCCAGAGTTGATCAGGCAATATTGGACGCGGATGGGACTTCCGCTAAGAGCAAGTTGGGCGCGAACGCCATCTTGGGGGTGAGCCTTTCAGTGGCACGGGCGGCGGCTGACGCCCGCTGTCTACCGCTGTACCGCTACTTGGGTGGCGAATCGGCAAACATTCTGCCAGTGCCAATGTTCAACATTCTGAATGGCGGTGTCCATGCAAACTGGCAGGGCACCGATTTCCAAGAGTTCATGATCGCGCCAGTCGGTGCTCCGAACTTTCGCGAGGCATTGCGGTGGGGTAGCGAGACATATCACGCACTCAAGCGTGTGCTCAAGGACAAGGGCTACACGACAGGCGTAGGGGACGAAGGCGGTTTTGCTCCTCCACTGAAGACTAACGCCGAAGCCGTCGAATTGATCTTGAAGGCAATCGAAGAAACCGGTTACACGCCCGGTCAACAGATCGCCATCGCCTTGGATCCAGCTTCGACCGGCTTCTACGAGGACAAGCTGTATCACCTGCGGACAGAAGGCCGCACGGTGACATCAGCGCAGATGGTGGAGACGTACGCTGATTGGGTGAAGAAGTACCCCATCGTTGTGCTCGAAGACGGCATGGCCGAAGACGATTGGAGCGGCTGGAAGCTACTCAACATGACCTTGGGGGATAGGATCGAACTGGTGGGCGACGACCTGTTTGTCACCAACGTGCAGCGCATCGCACGCGGCATCGCCGAAAACGTTGCCAACGCCGTCCTCATCAAGCTCAACCAGATTGGCACACTGACCGAAACGATCGCGGCGATTCAGATGGCACGCAAGGCAGGTTGGGGCGCAATGGTATCGCACCGCAGCGGTGAAACTGTGGACACCTTCATCGCCGACTTTAGTGTGGCGATGGGCACCGGTCACCTCAAGACAGGCGCACCGTGCCGTGGCGAACGCGTCGAAAAATACAACCAGTTGATCCGCATCGAGGAACAACTAGGCAATGCGGCTGTCTACGCGGGTCGCAAAGCCTTTGTCCGCTAGGGCGACACACGAAGCTGAGTGCGCTGTGTAAGCAAAGTTTAAGAATTCATGACTTCCGTCGTGCCCGCGAGCCGGCTAAAGTCGCCAAGGTGATGAGGCTCACCTTAACCGCCTGACAGCCATGTCAGGCTGATAGCTTCTACATCATTCGCTCCGAAAGGTGAGACTCTGATGGAAGCGCATGCTTCCGGAACAAGCCCGACAGGTCTAGAGAGACGTATCAGAATCGCCGAAGTTCTTCGCTATATTCAGAAACGGCAGAATGAGGATGGCGGCTATTCCTTTGCGCGAGGAGCTGAATCGTCAGCCGCCGACACGTACTACGGTATTCAGGCCCTCAAGGTGTTGGGAGCCGAACCAAAGAATGCCGCCAAGACCATCGACTTCATGACACGTCTGCAACATGAAGATGGAAGTTTCGACTCTATCAACGTGGCATACTATGTTGTCAGGACATTGGATGAGCTGGGAGCGAAACCTCATAGACTGTTCAAGGACTTCGTTCTCTCTCTTCAGGCCACGCATGGAGGGTTTGGCGTTCTTGAGGCGGACATCGAATCACCTTCCGAACTCGAAGGGACGTACCTATCCCTTGAGCTTCTGAGGCTCGTTGAACACAATCTCTCTTTCGCAAAGACGAAGGACATCATCTTGGCTGGCAAGAATCTTGATGGCAGTTTTGGGAGGTCTGGCTACTCAAGGTTGGGTGCAACATATCATGCGCTGGCAAGTCTCAGCCTACTCGGGTTTGACGTGAGGACGCTACGCGACACGGAGCAATGGGTGAGGTCATGTGAGATTCCCAGCGGAGGATTCAGAACAAGTCCAGAGAGCCATGACCCGTACTTCATCATGGACGACATCTACTTCGGAGTGAAGTGCCTCGACGTCTTGGGAAAGAACTATGGATTTCCATCGCAAACGCTGGATTTAATTGCAAGATTCCAGAACGAGAACGGTGGTTTCCGCAGATCCATCTTCTTGGGTATCTCGACTTTCGAATCGACGTACCATGCAATTTCCACGTGCTCAACTATCCTAGCGAGGTCAGAGTAATGGAACGGAGTATTCTTACTACCGACATAGAGGAGGCCTTCAGAATCGGGAAAGAATGCCCCTTGTGTCACCTGATTGAAAGAGATGAGAATCGCTTCCTGCAAGCATTCTTCTCTGAATGGATAATGGACTCCTGGTCCAGAGACAAAATCATCAGCTCCCGAGGCTTCTGTAGGTACCACTCACACCAGATACTCGGATTTGCAGAGGCTCACGGCGAGAGGCTCGGCCTGGGTTTAGTCCTTGAAAACCTAGTGAATGACCAGTTGCAGACAATCGAAAACCTATGCAAGAATAGCGACTCCTTGATCGATGTCTTGAGACGCAACGACCTTAAGTCAATCCTTGAAAGGAAGCTCTTGAGGAAGAATCCCGAATCGCTACGACGATTCGCACGGAGAGTTGCCGCGAGCCTTGGCTACATGGATGCTCAATGCCCGGCCTGTTTGCGACTTCTTGAATCCAATGCATCCCATATCGAAACTTTCATTCAAATGATAGTTCAAAGTGAAACCTTCAACGATGTTCTCAAAGAGTCGAGGGGCTTATGCTTGCCCCACCTGGTGGAGGTAACGCAGGTTGCCTCTCGACGATTAGAACAGCGTAGCTTTGCCTGCGTGCTCAAGACCATCCTGCCTATCGAGGCGAGCTCCTTCACGCGCATCAAGTTTGAGCTGTCAGAGTTCATCATGAAACATGACTATCGCTTTGCGAAGGAGGGCTTTGGTTCGGAGGTCGACGTAGTCGAAAGGGGCATCCTCAAGCTCATCGGCACATCCCATCTAGGACCAATCCCGGTGAAGAGTGAGAGTTCATAGGGCTCGAGCGTTTTCCGAGGGGATTATCATGGACGAGAACCACAAGAGGGTTCTGGGAAGTAGCCTCCTAGTCATAGAGAGGCGGCTCCGTCAAATAGGCCAAGATCTACAGCAGTCCGGTGAGGAGGCTGATTCCGTTTTGCAGTCCACAATCAATGACGTTGACCCGGAAACAAGGAGAAGAATAATTGATGTCGTTACGTCAATGCTCGACGAAATCAACCAGATCAAGGAACTCTTCAACCTGGAAGTTGTCCACCAGTCCCTCAGATGGCACATCATCGCTACGCTAAGCGAAATCTGGAATATTCTTGCCGATCTCAAGCCTGAGAAGGTTAGTCGAGCATTTGGCCACATGTCTGACGACGTTCAAGACGCTTGGAGGCCTCACACTACGAGGTTGTCGAATATGGTGGATGATCTGCTTCGAGAGTTAGGCTAGGTTCCACACGACTTCTGGTGCAGCGGCCAAATTCCGGCTCAAGACTTTGACGGGGTAGACCGGGGCTAAGACGGTGTCTTGGTTGGTGCAGCATAACGTTCACCTGATATCTTTCTAAGCGCCCGGAGCCAAGAGTCACCTTCTTTTCCGAAGCCTTCACTCGCATACCGATAATCGTGTTTCCGCCAGAACTCGTGCAGATCGACCGACAATTCCTCGAGGCGCCTAATCTCAGCGGAAGCTAGCGCTCTCTTGTTACCATCGAACCCTGACAGCTCCAGAGCCCTCAGCAAGTGAATCGCACATAATCCATCGCAAGCCGCATATTTCTCCGCAAAATCCTTGATTGCAATGTTGCGAAGAATGCTTTCGAGATACCAGAGTTCAAACTGGGCCCGCGCACTGCACATGGGACATATGGTACCCGTGCCCTTCGAGGGGGTGGCTAGGGTTTTGGCATGACGCTTTGACGCGGAAGACGAGAGTTCCTTCAGGCGCTTGATAAGCGTCTCCACAAGGTCGAGGTAAATGATGCCGATCCCCGTCCGCCCCATACCTACGCTTAGCTTCCCTGAGGTCAGGTCCGTTGCGACCTGATGGAGTACCCAAGCGTGATAGTTGCAGAATCCAAGCGTTCGCCTGATCTCGTCTCTGACACCAACATCATTGACGGACTCGTATAACAAAAAATCAAAGCACCGCTCGTCATATCTTGTTAAAAGCCAGCACACGGGACATCCTCCCCTACCAAAGGCGTGCTCCAAATGGAATCGATAGGGGTCAGTGGTGTGCTTCTTGCTGGTACCTGATCCATCCAGCTCATTCTTGGCACCCAGCCTTCGTCGACAGGCCAAGATGACCGACCGAAACGGATCTTTCACAACACCGCCCCAATGAGATGTAACGATCGTTACGCTTTATTAATGCCGTTGGAGCGTGCTGTGGGTGTTGGTAGCCGACCAGTCAAGAGAACTGAGGCGATCGACAAGAATTTCAGGTAAACGAGATGAACAGGAAGTCTAGCTGGTTATCTAGGAATGTCTTCTTCATGGGTTTGGTTAGCCTTCTCGGTGATGCAAGTCACGAAATGGCGACGGCAATCCTACCGTTCTTCCTTACGCTTGACCTGAAGTATTCCGCTGCGGCTCTGGGCTTGATTGAGGGGTTGTCTGATGGTGCATCAAGTTTCGCCAAGCCATTCTCTGGCTACTTGAGCGATCGAATAGAAAGAAGAAAGCCTCCTATGAACTTCGGCTACGCTCTCACGGGCCTACTCATACCCGCGATTGGCTTTGCTTCGAACTGGCTCCAGATAGCGGCCTTGAGGGCCGGCGCATGGATTGGCAGAGGAGCCAGGGGTGGACCGAGGGATGCTCTTCTGGCCGATTCGGTTCCAAGTGAAGCTCACGGGAGAGCCTTCGGATTCCATAGAGCAATGGACACTATTGGAGCAGCGGTAGGCCCCGCGTTTGCGCTCGTTCTTGTTTCTGCTCTTGGATATCGAGAGATATTCTTCTTATCGGCGTTGCCGGGCGTGGCAGCGCTCGTCATAGTCCTCTTATTCGTTAAGGAACTCAAGCGAAAGCGAGGTGGAAATCGTCCTGCTAGCTTTGGATTTGTCAGGACATTGCTTGCTCTCCCTAGGCGGTTCGTATCGCTCCTGGTGGCTATCGGAATCTTTGGGTTAGCGAACTTTGCCAACACACTTTTCACACTTAGAGCTGAAGAGGTCCTTGCTCCAAGGCTTGGGACAGCAAGCGCGACCCTCTTGGCGGTCGCTCTGTATACCTTGCTCAACATAGCCTACGCGGTTGCATGCTTTCCGATAGGAGCGTTGGGAGACAGATTTGGGAAAAGAAGAGTGCTCGTAGCCGGGTACTTCCTGTCATCCGTGATCTGCCTAGCCACGGCATACCTCACGGCAGACCTGCCATACTTGGCACTGATATTCGTAGGGGCCGGAATCTTCACTGCGACAACCGAAACGATTGAGGGAGCATTGGCAGCGGACCTGCTGCCCTCAGAGATTAGAGGTACAGGCTTTGGTGTGTTACAGATGGTCAATGGCATTGGCGACCTAGCCTCAAGCACAATAGTTGGGCTTCTCTGGGTTGCGCACTCACCGACACTTGCCTTTCAATACTCTGCCGTCTTATCTGCAGTGGGAGCACTTGCTCTATTGCGAGTCAGGGGAATCAGTTGACCGCGTTTGCGGGAAACTTCTTCTGAGGAATTCTGCCCTGATAGATGAACCTGGTTCCCGCATGAGCGGGACAACAGACGCCGTCTCCATACGTGATCGGATACGCATATGGCCCCCGATTGGCGAGAAGGAGCTGCTCGTGCTGCTACATCTCCTGAAGGCGAAACGACCCGGAATTGCAGGCATGACCGAGCTTAGAAGAGCCACCGGCCTCTCCAAAGCAGGGTTTCAGAGAACGCTCTTGCAGCTGATGCGAAGGGGATACATTCAACATGCGGCCAGAAGATTCACATTGGAGTCAGATGTCGGGGGAGTTTTCACCGTCACGCTCAAGGGATTGGTTTACGGCATGGCGCAACGTGACGGATTGTGGAGTGTCTTCGATGCAGTTGCTCTTCTGTTCAAAGCCGACTGTCCTCCTGTTCTGGCCAAATGGAGAGAATTGTTCGATGCGTCGCCTAGCGCAACTCGGTTGCTAATGGCGGAAGCAATACGGTTTGGTTACGAAGACTGGGACAGCCTGGAGGAACATTTCATCCAAGAGCTCGTGAAGTCTCTCGCAATTTCCGAGACTGACAAAAGACGCCTCTTGGAAGTCGTTTTTCGGGATGGTCAAGCAAGGGAGCACTTTCTAGCCGTTCTTGCTGAACTTGAACGAAGACAGATAATCACGGGTACTGAGACTGGCAAGATTTAACAACTACTGAGACGACTTGAGTCAGATGCCTCGCCCGCATAACTTCCTGACAGCCATTGTGCATCCCAATCCCAATATTCGACGGGCATACGACCCCCGTGCAAAGACAATAATCATGGCCAGTGCAACCGCCAGCCCCCTTTCGCACCCAAAGGCGAGATGTTGCAGCCACAGATCAAAAGTCTACACGGACATTCTAGTAATGTGGGTGTTGACGACAGCTTTGTGCTTCGGCTAGAGCGCGAGGTCTTCCTTCGCATGCGCTAGGGGCCGTTCACTTGTTACCTGTGGGTAGATCTCCTTCTCACTTCGTCGTAGCTAATACAGTTTCGTGAAGATGTATCTGTCGACTAAATCGCTGTACTTGTCTGCGAGCCCTCTCCCACACAGATGCATCGCCAGACTCCTATTCTCGATGAACCCCTCATGGTATCGGTATCTGAGAGTGGAGTATTCTGCGCTTAGTCTGTAGAACCTCTTGGATAATTTGTCCCTACGCGTCGCCAGGGCTTCTTTTTGCTCTTGAAGGGCATCGATCTGGCGGCGAATCTCGGCGGGAGTGTCGTGTATGCCAATGCCTTTTCGAAGCAACAGCCTAAGCGCTTTTTCGATGGATAGTCCCTTCATGTTGGCTGTCCTACTTATGAGCTGGTAAGTTGAATCGTCCAGGTTCACTGTAATGAAGCGACCCCATCGTGTGAACGCATGCGTTGAGAGCTTGGAAAGGATGACTGAGACCCCGGCCCGACCTGTTGCCTTTTCGGGGGTGCGGAGCTCACTGCGCGCTTCCAAGGCTCCTAGGACCTTCTGATGTCTGATCAAGGGCTCTTATCATACGCTCTTTATCGACAGCAGCCTGCTCAAGTGCCTCTCTAAGCTTGGGGACATCGCTTTCCAGAAGGGGCAGGTTTTCTTCCATCGCTTTGACTCTAGCGTTCACGAACTCGTATTGGTTTCTGGATTCCTCGAGCTCAAAGCCAAGGAATCCCAACTCGACCAGCCGCTCGAATGTGCGGCCGATGTTTCGATCGTAGGGCTTCTGGATCTCGCGTAGCACTTCCCCTAGTTCCGACCCGACGAAAAGCCGAACGACTCTCATTCTGGATAGCCCGGTCGAGGCGGGTCAATTGAGCGTATAAGTGTAACGGTTGTTACACGCGATTCCTTTCTCCTGTGGCTATGCTACACTCAACGTGAATGTCACTGCATAGCATACACAGGTAAGTATCGTAGAAAACGAGCGATAGCCTCGTTAGAGGGCTTAGGTTGCAGCTCAAGATCGGTGACTACGAAATCCCTGGGCGCTGTCTAAGATACGTTGTTCTGTACAGAGCGGCACTTGTATCCTTTGGAGGAGTACTCGTTGGAGACGAAGGATTGCAGACAAAAGAGAAGTTGCGCAGGTTAGCCCTAATGAAAGCCATTTCCTACGAAGCCGTTGATAGCAACGGTGTCTACGCTACAGGTTGGTGCGATATCAAGAACCTCAAATTCGATGAGAATACCAAGCCAACAACCAAGTTCTTCGGTGAACTAGTCCGCCCATTTGAACCAGACTATTATCGGGACGTCGACGAGGCAATGGTACGTCTTCATCGGATGGCCCCTCAAATGGAGCCTTCTACCTAACTCTTAGATTTGCATATCCGAAATGGGCTAACGACTTCTTCGCATGTTTAGCTGTGCCTTTTCAGAGAATCCAAGCAAAGCCCGGCGACAACGAATGATGAGTCTGTCTATTCTCTGCTGAGCAGATGATCTAAGAAAGTCCTTGCCTCTAATCTTTGCGAACCAACGTTCCAAAGCATCGAGCGCCTCCTCGAGTTCGGAGACCTCTGTCTGGGTGATGTTGCCCGTCGCGACGTTCCTTCGTATCTCCTCGAGAAACTCATTGCACTCCTCAATGAGTTCACGATACTCCTTCTCCAAGTCTTCTTTGAACAGCTCGGAGAGGGTGTCGTTGTCTCGTTTGTCCATGCCCTTGGCTTCGAGGACAAGATAAGGGCCAAACTCTTGAAGACCTAAGGTCAAGCTTTCAAGGTGTGACCGAATCCGTTTGGAGTCGGGTAGAACGCAGAAGGACATCTCTGGGTAAATTGCACCTAGCCCCTTGAGCTGCCTCCACAGCCGCACCCTAATTCGTGAAGGTTCATCCGGAACATCGTAGCCAAAGACTAACCACTTTGGAGTCGTGCCCTTCCCCAACAGGCTTCACTAGATGCAGATTCCGTTTCGGTGTCGCTATTGAAGGAATGGGTTCGAGGTCAGACAATCTTGGGTGCCATCTGATCGTTGTGAGGTCGTGTTACTCGAAACCGGTCCTATGATGAAGTTCCTAGGCTGTCCTGTGTCGGATGCAGGTGACTACTTTCGGCGGTCTCTGGCCTTTTTGCTCTTCCGTTATCCTTTGTCAGGGCCGTCTTGCTGGCGGCTGTGGCTGGACGCAAGGTTTGTTCGTTACGTAGTCGAGACCGACGGGCACGTCAAAGTTCTCATCCGTAACGGCTACTGAGATTCCGACGCTAGCGCTTTCAATAGCCCCTCGACCTTCTGCCGTATGGTTTCTCTGACTTCTCTGTAGTCTTGGATGTTCCCGCCTGACGGATCCATTATCCCCCAGTCTTCCATGGGCTTTCCGACCACTGGACAGGCTTCGGGGCAGCCCATCGTGACTATCCTATCGGAAGAAGGGCGTAGGTGTGATGTTGGTTTCGCAGAAGATCAGCGACTTTGATCCGGTCATGAGGTCCGCGACGAACGTAAGCGTGTTCTTCCGAACGAGCTATGAGGAGACTTGAGAGCTATTGCGAGGATTGTTGGAACAGAGATGTCTGCTGTTATCCCGAAGCTACCAGGGGGCTATTGCGTGTTTCATTTAGCTGATCTTGGAGATCCATTCGTAACTGCGTGGCGGAGCACAGAGGCCACCTCATCTTCCGCACCGGATTGTCGTGACAGGACGTGATAGCAGGAGATTTCACATCAATGATTCAATCGCTGAGGAAGGTCTAGGTGTTGGAAAGATCGCGTTGAAGGGAAGCGTCCTGCGGGAAGTGATGGACACCTGTCGCGGATTCGGTTGGCCCCCCGCGCTGATAGTTGTAGCGATGAAGACGAAAGGACTGCCTGCGACTGCCTGAAGACAAGGGTTTCGCCAAGATGTTCGATAAGAAACGAAGGTCGCAAACTTGGAGAGAAACGTTAGAGCGCATCTCAGGAGCGGCGGTCACTCTTGCCGCAAGTGTTGTCTCTGGTCGTGTCGAGAATGATTTGCCGGCTCGTCCAGTACAGTAGTCCCGACGCTAGGCTGAATGAGGCTCTTGAAGAAGCGATGCTCATAACGAGGCGGAAAGAACAACCGCTCGATACAATTCGGCTTTGGCAGAATAGTAGGGCCGTAGTCCTCGGCAACAGTGCGATTCCGAGAGGTTCCGTGGATGTTGATGCATGTCAGGAGAACCAGGTGGCGATCGTTAGAAGAGCTTCTTCGGGCCCGACTATGTTCCAAGATCAGGGCACCATAAACCTCACGTATGTAGTAGACCGGAACAGATTCTTTCCCAACGCACGCGACTTAACCGCCATCTACACAGGACTGTCTCAGGCCGTTGCTGAGGGGATCACCCGACTGGGAGCGGATGCTGAGGTTGATGACTGCGGGCTAAGCATATTGGTCGGTGATCAGAAGATCTCTGAGGCCTGGGTGAACTTCTACTATGACTTTGTACAGTTCCAGCTGTCTATCAATGTGAACACGAACCTAACCACATCGGGCCAAGTCTTACTGCGAAAGGAACACGCAGCGAATTTGAGCGCTCAGGTGGACAGGTCGTTGATGCTGCAAGATATTGAGACCCTGCTGATCGATGGCATTACCAGGAGATTCGGAGCGGCATTCGAAAAACAGGGCTTCTCGGGCGCGGAAGAGAAGCTGAGTGAGAGGCTATACGAGGTCAAGTATTCGAAGGACGACTGGAACTTCCACGGGAACGCGCCGCTGTCGCTCAAGGGAGTACTCGTGGATGTCTATGTCGCATATCCTCCAACAACGAGCTGCAGAGCAATAATTGAGAACCTTCACTCTGCGATAGCGGATTTCCGCGACAAAGTTGAAGTTAGGATATGGATGGCCGGCAAGGGGTTGGACGGAGAGGGGCACCCATCGGGAGTCGTCATGCCAGGCGGCCTGTTGAAAGCCATGAAAGAATCCATCATTCCAGCCGTGATAATCAATGGCGATATCTCCTTCTCAAGAACTGTCCCCTCGCGAGAGGACCTACGAAGCGAGATCCTTCAGGTGTTGAGAGGATCCGATTGAAGTGGCGCCTATTCACAACATGGGAGTCGAAGAAGCGATCCTAAGAAGTAGAAGAGATGACCTCTGCCAAAATACGCTTAGGATATGGAGGAACGATAGGTCAGTAATCGTGCGCTGCGACGAGGAAGAAGCGTTACCGGATTGGATTGTACTCACGGGATACGGAAGAGAATCTCAACAATACTCCTGCAAATCGGGCAGTTCAATTCTATCTTGTCAGAAATTGCTGCGAAATTCGGGTTTACAAGGATTACAATTCGCCATCATCGTTCTTTGACTGAAGAGGACGACAGTCAAGACCCCTCTGGGAATTTCACGTAATCTGTCGTCAAGCCAAGATTGTATGACGATAGTTTGTTATATGAATTGAATGTGTGCCCCCTTCTTTAGATTCATGCCAAGTTCAGCCCATGAGGCTTTAACTATGGCACAGGGCACAGCGCATACAACACATCCCGGCATACTTTCAGCTATTTTCTTGTACACTATGTTATGATCAAAAGGTTCGGTCACAGCGCTCCGATTCAGATTCTGCCCAACGCTTGCAGCCGCTTTCTTGATGTGCTCACATCCGCTCTCGATGTTGAGAGATAGGAGATCGGACGAAATCTTGGAAACCGTTATCAAGCTTTTGTGGTGACAGTTGTCGTCACTCACTTCTACTGTAGTTGTCAAGAACACCTCTCCTGAGAATCCTCCGAGTTCGAATGTTGCTTTTCGTAGGTCGCCGGTGCTCTTATTCAAGTTTGTGAAAGCCGGCTCTGTTAACTTGTCGGCACACGGCAACGGATGTTAAGCGGCGACACACGAGCCAATTCATTTCGGGTAATGGATGGCTTTGCGGGTAATAGACAGGTTGCAGCTTGGGTGCTCTGTGCACCAGTTTTGGCATTCTTGAGCTGTCGACTGATCGGCATAGCCGACTCCACATACATCACAAAGGAAAACGGTGTGACCAGACTCCACGATAGAACTAACCAAGGCCGCTCGTTCCTAGATTTCGATCTGATGAATCTAAACTTCTCTATTGTAAGTTTGAGTCTTGCAGGCACACTTGTTTGATGTTAAGACTGACTCCGGCGGCTTCGCCTAGCGCTTTGGACCAAGGTTATCCTTCTGGTACTATCTGAGGCAGCACCTGAAATGAAAATGCGTGCTGTGAGCCGCCGGCTAACACCCCGAAAAGCCCTCAGCCGTGAGCCGGCAAGTTACCAGCACCTGAAAACCAAAGACGTATCGTCCTACGCCATGACATTTCGGGAATAAAGATAGAAGATTCAGCTGGACACATACATGCACGTGCAGGTAAGAGACCGTGCCCGAAATCTTTGAAGAGATCGCACGAGTGAAAAGAGAACGAATCGAAGCGGCGCTGGCAACTGTCGTGGGCGGCGAGAAAGGTACCCCAGGCAGAACCGGGTTCCGGATGCTTGTCTATCCTGATGGGAAAATCTCAGGAACGGTGGGAGGCGGTCTACTGGAGGCGAAGGTTCGCGAGGAAGCTCTGCGTTGCCTGCGGGATAAGAAGCCAAAACTGCTGGAGTTCACGCTTGATGAGGAGAGCGCCGATGGAATCGGTGTACTCTGTGGAGGCAAAGTCAAGATCTTCGTCGAGCCTATTCTTGCGGATCCGGTTCTGTATATCTTTGGAGGAGGACATATCGCCGTCCCCCTTGTACAGTTCGCGAAGTCTCTTGAGTTTGGCACAGTAGTCATTGATGATAGGGAGCAGTTTGCAAACAAGGGGCGTTTTCCGCTGGCGGGTGAAGTGAAGCTAGGCGATTTCATCAGCATGACGAGGTCCATCGAATTCAGAGAAAACGACTGTGCAATCATAATTACTAGGGGCCATGAGCACGACGAAGCGGTTCTC
>Ga0315289_10007177_pt1 | contig 16285 bp, 15 predicted proteins | sample YL17G11_40_MG_FD_203452 | JGI IMG/M metagenome (GOLD analysis project Ga0315289, IMG submission 203452) | Sediment microbial communities from Yellowstone Lake, YNP, Wyoming, USA - YL17G11_40 | ecosystem: Environmental > Aquatic > Freshwater > Lake > Sediment | place: USA: Wyoming | collected... | reverse complement strand
AGTTCACTCGAGATGCTAAAAAATATTTCAAATCGAAGTAATTTACAAATTACTTGTTGTTTATCCGATCGTCTTCCGTATATGGTTGATACATTCGATTTAATCATTTCTATAGCCGTATTCCATCATTTATCATCCAAAGAAGTTGCATTAAGAACTATTCATGATATGATAAGAGTTGCTAAGAAAGGCGGCAGGGTTATTATTTGGGATGCTAATCCGTGGAATCCTTATTGGCAATTGCTGTTCAAAAGGGTGCTGCACGATAAGGACGTTAAGAAAATTATACCGTTAAAAAAGATTATTTGTGAGTTGAAGAAATTAAATTTAACCGATATAACAATTTTTAAAACTGGATGGGTACCTGATTTTGTACCTAAGAATTTATCATATTTTTTTAATCTTTTTGAATACATTATGGAACGTCTTCCTATAATTAAATTATTTTCTGCTCATAATGTAATTGTTTTTACAAAGTAGACTGGATGCGCCTATGTGGAAAGAAAATAGCGTAAGCGTCATTTTACCTACCTATAACGAAAAAGATTCAATTGTAAAAGTAATACAAGATTATTTTGATACTGGATATGTCGATGAGGTTATAGTTGTTAACAACAATGCTGTATCGGGTACGAAGGAAATAGTCGATAAAACTGATGCTAGGCAAGTTTACGAGAATAAACAGGGATACGGTTATGCTATAAGGCGGGGAATCGATGAAGCAAAATCTGATTTAATTGTTATTTCAGAACCAGATGGTACTTTCCGCGCAAGTGACATAATTAAATTATTAATATATTCAGATGATTACGATGCCGTATGGGGCACACGTACGGATGTAAGATTTATAGAACAAGGAGCTAATATGAACATAGCTCTAAGATTTGGAAATCTTTTTGTAGCAAAGACGATTCAGTTTCTTTTTAATACCACCAGACTTTCTGATGCAGGATGTACGCTCAAACTATACAAAAAAGAAGTAATTGATGATATCAAAAAGCACTTTACAATCGGAAGAGAGCACTTTGGGGTAGAGTTGATGGTGTTGACAGCTTTGAAGGGATTTAATATAATTGAGGTACCAATAAATTATCATAAAAGAATAGGTAAATCGTCCGTGACTGGTTATCCATCAAAAACATTGCTTTTATCCCTGAAGATGATGGTAACAATCTTGCGCTATTTTATAAAAAAAGAACATTGCCAATATGAAAATAATGAATAAGAAGAAGGAGAATGATTTATGAAAATAATTGATGAAAAAGGAAAGCTATTTAAAAAAATAAACGTGATTGATTTTCTGGTAATTTTGTTTTTATTTTGTTTTATTCCTGTGTTTTATTTTAGTTTTAAGCTATTTACCAAAGAAGAAAAACCTAAAGAATATATAGATATAGAGGTAAATTGTAATTTCATAAAAATAAGACCGGAAGTTTTAAAGCTGATAGCGATTGGCGATAGGGAAATAGATGATAAAGGTGCAGTGATAGATGAAATAATTTGGCTTGGGGAGCCTAAGCCATATCGGTATAAATTTAATATTGGCGGTGATATTATAATTACTAAAGAAGATTCTGAATTAAAAGAGATTTATGCAAAAGTTAAACTCAAAGCCGAGATAAAAGATAATTTTTTATATTATAAAGATAAAAAGGTTATGCTAGATTCTCCAATTGATTTTAAGACTGATAGATATACTATAGCAATGGCCCCATTCATAGAAAAAAAACCGATTCAAAAAAAATGGGTACTAGTGCAGGTAAAATTTTCAGGGGTAATTCCTGAGTTAGCCAAGGTAGTTGTTGAGGGAGATACAGAGAAAGACCCTGAAGGAGAGGTAATGGGCAAATTGGAAAGAATTATAAGTAGTAAACTCTCCGATATACTAATGCTAACAAAAAACAAATGGATAACAATCAATCATCCTTTTAATAAGGATATATTGCTCATTATAAATCTTTTATGTACAGAGAAAGAGGGAATATTATATTTTAAGAATTATCCTGTAAAAATAGGAAATTCTATTACCTTTACAACAGATTTATATAGTATATCTGGAACTATTGTCGGTTTAGAAATTAAATGATGTTAACAACTTTAAAAGAGACAAGCATTTTTGTTAGATTTTTAAAAGAGTCGTGGCAAAGATATTGTTTCTTTGAAGAACAGCTGAATGAAACATACAAAAATAGCCAGACATATAGGATAACTCAAGGATTAAAAAATAAAATAAAGGTTTATTTTAGATATAGTTTTTTAGGAACAATTAGCGAGATAAAAGAGAACGAGAATAATATAGTTTTAGAAGAAAGCAAAATTGTAAGATATTTGATAAATTCGTATAAAAAATTTAAACTTAGAGCGATTTCTTATTTTGACACAAGCATAGCTAGGAGTTCATTGAACGAATTAACAAAAGAACTTTATTTTTCCCCCATAAAGAATCTTAGTATCATTATAGTTGTAGCAATCCTGATAAATATAATTTTTTCTATATTACTAAAAAAAGAAATAGGATTATTGGGTTGGTTTATAAGGATATTCTTTCTATTAATAGGACTTAATGGGTTATCGTCCAATGCCACATGGGAAGATATAAAGAAAACAAGTTATTTTATAAAACAACAAAATAAAAAGAATACAGAAAGATAATGCTATGGATTACGAAAGAGGTGGTTTGCAAAAGGAGTATTATAGTAATGAGGAAGTTGTAAGACGAAATTGTCCTTTGTGTAATAATAAAGATTATTTGGATATTTATAAAGAGAGAGGATCTATAGGAATTGTCAGATGTAAGCATTGCGGCCTTATTTATACGAATCCGATAGTAAAAGAGTCGGAGAAGAACTATTGGGGTGATGAGGAAAAATATTATGAAGAAGCAAAATTAATATTTGGGGGCTTAGCAAAACACCATAGGGATGAGAATTATTTACAAGATTTAAGAATAATAGAAAAAATAAAGCCCGAAGGCAATTTTTTGGACATAGGTACAAATATGGGGTTTTTCTTAAGGCATACGCGCGGAAAGAAATGGAATGTTTTTGGGATAGAGCCATCACCTGCGCTTTCTGAAATGGCGCATAAATATTTTGGATTAAATGTAAAGACCGTATATTTAGACGAAGCTGGTTTTGAAGATAATTTTTTTGATATTGTCACAATGACAGACGTTTTTGAGCACGTTGCCGAGCCTAAGACGATATTGCTGGAAATTAGAAAAGTTCTTAAAAGAGACGGCATATTATTTATTAAGGTTCCTAATGGAAATTATAGTTTATTAAAACTCTGGATAGCCAGGATAACAAAAAAAGTTTCGGATTACGATATCTTCGATGCTTACGAACATCTTACGCATTATACTCATAAAACTTTTAAGAAGATGCTGGAAGATTGTAGGTTCGAGGTTAAAAAAGTTCTTATTGGTAAACCTATTCACTGTCCAGTATGGCATAAATATGTAGGGCATTATTACCAGTACCCAACTCCCTGGATATTGGATGCAAAAAACCATATATTAAGAATTTTATTTTATTGGATTTCTAAACTTGAATTTTTATTTAGATTCGGTCATATTGGTTATTTTGCATCTAATATTGTTATGATTGCAGTTAAAAATTATGAAGATTGATGTTTATGGAATTTAAAAATAATTTTTAAAAAAGGACAATAAAATGAAATTTTTAATTACAGGTGGCGCAGGGTTCATTGGTTCACATCTGACTGAGGAGTTGTTAAATAGCGGTAATAAAGTATGTGTTTTGGATAATCTCTCTACCGGTAGATTGGAAAACGTAGCACATTTAGAAAGCAACCCCAATTTCGAATTAGTAATTGGAACAATATTAAATGAGAGCTTACTAGATAAACTGGTTGAAAAATGTGACGCTATTTTACATCTAGCTGCTGCAGTGGGAGTTGAGTTAATAGTTAAAAAGCCGTTAGAGTCATTAACCACCAATATCAAAGGAAGCGAAATGGTATTAGAAATGGCATATAGATATCATAAAAAAATATTAATAACTTCTACGTCGGAGATTTATGGAAAGAATATAAACGGGCCGTTAAAAGAGAATGATGATAGAATACTGGGTTCGCCATTAAAGACCAGATGGAGTTATTCTACGGCTAAGGCGGTAGATGAGATGCTCGCCTATATTTATTGGAAAGAAAAAAACGTTCCATCAATAATTGTGCGCTTATTTAATATTGTCGGGCCAAGGCAGACCGGTGCATATGGCATGGTGATGCCGCGTTTTATTTCGCAGGCATTAAAGAATGAACCAATTACCGTATACGGCACCGGTAAACAGACCCGATGTTTTCTTCATGTTAAAGATGCAGTTAATGCATTGATTAAATTGATTGATAAACCAAAAGCAATAGGTGAGGTTTTTAACGTGGGTAGCCAAGAAGAAATAAATATCGAACAATTAGCCAGAGAGATAACAAAACTAACTAACAGTAAATCCAAAATAGATTATATTCCTTACGAAAAGGCATATGAAGAAGGTTTTGAAGATATGCAGCGCCGAGTTCCCGACATTACTAAAATTAATAAGTTGATAGAGTTTAAACCAACCTATACCTTGCCAGAGATAATTAAAGATATAGTGAAATACCTAAAGAATAATAGAACTTTTCTATAAAGCTTACCTTAATTTTCTTTGATTAGTAACTGATGAAAAAAATAAAAGTATTGAGAATCATTGCCAGGCTTAATATTGGAGGACCCGCTATCCATACAATTTTGCTTACAGAAGGCTTAGATAAAACTAGATTTGATTCATTGCTTGTTTGCGGCAGCGTGTCTAAAAATGAAGGAGATATGCTTTACTATGCTATCGAGAAAAATATAAAACCGTATTTCATTCCAGAATTAAAACGAGAGTTAAGTTTTTCTAACGATATAGTTACTTTTAGAAAAATTTACAATGTTATAAAAACTGAAAGACCTGACATAATTCATACACACACAGCTAAGGCTGGCGCACTTGGTAGGTTAGCCGGCATAATATACAATTTTTTGCATCATAAAAAGCATATTAAACTCATCCATACCTTTCATGGTCATATATTTGAAGGTTATTTTAGTAAAATTAAAACTAAGATATTTATCCTAATAGAAAAATTATTATCCCATTTTACAAATAAAATTATAACTGTAAGTGAATCTCTAAAAGAAGAAATTGTCTCTTTATGTAGAGTCAATAGTAATAAGATTGAAATTATACCTTTAGGGTTTGAATTGGACGAATTCATAAATATTGCTCCAAGGGATAATATTATTTTAAATATCGGTATTGTAGGTAGGTTAGTGCCGATTAAAAACCATCATTTATTTTTAGAAACTGCATCTAAGATTATCGCAGACAATCCAGGTATACAGATGAGATTTAAGGTTATTGGGGATGGAGAATTAAGAGATGACCTTGAAAGATATGCAATTAACCTCGGTATCCGTGAAAGAGTGGAATTCTCGGGATGGCAAAGAAGCCTTGTTAAAGTTTATTCTGATTTAGATATAGTTGCTCTAACTTCTATAAATGAAGGAACGCCGGTATCCCTAATTGAAGCTATGGCTTCAGCGAGGGCTATTGTTGCTACAGATGTAGGTGGGGTTAAAGACTTGTTAGGAAATGAAATAGATATTTATGGTAAGCCAGATGCGGATTTTAAGGTTTTGGAAAGAGGAATAATAGTTAAACCTCAAGATAGCAACAGCTTCGCTATTGCTTTGGCTTTTATGCTACAGCATAATGACTTAAGAAAAGATATGTGTATGCGTGGCCGTGAGTTTATAAGAACTAGATTCTCAAAAAATAGGTTGATAAAGGACATAGAGAATTTATATGATGAACTATTGGAAATAAAATAAACCCTCATAAATCCCGCCGTTAGGTACTTAAAAAACAGTGTAATCGCAATATAATAATGTCCTAAAATAGCAAAGTAAGAATGTCCTATTGTTAATACTGCTATAATGCCTTTTAGAAGGGAGGCATGATAGCAGTGGAGGACATTCTTGCAATGAGTCAAAGGGAATTAAAGCGGTTGCATGTAATACGTAAAGCTATTGATAAAGGGATAACGCAAGCTGAAGCAGCAAAAATACTGGGGATAAGCCAGCGGCAGGTACGCAGAGTAGTAAGGCGTGTGCGGGAACTGGGGGATAAAGGGGTAATTCATCTATCCCGGGGTAAGATATCGCATCGTGCGACAGCAGAAGCTGTAAAGAAAAAGATCCTTGGTTTTTGCAAGGACAGATACGCAGGGTTTAATCCGACATTCGCTTCGGAGAAGCTCTTTGAGAGGGATAAGATCACGATAAGCCGTGAGGCCTTAAGGCAGTGGTTTATTGCTGAAGGGATCAGGTATGATAAACGTAAAGCACGTCCGCACCGGCAGTGGCGCGAGCGAAAAGCCTATTATGGAGAAATGGTGCAGATGGATGGTTCGCATCATGCGTGGTTTGAAGGACGAGGCAAGCCTTGTGTGCTCATGGGCTACATTGATGATGCGACTGGTGCTGTGTATGCGCGCTTCTATGGTTACGAAGGAACGGTTCCCGCAATGGACAGCTTTAAACGGTATATCCTGAAGTATGGAATTCCTGCGAGTATCTATCTAGACCGGCACGCAGCATACAAATCAAAGGGTAAGGCAACGATAGAACAAGAACTGGCAGGGCGTGCGCCAATGAGTGAATTTGAGCGTTCACTTGATGATTTAGGGGTAAGAGTGATATTTGCTCAATCTGCTCCGGCTAAAGGCAGGATTGAGCGCCTGTTTAAGACGTTCCAGGACCGGTTGATCAAAGAGATGCGACTTAGGGGCATTAGCAGTATAGCTGAGGCAAACAAATTCTTGAAGACGTATCTGCCGGTTTTTAATAAGCGATTCAATGTTCTGCCCTTAGAGAGTGAAGATCTGCACCGGCCTCTACCCAAGGGATTACAGCTCGATAAGATTCTGGCAGTAAAAACAATTCGCGCATTACGTAACGATTTCACTGTAGTTCATGAAGGCAATCTTTATCAGGTCGAAGATAATATACGCTCGAAGGAAGTGGTTGTAGAAGAACGCATCAGCGGTTCTTTGCTTATTACCTATAAAGGCAGAGCGTTGCGCTATAAACAGATAACAGCACGGCCTAAGAGAATCCAAGAAGCGCCGAAAAAATCAAGCGTGCCTGCTACAAAGAAGCCTTATACTATACCTTGGGATCACCCTTGGAAAAAATTCAGGCTGCCTGGTTCGTATCCTATTAAAGCAAAAGAAGAAGTTTTAGTAGGCGCTCTTTAAAAACTCAAAAATAGGACATTTTAAAATTGCTAAGAATAGGACATTTTTATCTTGCTAGTGCAGTACTTAAAAAACAGTTTAATTTTATATTTTATATGATATAATACACAATCTAAGCTCTATTATTAGAGACTTAACCTATTGATTTTAAGATGGATATTAAGATTATGCAATATATTCTATTTTTCTCGATTCCTTTTATTTCCAGTCTAATCCTTACGCCTATAGTGCGCCTAATCGCTATTAAATATGGGTTAATATCCTATCCGCGTACCGACCGCTGGCATAAACATCCCACAGCTATGCTTGGCGGCATAAGTATATATCTGGCTTCGATAATTCCCGCATTTTTTTTAAGAGTTGCAAATGAAAGCGTATTGGGTTTATTTGTCGGCGTTACATTTTTGTTTGTTGTCGGATTACTCGATGATAAATTTCATCTTGCGCCTTATACTAAATTATTTACACAGATTATCGCTGGATGCATAGCTATCTTCTCCGGAATTGTTATAGGCTTACCCGTTAATATCCTCTTAGCTATTCCTTTGACTTTATTATGGATTGTCGGAATTACGAATTCATTTAATCTTTTAGATAATATTGATGGCTTGGCAGCCGGTATCGCTGCCATAGCTTCCCTGATGTTATTTGTCTCGTCTTTATTATTTTCTAATAATCCCTTAGGTATATTTGCCCTGGTTTTTGCTGGTGCGGCATTGGGTTTTTTGCCTTATAATTTTAATCCGGCCAAGATTTTTATGGGTGATTCCGGTAGTATGCTTTTGGGATATTCTCTTGCTGTAATTTCCATAACCGGGACAACACAACATATTTCAAAACTGTTGATTACAATGATTATACCCGTGCTTATTTTAAGTGTCCCTATCTTTGATACTATATTCGTAATGTTTATCAGGAAATTGCAAGGAAGAAAAATGTTTGAAGGCGGTAAAGACCATACCTCCCACCATTTAGTTACTTTAGGCCTGTCGCAAAAGAAAACAGTCCTGTTATTATATGCCATAAGTATAATATTTGGAACAATCGGTATATTATATTCGAGGTTAAATATATTTATTGTTTCAATAGTTGCTTTGTTAGGTTTTGTGCTACTTATATTTTTTGGGCTTTTTTTATTTGAAGGGACTTCCTATAGTAACAAATTCAAATTTCCAAGACAACCCGTTAATAATAATAATAATAAAGTAATCTTGAATACTATATTCTTACATAAGCGTAGGATGATAGAGATTTTATTAGATTTTATGCTTATCTGTATTGCTTATTATTCTGCTTATTTTTTACGGTTTGAGGGGCCGCTTTTAACTGGCAATATGCATTTAATAAGAGAATCTTTGGTTTGGATTATTTTAATCAAGATGTCCATATTTTTTATCTTTGGTCTTTATCGCGGGGTATGGAGGTATATAGGCATATCAGATTTTTTCACTATATTTAAGGTTGTTAGCTTAGGTTCTGTTGCTTCTGTATTGTTCTTGACATTTAGATTCAGGTTTAGGGATTATTCGAGGGCAGTATTTTGTATTGATTGGCTGATTTTATTATTTTTAATTTTGGGCTCAAGATTTATGTTCAGGATTCTAAGAGAATTCTTAAGCCGCATACAAAATAATGGAGGAAAAAAAGTGCTCATTTTTGGAGCAGGGGATATGGGTGAAATGGTAATTCGCGAAATTAAGAGAAATAAGGTATTGAATTATATTCCAATAGGATTTATTGATGACGACCCGGATAAAATAGGCAACAAGATACACGGCGTGCCTGTATTGGGCTTGCGAGATAAAATCAAAGATTTAATAAAAGCTAATGAAATTAAGGAAGTTATAATTGCAATATCAAAAGTTGATATGGCGAATTTTTCCGATATAATTCAGGTCTGCAAAGATTACGGTATTTCATATAGAAAAGTAAAAGGGATTTTAGATAAAGAGGAATAATTAATCTAGATTAAATGCAGAAAGTAATTAGTTTCTTAGAAAAATTATTTTTATTAGACTTTTTTATCTTCTTAATTCTGGTGCCCTATTTTAATAATCTTTTTGTCAAAAGTTGTCTTTACTCTGGAATTTCTTTGTGGTTGTTGATAAATATTTTAAGATATAAACAAAGATTTTACCGAGGGTTTATTCCCGTTAATCCCCTAAATAAATATTTTTTATTTTTTGGTATTGTTTGCATATTTTCTATAATCTTTAGCCTTAATCCTTATCATAGTCAAGCTATATTTTTTGACCGTTTTCTACTGTTTGTTATTTTTTTCTGGATAGGGGTAGGACTGATTAGCAGTTCTAAGAAGAATTTATATTTCCTAATTTCTGCATTTATTCTTTCTGGCTTTATCGTTGGTTTAGGTGGTGTTCGTGATTATATTTATTATAGTTATACAAATCCTGTTTTAGCAGAGAGAGTTTGGTCAGTTTTTGGAAAACGGGTTGAATATTTTGCGTTCCCGCTGTATCTTTCATATTTCATCCCTTTTAATTTTGCTATTTTTATATATGCAAGACATAAATTCCTTAGAATTGCTGGGTTTATTAATTTGATCTTGCTGCTCATTTGTTTACTCTCGAATGGTTCGCGTATCGGCTTAGTTGCTGTGCTAGTAAGTTTATTGTTTATTAGCTTTTTAAATTTAAAGAAGAAAAAAACTATCCCTATAAGTTTAACAATTTTAATAATTTTAATATCGCTAATATCAATTGGTTCTTTATCTCAGAATTTAAAATGGAGAATCAAAACAATGCTTTATCCTTCTGAGTGGTCGTTTAGACTACCCCTATATCATTCAGCAATTTCTATTTTTCGTGATTATCCTTTAATAGGAGTAGGGCTAGGAATGTTTGAGAAAGCGCTGCATACACCTAAGTATGAATTACCTAAAGATTATCCCGTACCTAAAGAATGGAATTTACATGCGCATAATACCTACTTAGAAGTTACAGCTGAGATGGGCATTGCAGGAATTTTGACATTTTTTTTGCTTTTTCTTGTTTTTTTTATAAAGTCTATACGTTTGATAATTATGCCTAAAGTAAATGAATCAGAAGATGACCAGGCAATATTTTTAGGTTTAGTTGGTACGATTTTAGCTATTTTAGTCTTTGCCTTCGGTACTACAATTTTAACTGTAGGGTTAACGGTTTCTAGTTACTTCTGGTTTTTATTGGGGATGACAGTGGGCTTAATGCAAATTAACCTTCCCAATTCACAAACTCCTTCCAGCATACCTTAAGGCATTATATGAAAGAGATTAATATCGGAATTATCGGTTGCGGTTACTGGGGACCAAATTTTATAAGGAATTTTAACCCGAAAAAGAATTATACCATTAAATAAGGCTACTACGATGGTAGTAAGTTATAAGAATAAAAAAGTTTTAATTATCGGCGGATTAGGTTTTATCGGAAGCAACCTCGCGATTGCCTTGGTAAATGCGTTGATGATGTGCGGTTTATGCGATAAAGCATACGGCAATATTTTTAATCTTGGCTCAGGAAGGGCTACTAACTTTGTCGAACTTGCAAAAATAATCATATAGGAGAGACAAAATCATGAAGAGGATATTAATTACAGGCGCTGGCGGTTCGGCAGGTATAAATTTCATGCGCTCTCTGCGTTTAGTAGAGGAGACTTTCTATATAGTAGGAACAGATATAAATAAGTATCATATGGAGTTATCAAAAGCGGATGTTAATTATATTGTCCCGCCGTTCGATGAGACGGGGTATATCGAAACCCTGAATAAGATAATCAAAAAAGAGAAAATTGAATTTTTACACTGCCAACCGGATACGGAACTAAGGGTTATATCGGAGAACAGGGAGAAAATTAAGGCTAAGACATTCCTGCCTAGCAAAGAGGCTATCCGTATAGCCTTGGATAAAATGGTATTTAGTAGATACATGGAGAAGAACAATGTCCCGGTGGCCAAGGCCTTTCTTATAAATAATCCGAAAGATATCAATTCTGCCATAAAGAAATTATCTTCGAGCAGCAACGGCAAGATGTGGATCAGGGCAACCACGGGTGCCGGTTCTAGGGCTAGCCTTCCGGTGATAAATTACGATCAGGCGTTAATGTGGATAGAATACTGGAACCGGATGAAGGACGTTAAATACGGGGAATTCATGATGAGTGAATTCTTGCCGGGTAAAGAATTCGCCTTCCAGAGCATATGGCAAAACGGCAGATTGATAACCTCTCAAGCCAGAGAAAGGCTGGAGTATGTGTTTGGAAACAGGATGCCCAGCGGACAATCTTCGAGCCCAACCATAGCCAAGACAATTCACCGGGAGGACGTTAACCGGATAGCTACCGCTGCGATTAAGGCCCTGGATAATAACGCCAACGGTATATTCTGCGTGGATTTAAAAGAAAATAACCGTGGGATACCATGCGTAACCGAGATAAATGTGGGCAGGTTTTTTACCACCAGTATATTTTTTGCCGTTGCCGGCTCCAATATGCCTTATTACTATATTAAGATGGGTTTCAACGAAAAACTCCCACCCTTGCCTCAATATAACGCTCTACCCGAAAACCTTTACTGGATCAGGCAGATAGATTGCGGAGAGAAACTCATCCATGAAGGGGAGTGGAGGTCGTTGACGCTTTAACAATTCGATGAGAAGCCCTACCTTAGCAAAAAAGATAGATAAGGCCAAACTTTTGATTTTTGATTTTGACGGGACAATCGTGAACTTAAGCTGTGATTGGAATGGATTAAAAGAAAAATTATCCTCAATTTGCCTTAACCAATATAAGCTAAAAATAGATTTTTCTCCCCTCAATAAAGGTATAATGCAAATTATGCCTAAACTGTCTTCTCGGGAGCAAAAAAGAATTTATCGCCTAATCGAACAGTATGAGTTAGAGGGGATCAAAATCACCACCCCGATCCTGCCCACCCTTGATTTTATAAAAAAAAATAGGCATAAGGCTAAAGCCGTACTTTCTGCCAATGCGCATAAAGCGATTATTGCCGGTTTGAAAAATCTTAAACTCAAATCGCAATTCGGGTTAATTATCGGTAGGGAAGACGTAAAAAATCAAAAACCCCATCCGGAAGGATTTTTTCGGATTATGGATTATTTTAAACTGCGGCCGCAGGAGGCTGTTTTTATCGGAGACCGGGATACGGATTTTGCGCTGGGCAGAATGGTCGGTGTGCCTACTTTTGATGTCAGAGAGATAACTAGGTTACAACATGAGCGAGTATAAGCCGTTGGTTTCTATAATTATTCCTACTTTGAATTCCGCCCGTTATTTGGAAACAACACTAGAGTCGATTAAAAGGCAGACATATCGGAATATCGAATTGGTCATCGTGGATAACTACAGCAAGGATAACACATGTCGGATAGCCGAGAAATTCGGGGCAACCGTATATCTGATTGGGCCGGAAAGGGCGGCGCAGGATAATTATGGGATACATAAAGCCAGTGGCGAATTTGTTTATTTAACTGGTTCAGATATGATTATTGATTCAGACTACGTCCAGCAGGCGGTAGATAAATGTCTGAATGAGGGCTATGACGCGATTTATGCCAGCGTCTTGAGTAAGGAAGGGGGCGGATTCTGGGAAAGAGTCAAGGCACTTGAAAGACAGTCATTTATCGGGAGTAACCTTATTGAGGCAGCCAGGTTCTTTAAGAAAAGCGTTTTTATGGAACTGGGTGGTTTTGATGAGAGCTTGGTGGGAGTAGAAGAGGATTTCCAACACCGGCTTGACAGGGGGAAGTATAAGACTGGACGTATTACTGCCCGCGAGGTTCATTTGCATGAGGCGACCACTCTAACAGAGATATTTAAGAAAAGTTATTATTACGGAAAGTTTATGCCCAGCTATTTAAAGAAACACCTCGCGAGAGGCTTCCGGCAATTATTCCCCGTGAGGCCGTCTTATATCTGTAATATAAAAATCTTTATCCGCAATCCCGTTTATCTTTTGGGATTTATGATTTATAAAACGGTTCAATATATCGGAGGCACATTAGGTCTTGTGGTCGGTTTGATTAAAAAGGAAAAAAAATCCGACGTCACACATAAATCGCTTTACGGAGAAAAGTGGGAGAATTATGCAACCAAGGCTACTACCTCTCAAAAATAAATCCATTCTGGTTGCCGGCGGAGCCGGTTTTATCGGCAGCCATCTTGTAGATGCATTGATTGGTGAACAGCCGCGTAATCTGGTCATCATTGATTATATATTCAAAGGCCAATCTAACCCAGATAATCTCAAGGAGGCTAGGAGGAATTTTCCTTCCTTAAAACTCTACACCACTAACCTTACTGATTATAACCAAACCAAAAAGGTGTTGCTGAAAGAGAAACCGGAGGTGGTATTTGATTTAGCGACCATACCGCTGCCGACGTCGTTAATCAAGCCTTACTGGACCTCTGAGACGATGTTAAAAATTATCCTTAACCTATGCGAGTTATGCCGCAAAGGCCTGTTTAAAACCTTAATTCACCTCTCTAGCTCAGAGGCTTGTGGCACGGCGCAATACGTGCCGATGGACGAAACCCACCCCTTAACGGTCCGCACTCCTTATGCTGCTTGTAAGGCCGCAGGGGACCTGCTGGTTAGATCTTATTATTATACATTCGGTTTAGATACCGCGATCGTTCGGCCTTACAATAACTATGGTCCGCGTCAACCCATTATTGGTTCATATGCAGCGATTATTCCCAGAGTTATCCATCGGATTTTGCATAATCAGCGCCCGATTATTTTTGGGGATGGAAAGCAGACCAGTGATTATATTTATGTTAAAGATACAGTAAAAGGTATTATTGCTGTATATAAGAATAAGACAACTAGAGGCAAGATAATTAATATTGCCCGCGGCCAAGAAATCAGCATGAATAACTTAGTCAGGACTATTAGTGAAATTATGGAGTTTAAACAAAAGCCTATATATAAAAAATCCCGTGTTGCGGATGTAAGGCGGCATTTTGCGGATACGCGCCTGGCCAGGCAGTTGTTGGGTTTTCAGGCCAAGATTGAGATACGCCAAGGGTTAGAAGAGACTATTGCCTGGTATAGCAAAAGAAAAGCGAATTTAGGAAATGAAGATTGACGTTTTAGCAAATACAGGTTTTTCCGATTTAGGTGTCAGCGGCGGGGATAGGATATTTATAGAGTTGAGTAAGATATGGTCAGAGAATAATGAAGTAAAGATTTCGACCTGGCCTCAGCCCTATAAAGTCTGCATTAATCATGGATTGAAGAAAGTTAAATATGATACTGTCAATATAAATGATGATAAACTTTTTTTGCCTCTGTTATACATGGAGAGGACATTAATAGCCATATTAAAGGCCTTTAAAGTCAGCTCAAGAGATATACCGGACTTGTTATTTTCTTCTTCAGACTTCTGGCCCGATGCAATACCAGCGTTAATTCTTAAGCTTCGTTTCAAAAGGATTAAGTGGATTGCGGCATTTTATTTTTTCGCTCCAACATTTTTTTATTCTCATAAAGACATAGCTTATAGGGGAGGAAGATTTAAATTAAGTTTTAGATCGGTCTGTTACTATTTAACCCAACGTATATCATACTTATTGATCAGGAAATACGCTGATTTCATTCTGGCTTGTAACCAGCTGGATAAGGATATTTTTGTGAAAGACGGAGTTTCAGAAGATAAAATTCTGGCAATATATGGAGGCGTTGATTTTAAATATATTTCAGGTTTTCCCGGTAAAGAAATTATTTATGATGCATGTTTTGTGGGAAGACTGCATCGGCAGAAAGGGCCCCTTGAGTTATTAGAAATTTGGCAGAGAGTAATAAAAAATAAGCCGGATGCAAAACTTGCGATTATCGGTAACGGCCCGTTAGAAAATACAGTTAAGAAAATGATTAACAAAATGAACCTTTCCAGAAATATCGATTTATTGGGCTATATGGATGGTGAAAAAAAATATAATATTTTTAAATCCAGTAGAATTTTTGTTCATCCGCCCATTTTAGATACCGGCGGCATGGCAGCAGCAGAAGGTATGGCTGCAGGCCTGCCGGTAGTGGGGTTTGACCTGCCCGGATACAAATATTGTTATCCTAAGGGGATGTTGAAAGCCCCTATTGGAGATTTAGAGGGTTTTGCTAAGCTCATTTTAGACTTATTAAATGACGATATCCTATATAATAAAATGAAAGAAGAGGCATTGAATTTTAGCAAAGTTTGGGACTGGCAGGAAAAGGCAGCTTTGGTTTGGGAGAAAATTAAAGGTCTATAGGTGAGTTCTCGGCAGCCGGCTTTGGTATTGAGTCCGGTTTCCAGAAAATCCTAAACATTATCAATAAAGGAGTAACTAAGGGGCAACGCGAGAGACTGCAGGATTATTACCAAAAAATAAAATGGACAGAAAACCAAAAACACTCTTGATTTATCCCCCTATAACTACGGGGCCATTGGATTCTCCGGCATCTGTTTGTTGGCCTATCGGCTTGGCATATCTGGCAGCAGTTTTAGAAAAGAATAGCTACCCGGTAATAATCCTTGATGCTGTAGCAGAAGGCGGTATGTACAAAAATGATACGGGTATAAGGGCAGGAATGGCTGATGAGGAAATCAGGGATTTTATTTTGCAGTTTAATCCTGATATTATTGGGATAAGTGCGATGTTTACTGCTTATGCGCGGGATGCCCACCAGATTGCCTCCATCGCTAAAAAAATAAACCCTAATATTTTAGTGCTTTTTGGAGGCGCACATGCTTCTTGCAACTACGATATGGTACTCAGAGATAATAATGTTGATTATATTATAAAAGGAGAAGGAGAAGAAACGCTCCTTGAAATAATACGGGCATACGAAAGTAACTCAGATGTGTCGTCTGTATCTGGATTAATTTTTAAAAAGGACGGCCAGATTAAATTTAGCCAGAATAGGGATTATATCCAGAATCTGGATACCATCCCTTTTCCGGCGAGGCATCTGTTAAAGATAGAT
>Ga0315289_10007176_pt1 | contig 16287 bp, 18 predicted proteins | sample YL17G11_40_MG_FD_203452 | JGI IMG/M metagenome (GOLD analysis project Ga0315289, IMG submission 203452) | Sediment microbial communities from Yellowstone Lake, YNP, Wyoming, USA - YL17G11_40 | ecosystem: Environmental > Aquatic > Freshwater > Lake > Sediment | place: USA: Wyoming | collected... | reverse complement strand
TAAAAAAAGAAATCGGTTTATAATGCAATTCAAAGCCTTAAAACATAAAATACATTCAGACCAATGGGGAGTTTTTATGGAAGACGGAGAAATAGCAATGTGTTCTACACCTTACTTATTTCCAATGTCATCTGACAAAAATATAATGGATCGTTATTGGACTTCTAAAACAGGCCCAGTAAATTGGGGTGAATTTGAACTTGTAATAGTTGAATTAAAAATTTTATAATAACACCATGACGCCAGTTGTAATATCAATTATTTTATTTTTCATAGGAATGCGACTAGGTTGGGCTTGGTGCAAGTCTTATTATATGGTAGCAGCTACTTCAAGAGTCCTTGAAATCCTTTCTAAGGTAATGTCTAACCAAATGACACACGAAGAAGCAAAAGAAGCCTTTAAAGAATTGGAAGATCTTTAAATTCTGCCCATATTTAATATTCTTAACGGGGTCGCCCGGTTTTGACAGGCGATGATAGTTATTGGAATGCAAGCAGTGCTAGTATCGGAAGCACTTTAATAACTCTATATAAAACACAACTGACGAAAAGTCAACTTTTACATTTGCAGATGCATTGTCATTCGTAGATGGAGAATTAGCACTAGCTGCTTAATCTCACCCGGGAAGGTAACAACGCCTAGGAACAGAAAGTTACCAAGCTATTGTTCGTTGGACGCGAAATAAAATTGTCCAAAGCTGTTTAAGTTCGGATTACAGTCAACACAAATCCGAAATATTTTGTTTGTTTAGAAAAACTAACTAAGCTTGTGAAAGAATTTTATTGTACAATCGTTTGGACGAGGGTTCGAATCCCTCCGACTCCACTAGGACCGCTCTGATACTATGTATAAAGATAGTACAACGTGACCAAAGAATAGGTAACTGTAAAAGGTTACCTTTCTTGTTTACCACCTATTACAAAGTATTTCGAAATTAAGTAAATTTGTAACTCTTATTTTATTATCTTTAGGCATTATTAAATCCAACCAAATAAAACTATGAATAATAATTGGGTACAATCAAACAATAACTTCTTCTTGGATGAAGTTAGCCAACAAACAGATAAATTACCTGTTGGTGTTTATAAAGTAAATCTAAATCCTAAAACTAACCAACTATATTGTTCTCAGGTACAAGATAGATTTTCTTTTCCTTATAAAGTATATGGTGTTGAAGAAAAATTTATTAATCGTGTTGAGAAATCATTTCAAAACACCACTGGTAACCTTGGTATCTTAATGAATGGTGTTAAAGGAACGGGTAAAACTGTTACATCTCAAATGATTTGTAATAAGTTAAACCTTCCAGTATTAATTATTCACGAACCATTTGAAGCACTTTCTTCTTTCTTAAATGAAATCCAACAAGATATTATTGTATTCTTTGATGAGTATGAGAAAATGTATAAAAATAGTGATTCATCTGTTTTAACTATTATGGATGGCGTATTGAATAATGAATACCGCAAAGTGTTCTTATTAACAACTAACAGTTTATATTTGAATGATAATATGTTACAGCGTCCAGGTCGTTTACGTTATGTAAAAACGTTTGCTGACTTAACTGTAGATATTATTACAGAAGTGGTAGATGATAAACTAATTCATAAACAATTCCGTGAAGCGACAATTAATTTTATTGCACGATTAGATACTATTACAATTGATATTGTGCAGGCTGTCGTATCAGAAGTTAACATCCACGAAGAAACTCCAGAAGCTTTCAAAGATATTTTCAACATCCAAGCAATCTCTAGTAAAGTTAACCTTTATATTAACGATACAGTAATGGGAGGTCTTATGAAATTGGAGCATCAAAATGTTTATATCGAACCTGTTAAATTTACAGAAGATTCAATCGATGAATATTTTGAAGTTGATGGGGATGAAATCGGAATCATTAAACAAATTTTAGATGAAGATAGAATTGTTGTTGAGTTGTTTAAAGAAAAAAATGAAGACACTCACAGAGTTGAGACGTTCCGTATCGAACGTTTAGATACTAAACATAAATCATTCAGTAAATGGACAATGTAGAAAATGATGGCTTAGAAGATGCTTCTGAAAAGGCCAGAATTGAATTAGGTCTCTATGGCAACTCTGAAGAAGAAATCAACAGAGAGATTAAGGAAACAGGTGCAGTGCCAGTTTTAAAAATGGCAAAGACTCCTATAACATTGCTTTGTCATACAGGTGATGTTAATATGAACGATAAGGGTTGTTTTAGAATCGATCATAATACTTGTATGCAACAAGCTGAATGGTCTTATGGAAGAGGAAAGTTTATGCCAGGTATTGAAAAGTATTTGGAATTATTTAACTATAAGCCTGAAGAAATATTAACTGTTAAGAGTCCAACAATACAACATAAGAAAATTGTTGGATTAATTGAGACAGCTGTTGGAGTATTGAGAGTAGCTAAATCAAAAGGTTATAGTGTGCCTTTATTCTTTGAATGTCCTGAGACTTATTTACATCCTAATAAACAATCTTGTATAGCTAGCTTTATTGTATGCTTAACAGAAGAGTTTAAGTAAACAAGTATTACACCAAATAAAAAATATTCCTTGATTTATATTCAAATTAATATTAATTTTAAGGTATAATAATTAGCAAACGTTCTTTTAAAAAATATTTAAAATCTTTTGGGTCCTATTGAAATAGAATTACATAAGGTGAGTCGCCGTGACAATAACTTTTTTACTTCTATTAGGGTTTACCAGCTAGCTACTGGAGAGTGCGTGACAAGACGGACAATACCGCGCCCCCAATTCATATTGAACTGAGAGTACAAGTCAAGCAAGATGTTTGTAGTCTCGACCGTTATAAAGTGAACGGCACGAAGGATAGTGATTCTTCCGTAAAAGGAAGGCGAGGTCGGCTACAAAGCCAACTAAAGCGAAATTGTTTCACACCTTAGGATTTGCAATGTTTATTTAGAGGTCTACATATTGAAGGTGCCGAATCCTTCTTTGGAAATCAGTTCAACAATTTTAGGTCCTATGGAAGATAAAATTCTGCGATTTAGAGGCAAACAAGAATCGCAGTTCAGCTTATCTAGGATTCAGCGAACGTAATAAACGCTGTGAGCATCTGACGTTGTCTAGAAGGTGCCCCTAATCCTTTTAAATGCTTCGGTAAAGACATTGGAGCAATCCTAAGGGTTAATATGGTAATCGACAAGCCTAAAACTTGTTTAGATTATTACTACACGCGCAAGCAGGACAAAGTGTTAACCTTATGATGCATCTTGAAAAAGCATTTAATCTTACGGAAGAGTGCCCTCAATCCAGGTAAGTTTGTAGCAATACAGACTTGCCGAACAAAAGGGGACTTGGCCAAATAGCTCAGATGACAGAGCGCTCGTCGGAACAGCCGTTATAAGCTTAGTACCCGAGAGACGGTAATTCGAAAAACCTTTGGTCGCTAATTTGTTAGGTAAAGCTACGGCTAGGAGAGTCCTACAGACTTCAAATTCACTTCTTCGCTCGTAGTCTTCAATTGATAAGTGCGTCGCGAACATCGAAATATGCAGCAAGTACCCTTATAAGCGGGGATAACTAACAAATTACTTATAAAAATATATCGTGGGATGGAGCAGTTGGTAGCTCGTTGGGCTCATAACCCAAAGGTCGTCAGTTCGAGTCTGGCTCCCGCTACTTAGAAGTAATCCCAAAGATGCATGAATAAGATTCAATCCTGGAATAAGATAACCCAAAGTACACGGGATGGAGAAATCCAGCTTCTATACCATTAGTACTATGGGAGGAACTTATCGCCCTAAGCTTTGGCAGAGTCAGGATTAGTAGAAACCGTAACAGGTGGAAATTATTACAGCTACATAGTAGTGTAATAAAAAAGGTAATGCCTTGGTTATGAGTCTTAGCCCACTTATATGGCTATGATGGATTCAGAAACGCTTGGTAGATTTGTAGTGTAGTGGTCGCACACCTGGAGTCAAAACTAGGAAGCATAGGTTCGATCCCTATCAGATCAGCAAAAAGATAGTAGCAGCAATCCTTTGACCTAACTACGGGTAGGGTTGTAAAGCAACAAAGACGGGTTTGTAGTTCTTAATGCAGTGATGTATTTAATGCCTGTACCAATTAGACATTTGTGTAGCTCAATATTCAGAGAGCAGTTATCCGGAAACGCATTTGGGTATGAAATCCCAACACAGATAACATACATCGCGACGTAGAGAAGATGGACATCTCGCAAGTTTCATAAGCTTGAGATCGCTGGTTCGAATCCAGCCGTACGCTACTAGTTATTGTACCAGTGCAGTTTATTTCTCTCTAAACTAGCTTAAAACCCTTATAAATAGTAAGGGTTTTTTGTTGTTTAAAAGGGTGGTAGTTTACTAGGTAACCCGTATCTTTATATTATAATTAAAACCACATATAACTATGACAAAAAAGACATTATATCAATTAGGCGGTTCCAACCAAGTTAAAGTTTGGACAATCGAAGTTATCGATAACGGAACTTCAAGTACTATTCTTTCTACTGCAGGAGCACAAGGCGGAAAAATGCGCGAAGATAAAATCGATGTTACAGTTGGTAAAGGAAAAGAAACTCATTACAGCCAAGCTGTAAAAGATGCTCAGTCAAAGTTTAATGGCAAAATCAAAAAAGGTTATGTTGAAGATATAACTAAAATTCAAAGCTCAGCAGTTTTAGGAACAGCGAAATTACCTGCTCCAATGTTGGCTCACAAATATGACCCTACAAAAAAACAATCTTCTTCTAAAGATTTAAAAGGTTGGGGGCTTGAAGGAAAAAGAATTGCTGTGCAAAGAAAAAAAGATGGTTGTCGTTGTAATATTCACGTTACTGCAACAACTGCGAAAGCAAATTTCCGTTCAGGACTTCCAGTTCCTACAGAAGGAATTGAGCATATTTTAGAAGCTGCTTTAAAATCTTTCCAAAAGATTTACAAATACGTAAATACAAAATATGGTATTACTGAATATACTTTGGATGGGGAGTTATTTATTCCTGCTTCAATTTATCCTTTTAGTAAAGCTGCAGGGTTATTTAAAAAAGAAGAAAAAGATGCTTCTGAGATAGCAGTTTTGAAACAAGCTAAATTACATTTATATGATGTAATGTTGGATGCAAATTACGAAACTCGTTATAAGATTATTCAAAATTGGAAATCTCCAAGTATTCATGTTGAGGAAGCAATCTTCATTATTGCTTCTGAAAAAGAAATCGATAAGTACTTACAAATATTTTTAGCAGAGGGCGAAGAAGGTTTAATGATTCGTACTTTAGATTGCCCTTACGAATATAAACGCTCAACTTCATTATTGAAATGTAAAATATTTGAAGATAAAGAATTCGTTTGTGTTGGATTCGAAGAAGATGCAAGAGGTGGTTTCGCAGGAAAGGTAATTTGTAAAATGGATGTTGTAGCTCATGGTTCTGACGGAAAGTTAATTGAGAACATCAAACCAGGATTAAACTTCACTCAAGCAGAAGCAAAAGATATGTGGTTAAACCAATCTAAGTATATCGGTAAAAAAGTTACTGTTACTTTCTTCGGTAGAAGTGAATATAAAGTTCCACGTTTTCCAAAAGCAAAAGCATTCAGAGGTAAAAACGATTAATTATGGATAAAGAATTAAGAGATATAGAAAATACCAGTCGTCTAGAAATAGCGATTGGTGTTTCGCTGAGTGTAGGTGACGAAGTTCACTTTTTTACTGAGCCCAACAGAGAACAAATCTTTAAAGCATTTCTTAGACCTATGAATCCTAAGAATGAAGAGTTGTGGATTAATAGCCGCAATCGAATTGAGTGGGGTAAAATAGAAGCTATTAGTTACGAGCAAAAATATTATGTCGGACCAGAGATTCAAGTAAGACAAATGTGGTTTCCTTTAGCATTAGTAGAAATAGTTAATGGAGTTGAAATAAATTGGGCAAAGATATTGTAAAATAAGATTATGGAACAAGAATTAAAAGTAGGAGATAAAGTAGAATTACCTTTAGTTAAAGCAGTAGGAATAGCTTGGGATAAAAGTGTTGTCATACAAAGATCAATGGCCGCTAAACAAAGTTATTTATTTATCGTAGACATCCAACATGATTATGCAGAGTTATCTGAAAATGATGAAGCTACGGTAGGCGAGCGTTTTCTTTTAACCGAAATACGACCTTTTACAAGTGGTTCACCTGATACCGATATCATATTAACATTACGTAATTCAATAAACGAAATAAATGCGCAGAAAACCCTATAAACCTTTCGTTAAAAAGGAGTTCAAGCCAGAAAAGCCTTACAACGCGCAAGCTGGATTAACTCCTAATTTAGACTTCTTAAATGAAGAGAAGCATATTTTCGATGCACCTATTAAAAAAGTTGATGATTCAAAGAAAGATGAAGATATTTAAGTAAAATAATCTTCTCTTAATGGAAATCAGTATAGGTCGAACTGAAAACGGATTTTACATCTTTCTTAAAGATGAATCTGGTAATAAAATAAAAAGTCGTTATAATCTCAGTTTTAGTGATTTCACAACGACTTTAAATCATTTCAGAATATTACTTAAAAATTCTTCTAAGTAGTTTTAGCATTTTTAAATTGCGGAAACAAACTTTGTCCTTTCTCAGGTATATCTTGTACTTTAGGTACAGCTACTGGAGGAAAACTATCTGCAATAGGAGTATTTGCTAAACTTGTAGGATTCTTCAAAGGAGGAATATCGCCAACGTCAATATGTTTTTTAACATCTTTGATTTTCTCAACATCAAATAATTTAGAAATATCTAAAAGTCTTTTAGCATTCTTTAATGCTTCTTTTAATTTCTCACCCTTCTTCAAATCTTTTAAAGAACCTGCAGAGTCTTGTAAGTCTTTTAAAGAACCACCAAATGACTTTAATGATTCTTGAACTGCTTTCTGATCTTTAGGAAATTCTGTTTGCGCTTTACCATAATCAGTTAATCCGGAAATAGAAGCTACAGGAGATTTAGATTCATTCTTATCTAATGTACTGTCCATATTCTTAGAAGTCTCTTGTAAGTTCTCAGGTAACGCATAAGGATTAACATTTAACCCATCAAAATCTTTTCTATGATAGAATCTAGGATACTCAGATGTTGCTTCATCTTCGTGTACAATAGTTAATCTCATAGCTACCCTTACTCCCATTGGAATTGCACCAACAACAGAAGGGTTTAAATCCATATCAAAATCTTCATTAGTAAAATCTAATGAATCTATCTTAGCAATAACATCAAAGAAATCTCCAATTCTAATTCTTACAAATGGTTGTTCTTTTAACTTACCATCTTTTCTATACCATGCATAGCAACATTGAGCTAAGAATGTAGAGCGTGCCCAAAACTGTTCTGGTGTTCCTGAATATTGCCCTTGAACGAATCCAGTCTTGTCACCTCTAGTATAAGAACTATTAGGAGTTGTACCTTCACCCCAATCAGGTCTAATTCTTTGTAACTCTTTTAACTTTTCACTATCCTCTACTGGTTGTTTATCTGGCTCATGTGCTTTACCACTTGCATCAAAAAGATTTCCCGGAGGAGTGTTTTGTGTTTTACTTAAACTAGACGTTGTAGCATCTAGTTTACTATTACTATTAGATTGACTATCTCCAGTGGTTAACTTTTGATAATCTTCAATTGCTTTAATTAATAAATCGGCAGAGAAGTCTGACATCATCCAAAACTCTAAAGCCATTGAACGTGTAGTCTCTTCGTAGATATATACTTTCTCACCTCTACCAATGAATTTATAGTCTGCCCAACTCAATGCATAGCTATCGTTAAAATTCATAATGTATGCAGGGAAAACCATTCTATTGGGAATTTGATCTCTAGTCATGCCTGGAGTGATTTCATTCTTTCTATAAAATTTCCCATCTATAGATTTACCATGTAACTTTTCAATAAAGAATTTATAAGAACCAGGTGTACCTTGTCTTTGTTCTTCTAACATAGCATTTAACTTATCAGTATAAGGTTCATCTGGAGTTCCATGTGTATTAGGATCTGGTTTATTATCTTTAGTTGCCCAAGATTTAAAATAAGTTCTTGTTCCACCATTACCATCAGGCACACTAAATTTTAAAGAGTTAGACATAGCTTGTCCATAAGAACCATCTTGTGTCTTAACAGCTTCTCCTGGGATAGGTAAAGTACCATCTCCTGCTGCTCCACTTGGAGGTGTAGCATTCACATTACTTTCTGTAAAGAATTTTTTTGTCTTTGCTTCGGCATCAGGGTTCTTATCTATAATAGCTTGAACATTATCTGGTGTTTGCATCTTGGCTGCTGAATTAGCAGGAACAAATTGCGTAGCTCCTTTTTCTGGATCAAGAGGAGCCACTTGTTGTGATTCATCTACTAATCTAGGACCTGTATTTAATAAATCATCATAGTATTTTTTTGTTGTATCATTTGCAACACCTTGAGATTTAACTTCATCAGCTATTGTTGAATTCTTATTAAAGTCTTCTAGTTGTTGATAATAACTAGTATTAGCTTTATCTGCTTTTTCTGCTTGTTTAGTTTCAGCAAATACCATAACAGCTGCAAGAGCTTTAACCTCTAAGAAATATTTCATAGAATCTAAATCTGCTTTGTTATGGCCATTAGTTGGACCATTACCTAATAAACCATTACGTAGATTAGTTATTTGATCTTGATATAATAATTGCTTCGCAGCATCGTCTAAGAAACTCATTGTAAATTATTTATTAATTTATACTGGACGCTTTACTGATTGTTCGTTAGAGATAACTCCATCTACTTTAGTATTCACTGTAATATTTGTTTTTGTTCCACCTTGTGGGGCAACATAGTTTTGGTTTGCATTAGCAGCTTCAATAGTCGCAGAAGGCGCAGCAACAAATCCACCAGTACCTGCAGTTGCTGTAGGAGTAGTAGGAGTGGCCATTTCAGTTTGCTTGCCTAATACTTCATCCCAGTTTGTTGCAAATTGTTGTGATGCTGTTTCAGCTTTACCACCACCAAAGAATGATTCAATCCAATCAACTAAATCCATAATACCATCCCACAGTGCTTTAAAAGTATCTATGACAGGAGATAATATATCTCCAAGCCAATCAAACACTGGGCCTAATACGGTTGATATTGGTTGGATAATATATTTGTTAAATACATCCCATACTGCTTGCACACCTTTCCATAAGAATTTGAATACTGATACAACTCCACCTAATATTTTTCCTAATACTTCAAATGCTGTTCCAACAACTCCACCTAATAAATCCCCTAACCATCCAAATGCTGTTGTTATAGTATCTAACACATTTGATATTACTCCACCTCCAGAACTAAATAAATCCGAGAACCATTCAAATACTGGAGCTAATTTTTCTCCTATTACTTTTACTACACTAGATATTACACTAAATAATCCTCCAATAACTTTACCTATGATTCTAAAAGGAACCATTAAAAATTGTACTACAAACGTTCCTAATCCTTTTAAAGCTGTGAAGACGGGTGTAAGTGCATTTTTCAAAGTACTAAATAACCCTGCCAGAGGTGTAAACACATCTGATAGTAAATCTGATACTTGCGTGAATGCTTCTATTAAAGGTGTTAACGCAATACTAATAACATCCATAACAGTACTTATTACAGAACTGAATATATCTGCTAAAGGTTTTAATACATTTAATATGCCTTTCATAATCGGACCAAATAATTTAGCCAACGGATCAATGAATGCTTGTTTAACCAATCCTGTGATTTGCCCAAATTGTTCTTCTAAAGTAATATTAGCAGCTTCATCATGTGCAAGTTTTAATTGTTGCATTCTAGAAAGCTTACTTGTATCTCCTAATTGTCCAACATCTATTCCTGTTCGTTCTGCTTGTTGAGCTAGCTTCTGAATACCTGCGATAGCTTCTTTATCAACACCGGCTGCTTCTAGTGTAGCAATACCTTGTTGAGTAACAGCTCCGCCTTTGGTCATACCTTGTTTTTGCATATCCTTAGCCATTGCAGCAAACGATACTCTAGCAGCTTCGCCACCCTTACCTTGTTGCTTCAATGCATATATTTTTGACAAAGCTTTAGCAGTTGTATCTAATCCTAAAGCAGCCATCTTTTGTTGTTGAGAGAATAGATCTGTAATACCATTCATCTTAATTAAACCTTTAGACATAGCACCCACAGATACTCCTAATTGAGTAGCTATCATAGCCATTTTTGTCATCTCTTCGGTTGTAGAGAAATAAACTTCTCCAACCAAATCAGTTACTCCTTCAAAGTTTTTAACAAATGCTGCAGCATTCAATCCCAAAGATCTAGCTTTATCAGCACCATCTTTTAATAATGTTGTAGCCTCGCCAATTCCTTTTCCAAAGTTTTGGAATAAGTTTCTTACAGATGGTCCTAGATCAGCACCATACATCTTCATAGCTCTAGCAGCTTCAATTCCATACTTAGATAAATCTTCTTGGGACTTAGATAAATCTTGTGCAGCACCTATTGTTTGTCCGAAACCTCCAGATGATAAACTTTTCATAGCATCATCAAACTCTCCCATAGAAACGTTAGCAGCAATAGTTGCAGTCTTTAAAGACATCATACCTTTAGTAGAATTACCAAATGCATCATAACCTAACTTAGCAGATGTAATAACACCTCCTGTAGCACGTTGTAATTTAACTAAACTATCATTTAATTCTAATACTTGTTTAAAAGCATCTCCTATTGAATGTTCTATTACTGCCATGAAAGGAGCAAGTTCTGGTGCTATTGTTTCAATACCACTTGTGATAGCATTGGATACAGAATTCATACCGTCTGCCATAGCAGCATCAGTATCTGTAAACATAGCCATAGATTTTTTCTTAAACGTATCTGCTTTTAAATTTTTAAGAGCCTCATCTCTGCTTGCTTGAGATAGTTTAGAATCTTCTACAATAGCTTTTATACTTTTATCAAACTCTGCATTGATATCTGCAATAGATGATTTATATTTTTTACTTATACCAACAGCCTTAGATTCTGTATCGATAATATCTTCTCTACTTTTTGTTAAATCCTCAACAGCTTCTTTTTCTTTCTCAGCAGCTGCTGTAGCAGCCTTTTCAGCATCTAAAACATCTTTCATAGTTCCATTGCCTCTAGCAAACTCTCCAGCCAAGTCACGAGCATGATCTGCTGCAGCTTGAGCTTCTGCACTTAATTTTTTTAAAGCTGCAGCAGCTTTATCGATTCCACCAGTATCAGCTGTAGTTTTAAAAGTTTTCTCAAATGATTTGCCCATAGCATCTAAAGACTTTTTAAATCCTGCTCCAACATCATTAAATAAACTACCGAATTTTAAACCAGCCATAGGGATAACAAATTAATTAATTTGATATTAAATAGAGCTATTATTATCTTGTTTGGCAGCTAAACGTAATTTGGGTATGTGTATTTATTTACACAAATTTAATAATAAATCTAAATTAATGATCGATCCAGTACAAAAACAAAAACAGGAATCAATGGGAGGTGCAGAGAATGCTTCTCCAGCAGCTGTTAACTTAACGAACAATCCTGACGCAGAAGCGGAGTATGTTCCATTACCTTCTAGAGGAAGATTCTATAAAGGCCCTTTCAAAAACCTTACTATGATTAAAGTAAGAAAATTAAACTTTGAAGATGAGGATATCTTAACAACAAAATCTTTTTATGATAATGGTACTTTATTTAATGAAATATTAAAGAATACTATTGTTGATGAGAACGGCTTCCCATCTAAAGAATTAACTAATGCTGATAAAGATGCTATCTTATGGTGGCTACGTATTGGTGCATTCGGAAGAGAATATGAAGTTCCTCATGTTTGTAATAACCCTGAATGTAAAAAGAAATATAACATCATGTGGGATTTAGGTTCATTCTCAATGCCAGACTATCCAGCTGAATGCGAGCAAGAGATATTTGATAATGGTTGTAGAACAATTAAATTACCAGTATCAGGATTAGAAGTAAAACTAGTTCCTCCAGCTATTGGAAAAGAAATAGATATTCATAAGAGATTAACTTTAAAGAAAGAAAAAACAAATGCTAGTCGTGATTTTAATACGACAGGTAAATTGTTATCAGTTATTCAATCAGCTACAGATGCTGAAGGAAATGTTTATACAGGAGTTGATCAGATTAACAAATGGTTGTTAACATCTAACAAAGGTGGAAAGATATCAATGTCTGATTCACGTTATATTCAAGAGAAAGCTAGAGAGATTGATTTAGAAGTTGATACTAGGCAAGATGTGCAGTGTAAATTCTGCGGTCACGTTGAGGAGGGCGTGAAAATGCCAATGTCTATATACTTTTTTTGGCCTGAATACGCAAAAATATCGAGAGTATCTAATCAAGTCGATTAATTTCCTACACTTTTGGGGTAAATTAGATTATCATTCATGTTTAAAAATGCCTACTTACAAACGTAGGATATGGATAGAGCTAACCCACGAAAACCTTAAAACTTTATACGGAACAAAATAAGGCAATACAAAAACCCTTTAGAATTTAATCTAAAGGGTTTTTTGTTTTAAAAGACTTATACTGGGACGCTGTTCTTATGATGTAGCGGAATAAGTACTATTGTAGAAGGCTTACTCTAAGCGCCCTGATCTTACGAGAAGGGGAGTAAGCATGTTAAGATTAATAACCTCCAGCGTACAACTCATCTAAAGCTGCAACAAACGCACCGCGTCTTTGTGCTTTAGGATACTTTGTATCTAAGCCAATTTTATAATCTGTAGCAGTAGTTTTGTATAAACCAAACCAAGCTAATAATTTCTGAGCGTTTTTAGATAATGCCATTTCTGTGTATTTTAATTTTAAATAGTAATATTTTAAATATTTTTTATGGTTGTAATATATTTTTCCGCAATATTATCAATATGCATTTCTTTTAAATCTTCCATGTCTACTCTTTTAGGGATTTTTTCTAAATAATCCTCTAAACTAGCTTGGAAAGCTTTAATCATTAAATCCATATCAGTAGGAACACCCCACTTAGTATTATGTTTATATAAGAACATGAACTCTTCTTCAGCTGTTACTGGTTTTGTTGGAACTAAATATGAATTATCATGATTTAACCAATCAACATATCCTGATAATGGGCAATCTAAAGCTATTATTGGCTTCTGTAGTAAAGCCATTCTTAATAAAGGAATACCAAACCCTTCTATCTTAGCACATGAAACATAGATATCTACGTTATTCCATATTTTTTTTAATGTTTCCTCTTTAAGGTTCTGCGAAATTTTAATAATTTGTGCAGGATTATTATATTGGTTTTGAAGGGATATTATCTGTTCCTTTAATACTTCACTCTTGGCGTATGTTCTCTCGTTAAAAGCGCTATCTTTGACAATTAATGCTACTTTGTCAGCATACTTCGTATCTGAGAATGCTTTAACAAACGCTTCATATAGAATTTCCATTCCTTTGCGAGGATGACAAGTGCTTTCGTGATAAAATAAAATCTTATCTTTAGGTAATTCTTTAACACGTATATCAAGAGGTTTAATAAGAACACTATCTTTATAGAAATTTCTAATAACTTTAATTGGCTTAGTAACTCCATTGTTAATCATAATAACCTTCCCTGCTTCTCCCGGAGTAATAATTAAATCAAATTTATTGAAACACTCAATAATATCTTCTTTAATTACAGTACCATCAATAGGTTGAATTAGAATCTTCTTTTTAAACTTTTTAAAATTAGGATCATTTACAACATTTGGGTTGATGAAATGACATAATAAGGTTTTGAAATCCTTAGGATCTGCCTCTCCCTCAACTGTAAGATCAAAAGCATCATTAAAGTATGGAATAAGATCTTTAGTAATCTCTCCAATACTTCCTGTCATTTCTGAAACAAAATGTAATGTTGATTTATTCATTTTTAAATGATACTGATTTATGAAAATGATTTCCATGAATGCTTGATTCTTCTCCAGTATGTTGTACTAATGAATTTTTAAGAACGTATAATGGTATGTTATTTTCAACACAATACATCTGTAATAAGATATCTGCCATGTGATGATAAACTGTTATACCTCTATCCATAATATACTTCGCGAATCCTTCCATGATTCCAGATGTAAAGAATACACCTTGAGTTCCGTAGAATCCTCTTTTAAACTCAATTACTTCTTCAGGATGTCTACTTAAATCATGTGCAGTATATAATGATAATGCAAACTCAGGAGTAGCAGTCTTAATATGTGTAATTATTTCTGATAACTCTACATCCCAATCTTTCTTAAAACTTATATCATCTTCTAGATATAATCTTCCTTGAACATTAGGATCTACTTGTTGGGTTAAGCAACGATAGAAATTAAGATTGAACTTAACACATTTACCTTTATCGCTTGCTAGAGCCCATTCTTCATCTGTAATAGGAATAATATTTGCATATTTATTTGTCTCTAGGAAAGATAAATGGGTTCCATCTGGATTACCTACAATAAAGTTTACCTTACGTAATTCTTTAGTATTAAGAACCATACTTTTTAAAGTATCAGGAAGATATTGTTTCTTCTCTGCTCTGTTAACAGTACTGATAGCTATATCAAACATTACTTACGATTAAAAACCATAATTGTATTTTTAAACCATCTATGACTTGAATTCTCTCTTAAGAATTTCTCAGCTTCTAAATCACTAGTATAACCTAGCTTCTCAAATATATCTCTTATATATTCGTTTGGACGTTCATTATAATGTCCATGCCCACCTTGACCTGGAACAGCCCAGCTAACTATAACACCTTTAGTATTATTGTTATGTAAGTTAGCTATAAAATCTGCCTCAAATTCTTTTGGAATATGCTCGCCAACTTCTAAGGATAATATCCAATCAAATTTTTCTTTAAACAACATAGGCTGACTTAAATCTAATACAGTACATAAACCATTAGTTAGTTCATGTGTATTTGGATTACCATCAAATCCATCACAATCTGTTATTGTCTTTAATTCCTTTGTATAGTTACCATGACCACAACCAAAATCGCCAATCATCTTTGCTTCTTTATCTTTAAAGAAGGTTAATAACGCTTTACATAATACTTCATCATAACGATGATTATCTAATGTATTATCTAACCAATATCCTTTATCACTTATAGTTTCTGACATTATTCTTTTATTTTTATTTCTTTAAAATATTTTGTTGATTTTGGTCTATGAATACTTTTAATATAAGCAGTAATATTTTTAATACCGCCGTATAAAAACTTCAATAGCTGTAAAGTTAATACTCCACAGCCATAAGAAGCTAAAACATATATTATTATATTAAAAATCATTACTCAGTAATGAAACCATCCATGTCGCTGAAAAAGCTCATTGGAATTTCGATATCACCGAACTCATCTATATTGATTGGTTTTACTTCACCAATATCTTCTTTGTTTAATAAAGTATCGCTGATCTCTTTTAAGAAGTCAGGCATCTTATCAGCTGGTACACTGAATTTAGTAGCATCATCTTCTACAGCCGAGCCGTATTTTTCTGTTACTAATTCATTTCTTAATTTATCAAAACGACTAACAATAGGTGTCAGCTTATCTGATAATCTTCCTAAACGATAAGATACTTTTGCAGGTAACTTAATGTCTTTAATACTTTCAATTGCTTTGTTTGCAATTATTGCTTTTTCTACTGTAATTTCCATTATTGTTTTATTGGTTATGTTTTTTGTTTAAATATGGGAGATTATAAATAAAAAAACCACCCGGAAGTGGTTTTAATATTAAAATTATTTTTAAGTTTAGGATTATACTAATCCACTTCCTGTTACCCAAGCTCCATTTTCATAGAAGTTAAAGGCAAGTGTTGTTGTGTTATAAATAATCATACCATCTGCCGGAGTTAACCCTCCTCTATCTATTGTACTCATACGAGGAACTAATAAAGCTCCTGTTGTAGATGTTAAATCTAATATAGCACTTGCATTTGGAGTTACTGTACCAATACCAACAATACCTTCGTTTAAAGGAACTACCAAGGCGTAATTATTAGTTGAGTTTCTAGCTGAGAAGTAAGCTGCAATGTTTGTTGTTCCTACTCCATTAACGAATGATCGAACTCCATAATTTGTTGCAGCAACTGACGACTGGGTGATGTTTGCTGCGATAGTAGTGGTTCCTGTTGAAACAATATCTAACAATGCAGTTGCAAGTGGAGTTACTGTACCAATACCTACACTACCCTGAGCTGTTGGAATAACAATTGCATAATTATTTGTTCCGCCTGTTGCAG
>Ga0315289_10007175_pt1 | contig 16288 bp, 13 predicted proteins | sample YL17G11_40_MG_FD_203452 | JGI IMG/M metagenome (GOLD analysis project Ga0315289, IMG submission 203452) | Sediment microbial communities from Yellowstone Lake, YNP, Wyoming, USA - YL17G11_40 | ecosystem: Environmental > Aquatic > Freshwater > Lake > Sediment | place: USA: Wyoming | collected... | reverse complement strand
GAATCCATCACCCCCGCGCGCTCGGCATTCGCCCCGGCCGCCCGGATCGCCCCGGCATCCCTGTCAGAGGCGGCGATTTTCGGCCAGGAGGCTCGCTGCATCGTTCGGGCCTCTGCCAGCAATTTTTCCCATACCTCCGAATCAAAATTCGGCCAATCCATGAAGGCAAATTGCCGCCTGGCTCCCGGCGGAATTCTTCTGGCCAGCAGGGCCGCCTCAATCGCAATGGTTCCGGAGCCGCAGAAGGGATCAAGCATAGGAGAGAGGGTATCCCACCCGGAGGCCAGTAAAATCCCGGCGGCCAGCGTCTCCCTCAAGGGGGCTTTCCCCGTAGCCAGCCGGTACCCCCTCCGGTAGAGCAATGGACCCGATGAATCGATATGGATCGTGCACCGATTCTCAACCAAACGGACGATGACCAATTGGGGCAGTTGGGTGTCTCCATCGGACTCGAAATTTTGAACCGGCGGGGCCTGGCCCAACCGGTCTGCCATGGCATCCATGATCCGTTCAGCCACGGCGCCGGAATGAAAGAGGCGCGATTTATGGCAGGTGACCCGCAACGATACCGGTCGCCCGGGGTGGAGATGGCTCTCCCAGGGCAGCCGTTTGGCCCTGCGCCGGAGGTCCGAAAAAGTGTCGGCGTAGAATGCGCCCAGTTGAAGCAATATCCGGCTTGCGGTTCGAAGGTGTAAGTTGGCCCGGTAAAGGTCGGGAAGCGAACCCCGGAATTCTACTCCGCCTACCTCGTCTGCCGGTTCTTTTGACAGGGAGAAATCTTCAGGCCGAGAAGATGGATGAATGGTTGGCAGCCCCAACTGATCCAGCTCCCCGGCGAGAAACAGCTCTAAACCTGGAGTACAAACGGCAAAAAGACGGGGCATATCATATAAAATATGAGGAAATCTTAAAAGTCGTCACTCCGGTGGAAACCGGAGTCCAGAAGATTTTGAATATTTGAAATAACTGGATTCCGGCTTTCGCCGGAATGACGGGAATACGTCTTTTCAGGCTTTTTACGAGAACATCAAATACGGACTCAGTCGGGTTTCTTGATGCCGGCCAACTCCTCCATCAGGAATACAACACTCCAGGCGTCCAGGTCCCCCCGGCCAGTGGCCTTCATTATCTCCAAAAACTGGCTCACGGTTGAGGTAATGGGCATCGGAACGGAAAGGGCTTTTCCGGTCGCCAGGGCGAGGTCAAAGTCTTTGGCAATCTGGGAAACGGTAAAAGTCGGCGGCAAGTTTCGATCTTTCAGCGGCTGAACTTTATATCCAATCAGCGGGGATGCGACCACACTGCCCCCAAGCCCCTCGAGCATCTTGATCCAATCCACGCCCCCTTTCTCCCCGAAAGTCAGGGCTTCGGCGACGATCATGGCCGTTGTTCCCACGATCATATTGATCAGGAGCTTCAAGTACCGCGCTTCCTCAGCCGCCCCCACATAAAATAGCTTCTGCCCCAGTGTCCCCAGGAGCGCCTGACATTTTTGATAGACTTCCTCGGGGCCCGAGACGAAAAGCGTAAGGATTCCTGCTTCCGCAAATTTCGGGCTCCCGGAGACCGGGGCGCGCAAATATTTGACCCCTCTCTTCTTCGCTCCCTCGGCCACCCGGGAAGAGGCGAAAGGGGAGATGGTGCTCATGTCAATAAGAATGGTACCCTCTTTGGCACTTTCCAAGATCCCTTCTTTCCCGAGTGCGACTGCTTCGATTGCCCGATCATCGGGAATCATGGTAATCACCACGTCAGCGGAGATGGCCACCGCTTTTGAGGAATCGGCAACCAAAGCCCTGCTCGCCGCCAGCTCTTTCATTCTCTCCCCTATTCGGTCGTACACGGTGACGGTGTATCCCGTATCGATCAGCCGTTTCACCATGGGATGGCCCATCTTCCCCAAGCCGACAAATCCGATTTTTTCCTTTTCCGCCATGAGAATTTCCTCCTCCTTTGAAAATCTGCCCTAGTGAAATTGAGGACGGTGTTTACTAGGTTTATTAACGCATTTTCTTTCTGTCCAGAATTTGGGAGATTGCAGAGATCGAAACACCCAACTGCCGACCAATCTCCGCCAAAGACAACCCCAATTCCCCCGCCAGTTTCCTGGCTAGATAAGATCGAACCCGCGGAGCATGATATGGTGCAGAGTCCCCGCCACATCCAGCCTGGCTTGACGCGGCATTTCTCTTACCTCGAATTTTCCTTCCATTTATAGCCTAATTATTTAACCTTGTAAACCCCCCCTATCTCAAAGAGGGAAAAGTCAAGAAAAAAGAATGAACCTCGATTCGAGAAAAGAATTGTAAGAGTTGCCTGAATATGCTACAGAATTTATTAATCTTGGAGGAAGGTCATAAATCTTTGATCATTCGGGACCTGGCTCATGCGGCTGCGGAGGTTTGGCAGCACGGTTTTGGGGAGAAAAAACTAAAAAGGAGGTTAGAAAAATGGCGAAATGGGAACTTCCCCCCAAGGGGGGACATATGGATCTCGCGGACGGACTCTATTTCCAGAACATGACGATGAAGGAGGTGGAAGAACGGCTTAAAATTTGCGATCTCATCATCATCCCCATTGGAAGCACGGAATGTCACGGGCTTCACGCCTGCTATGGCGAAGATACGTTCCTGGTCACCCGGATCGCCGAAGCCGTTGCCAAAAAGACAGGCTGTACTCTGTCCCAACCCACCTGGTTTGGGAGCCATCCCTTTCATCACATTGGCATGCCCGGAACGATTCCCATTGCCGAAGACATTTTTACCGCCTATATCTCCCAGGTCATGGCGGGCTTCTGGAATGCCGGGTTCCGGAAACAGATTCTGCTGAACAGTCATGGCCAGGAATATGTCATCCCGACGGCAGTTCATCGGTTTGCCAAGCGGTTTCAGGTCCCGGGCATGTTCATCAATCTCAACTGGTATTATGCCGTTTCGGACCTTTTTAAGGATAAGGCCCATGGAGGCCCTTTCGAGACACCCTTTGTTCACGCCGACGAGGCTGAAACCTCCTTCTCCCTGGCTCTATTCCCGGAAATGATCAGGATGGAGGATGCGGTGGATACGCAACCCCGGGCATTTATTCCTGCCAGCCATATGGACAAAGCAGGGAATTTTTATCAGAGACCCATTGCCTGGTATGGCCAGGCGGGATGCACCGCCATCGAGGTGGTGGCAACCCCGGAGGGGGTTGTGGGCAACGCCACTCTGGCCGATGCCGAGAAGGCAAGACCCGGTATCGAAGCTTTCTTAGACTACATGGAGTCTCTCATCCATGACATTATGGATAAATTTCCCCCGGGGAAGTTGCCGCCCTTGGACCAGGTGAGCCAAAAGTATACGGAGGAAGAGATGGAAAAACTCCTTAAGGGACCGCTCAAGGGAGGGAAGCACCTCTACACGGTGGCCTGGCCGGCCTACTGATTGAAAGTGGCCTTTTCCCGCTCAAGCTCTCGCAACAGGAGCGCTGTCCCCTTTGCGGGGGCAGCGCTCCGCGTGTTCTAGTGTCCTGAGTCATAAATTGATTTATAACCTTAACTCGGGCCCGGACGAAGGATCGATGAGCGCGGCCAAAATCGGCGGGGCATACTTGTGTAAAAAAGGAACCCCGAATGCTTTTTCATCCATTTTTCATCCTCCTTTACGCAGTTCACATTTCGGCTTGTTGGCTGGTGCCCTCTGCGAAAATCCTCGATGAACAAAGAAACTAAACATAAACCCCGAGATATCTCTGTTGAATTTCAGGGCTTCCTAAAAGATCAGCCTTCGTCCCGCTAAACTTAATGAGGCCCTTTTCCATGACATAGACCCTTTCGGCCAATTGGAAAGCCACGTCCAGATTGGTCTCGACCAGCAACATGGTCATTCCCGTTTGCTGCAGCTCTTTCAGCTTATTGGCAATCAGCTGGACCAACATAGGCATCAACCCTTCGGTTGGCTCGTCAATGAGCATCAGCTTTGGGTTGGATACAAGGCCCCGGGCGATGGCCAACATTTGCTGCTCTCCACCGCTCAGAGACCCTCCCAAAATGTTCGCTCGCTCTCTTAACCGGGGGAAATAGCTATAGGCCATTTCCACCAGGGCCTTTTCCCCTTTCTTGTCCTTGTTTTTCAACATGGCAAGTTTCAAATTTTCGTAGACGCTTATATTGGGAATGATTCTCCGGGTATCGGGGATAATGGCGAGTCCCCTCCTGACGATCTCATAAGGCGGCAACCCCGCAATGTTCTCTCCGTCAAAAAAAATCTTTCCCGACCGCGGGGGCACAACGCCTATAACGCTCTTCAAAGTCGTGGTTTTCCCGGCCCCGTTCCTTCCCAGTAAAGCCACGGCTTCCCCCCGATCGATTTCGAGGGAAATCCCCTGGAGGATATAACTGAAGCCGTAGTAGGTGTGAATGTCCTCCACCTTGAATAACATATGGCCCCCTACAACTGTTTTCCTAGGTAGACTCTCTGGACCTCTTCGTTTTTCCGGATCTCTTCAGGTGCTCCCTCCGCAAGAACCTTCCCTTCATGCAAAACAGTTATCTTTTTTGAGATAGACATCACGAATTCCATGTCATGTTCTACCAGGACGATCGTCAACCCTTTCGCGATCTCCTCAATCAACTGCATCATCCTCTGGGTCTCTTCCTGAGTCATCCCAGCCGTCGGTTCGTCCAGCAGCAGAAGTTGCGGCTTACTGGCCAAGGCGATTCCGATCTCGAGATGTCTTTGTAGTCCATGCGGCAAATTCGCTGCCCGGACGTCCCGGTGGCCGATCAGCTTCAGCTTTTCAAGAATCTCCACCGCCCTCCCGTTGATGTCGTCCATAGACATCACATTTTTCCAGAAATTGTAGGTCACCTCTACGGCCTGGCCTGCCAACCTGACGTTTTCGAAAACCGTCAATTTCGGAAAGATATTGGTGATCTGATAGGATCGCCCAATCCCCTTTTTGGGGATGCGATGCGGCGGAATGTGTGTAATGTCCTCTCCTTTGAACCAGATTTCACCCCGGGTGGGGGGTAACCTTCCCGCGATGAGGTTGAAAAAGGTCGTTTTCCCAGCCCCATTCGGCCCAATGACAGCTCTCAGTTCTCCTTTGGCCACTTGAAAATTGACGTTATCCACAGCGGTCAGCCCGCCAAACCTTTTGGTTAATCCCTTTGTTTCAAGCAAATTCAAATCAGTTCCCTCCTCCTTGGCTGCTTCCAGCTCGAGCTGCTCGCTTTTCTCTGTAGGAAGCGACCCAATTCTCGATCCCCCCGACGATCCCCTGGTTGAAGAACAGGATGAAGAAGATCAGGATCATGCCCACCACCATTTCCCATCTCGTGAAAGCGACCTGTAAATAATCGTGAAGGAGAAGAAAGGCGACAGATCCGACAATGGGACCAAAGAAAGTCCCCACCCCCCCGACGATGCAGACAAAGATGACCTCGCCATTCATTGCCCAGTGGAGGAGATCAACGGTGACATACCTGAGATTGATGGCAAACAGGGCGCCTGCCAGCCCGCCGTAGATGCCCGATATGATGAACGAAATGAGCTTCACCCTCTGCGTATTGAAGCCGCAGGCAATGGCCCGGTCTTCATTCTCCTTCACCGCTCGCATGGCTTTTCCCAGTGGAGAGCGGAGAATGATGCGAGCCATGTAGGTCATGGCAATGAAAAAAACAAACGAAAAATAGTACATATTCAGCATCTGGCCAAGGTCAATCCCAAAGGGGGTAAAAACCGGGATTCCACGGAGACCATCATCCCCTCCCGTAATCGACCGGAACTGAAACGCCAGAAAATACAGGACCTGAGAAAAGGCCAGGGTAAGTAGAGAAAAATAGACATCACTTCTCCTCAGCGACAGGTAGCCGATAACCACACCACCTATCGTTGCCGCGAAGACGCCTCCCAACATCCCCGCCCACAAAGGCGCATTGAGCCTCGCGATGAGGAGCCCGGTTCCATAAGCGCCCAATCCATAGAAAGAGGCATGTCCAAACGAAAGTTGTCCGGTGAACCCGAGCAGGATGTTGAACCCCGTCGCAAAGAGACCGACGATCAGGATATTCGTTGCAATGGCGTGATAGGGCGTGATAAAAGGGAGGAAGATCAGAATGGGAACGGATATCCAGAATTGCCAGTCCATGGTTCGAGAGCTCGTTCTGTTCACGCGTTTTCCTCCCTTCTCATCCTTCACCGGAGAGTCCGGCTTTTGTCGTCAGAAGGATAATGGCCATCAGGATAAAGATGGCCACCGTGCCTGCCTGGGGGTAGAATAGGTTCGTGATCGCGATCACCTCCCCAACCAGGATGCCCGCGACAATGGAGCCGGCAAAGCTTCCCATACCGCCGATGACCACGACGACGAAGGCCTCGATCACTATGAACATCCCCATTTCGGGGATCGTCCCGGTTATCGGCGCGATCAATGCTCCCGACAGGGCGGCCAGGGCGATCCCGAGACCGAATACCAGGGTCCAGACCAATCGGATGTTGATGCCGAGCATTTGCACCATGTCGTTGTCCTTGGTCCCTGCCCTGACGACCATTCCAATGCTCGTCTTGTTGATAAAAAGCCAAACCAGGAAAAGTACGATGGCCCCTGCGACAATCATGAAGAACCGGTACTTCGGAAACATCATGAACCCGAGATTGACCATACCGGTAAGCCCTTGCGGGATGGAACTTCCTATCCCTCCCAGACCAAAGAGGATTCGGATGATGTCCACAAAGACGTAATTCAGCCCGAGGGTGAGGAGGAGCGGGTTGAACTCCTCGGTCCCGTATAGGGGCCGGATTCCGGTGACCTCAATCAATATTCCTATGCCTCCTATGATGATTGGGGCCACAATCAGGCAAATCCAGAAGTTGCCGATGAGGGATATGAGATAAACAATCGTATAGGCCCCCAGCATATAGAACGAGCCGTGGGCAAAGTTCACCACCCTCATTAGGCCGAAGATGAGCGAAAGGCCTGAAGCCATCATGGCATAGATCGCTCCCAAGCTGAGCCCGATGAACGCTTGAAGTAAAAGAAGGTCTGCTGAAATGTGAATCACCTCCCCGTGAAGCAATCGTCAATTCCAGATTGTTTCGGCGCCCGGCCTCATCCTCCGTCGCTTGAGCACGGGTTCGTAGGGGCGTTCACTCGAACCCCCCTACGGCTGAAGCTTTCGATGCCGCGGAAAGCGGAATTCCCCTCGTTCAATTTCGGATCTTGGATTTCGGAATCTTCTATCGCCAATCTGAAAGCTGTAATCTACCCTTTCGGAATCTCCGTCTATTGGTATCGGATCCAATTACCCTTTGCATCCTTTTTGTGGCCTTGCTCCTCACAGGTCCTCGCGAGCTCTTCTCCTCCGATCCTGTCCACGATCTCAAAGCTGTCATATTTGCGCTTCGGCATCTTGGGTTTCAGGATATAAATATCCTGGATGCACTGATGGTCGCACGGCCTCCACCACTCTTCGGTCTTCGCCCATTTGAATTTATGGCCCTCCAGGGCCACAATGATCTTTTCGGCATCCAGCGATTTGGCTCTCTTCGCGGCGTCACAGAGCTCCCGGACAGATTCATATTGTGAGAGCGCGTCATCAGTGGGAGGCCTGCCGAATTTCTTTTCGAAGATATCCGACATCGGCTTGGTCTCAGGCGCTTCCCAGTAGAAGGTGGCGCCCCCGTATCCTCCCAAAACCACCTCCGCTCCGACGGCCCAGATCGTACCGGGCTGGAAGAGGGCGGTCACGATCTTCATCTTCTCAAAAGCGCCGAATTCCCGGAGCTGTTTCCAGGAATTGACCTGGTCGAAACCCGGGGCAACCTGGATCAGAACCTCTGGTTTTGCCGCCATGATCTTTCCGATATAGGGTGAAAAATCCTTCGTTCCCATAGGATGGGGGGAGACGCCGAGGTTCTCTCCTTTGACTTCCTTTAGGACTCTTGAAAAGCCCTCGTAATTCTGCCACGGCCACGCGTAGTCGGCAATCAAGAAGTACCACCGTTTGCCAAGAGTCTTGGCGGTGAATCGGCCCACAACATTTCCCAGCATGAACGGGGCAAGGTCGGGATGAAACGTATACTTACTGAACGTAGGCACGGCCGGGATCGGGTCGCTCATCGTGTTGGCCATAAAGATCATTTTCCTGGGATAAGTCTGTTCGTGAACGGCAAGACCCTCATGGCCCAGATTGGCTCCAGCCATGAAGTCGACTTTGTCCTTTTCAATCAGTTCCTTGGCTCGTGTGGAGGCACCCGCCGCGGTTCCGGCAGAATCCCTGACGATGACTTCCACTTTCCTTCCCAGGACTCCTCCCTCGGCATTGACATGTTCTGCGGCTAGGATGGAGGCATCCCGGAAGTCCTCTCCAAGAAGGGACGCTGTTCCACTCAAGCTTGCAGGCACGCCGATCTTGATGGGGGTTTCGCCCAAGGCGTACTTCAGGATCGGTGGAAAACCAAGGGTGGCGCCCACGACCCCAGCTGTTGCGCCAGCGGTTCTTAAGAATTCTCTCCTCGTCCAGTTCTTGCTCTTGCTCCTTTTTTCTCTCTTGTTCATTGTCCTTTCCTCCTTTCATCGCTAAGAACGTCTTGGTTACCCCAAAGCCTTTCGATTCCCCCCTATCAAAGATCCCTACTGACTCCAAACCCCCTCCTTTCTGTTTTCAAATACCCCGCCGAATGGGCCGGGGACGAAAGTGAATTCCAGAATATCGGAAATATACTTTTCTTTTGAAGGAATGTCAAGCCAGATCGTTCCCAAGATTTCCTCTTTGTATTATATGATTAGGAAGCCTTGGAGCTATGACGCTCTTTCATCAAATATAAACTGCTATTTTCTGTAATTCTCACTTGCGCGCCGAATGGCTTCAACTATTTTAACATAGCCTGTACAACGACAGAGGTTCCCTCGTATTGCTTCTTTAATTTCCTTTTCAGTAGCTTTCGGATTTTCGTCGAGGAGAGCTTTTGCGGTTAATATCATGCCCGGTGTGCAAAATCCGCATTGAACAGCCCCACAGTCTAAAAAAGCCTTTTGGATCTCATGGAGACCCGTCCCTTTCGCCAGGTACTCAATCGTGGTAATCTCTTTGCCCACTGCATCCATGGCTAAGAAAAGGCAAGAATAAACAGCCCGCCCATCGATTAGGACTGTGCAGGTTCCACACTCCCCTGTCCCGTCACAACCCCTCTTAGTCCCCGTATAATTAAGTTTTTCCCGAAGAACGTCCAGTAAGACCTCGTCGGGTTTCACATTGACTTCATGATCCATCCCGTTGATATTCAAATTGATCCTTCTTTGGTTCACCTCATCCTCCCAAAACTTCTCAACCCAAGGCAGAATGAATTACATCGAACACCATAGTCTTTGCCCTTTTCAGTTTATACTCGGACAGATTCCCCTTGACCTTTGTTCCCTTTAAGTCGTTCATCAAGGAGTTTCCTGTATCCAAAGACGATATCTCTTGGTTCCTAAACTGAGTCTCTACTGAATTTAACCGGAGGGGAATGACGCTTACCCCTCCTAAAATAACACGGATATCTTCGCAGAACTTTTTGTTAGGAGTTAACCGGGCGATAACCGCGATATTTAAAATCGAAAAGTTGCGGGTACCTTGGGAATGTTTTCGGTATGCACTCCGTGTGGTACCCGCTACCGAAGGGATATCAATTTCTGTCACCATCTCATCTTTTTGAAGTGCTGTCCGGCCTCCACCATTAAAGAAGTTCTCCGCCGGGATCAATCGTTCCCCTTGCGATCCAGTTACTTTCACGGAGGCACTCAAAGCCAGCAGGGGTGTCGCCAGGTCCGAAGCCGTTGTGGCTATGCAGCCATTTACAGGTTTTCCCAGAATGGCGTGATTTAATGTGTCGACCCGTGAGGCATGGCAGACTGAGCCACCCCGCTGCCGGCAGGGCTCGAGGGATTGGCGCATGAACAAGTTGACATGCGATTGGTTATAATAAGAACATTTTACCGTCTGACATAGATTCCCTCCAATGGTTCCAACATTCTTAATCTGCATGGTCGCGATCGATCGAACGCATTCTGAAATCAAGGGATGTCGATTCTTTATTTCGGAGGAGCGTTCTATATTGCTGAGCGGAGTCAGTGCCCCAATTCGGAGAACGCCATCCTCATCGCATTTTAGATACGACAAAGAAGTGATGGACTTAATATCGACTAAAATTTTCGGGCGGATTGCCTGATGTCGAATATTCACAAGTAGTTCTGTTCCCCCGGCTAACAGTCTCGATTCCTCCCCATACTTTTTTAACATCATTACGGCTTCTGGAATATCCCTGGCTTGTATATATTCAAAATTCATAATCCCCTCAGCCTTCTTCTTCCCTGCTTTTGAGAGCATTTAAAATTTTATCCGGCGTGATGGGAAGCTGATGGATCCTGCATCCAATGGCGTTCGCTATGGCATTGGCAATGGCTGGCGCCACCGCAACCGAAGCGGGTTCACCCAACCCCTTGGCGCCGAAAGGGCCTTTGGGGTCGTCTGTCTCTATAAATATAGGGACCACCCGGCACATTTCTTCCGCGGTCGCAATTTCATAGTTAAGAAGATTGGCGTTCATTGTACGCCCCCTCTCTGGCCACCGCAATTCTTCGAAAAGAGTATAGCCAATTCCCTGATGGACTGCCCCTTCCACCTGCCCTTCTGCACCCATAGGATTAATCAATCTACCTACATCGTGGGCAGATTTGATGCCCAGAAGTTTAACCTCTCCCGTCATTTTATCGACTTCTACCTCAGCAGCTTGGGCAAAATAACTCCATGTGGATGATATCGTTCCCTGTCCACTCTTTTTGTCCGGTATGGTCGAGTCCGGGTCATGATAACCATGAAAAACCAACTCACCCCCCTCTCTTCTGGAATAAGCACGGAAAGCAACATCCGTTAATAAAATATACTTTTCGGGATGGTCCTTAACATATATGCGGCGCTGTTTTGCGCCCAACTGGTCCGGATGAACACTGAGCATTTTCGATGCAATATTAAATAGAGAGCCCTTTGCTTTTCGCGCAGCATCTATCACAGCATTTCCGAGCACCATTGTGACACGAGACGAATAGCTTCCGATTCCAAATGCTCCGCTATCTGTATCCACGCCTACAATTTTTACATCTTCAACGGTCACACCCAACTCTTCGGCGGCAATCATGGCGACCGTCGTTTTCAGGCCTTGACCGATCTCCGGATCTCCCACCTGCACGATCACGGTCCCGTCTTCGTTAATGATCAGAATGCACGAAGAAGCATCCGAATCGTATAGCTCCTGGTGAAAATGATTTCTCCACTGAATTTTCCCATCCTGATCCGCCTGAATAAAGGGAGAAGAGGGATCTTCCTCATACAGCTCAACAGGGTCACGATACCCCGTTCTCCACACATTTGCATCAAAACCGGTTCTCCAACCACACCAATGATTTCCACAAGCAATCCCTACGCCTCTCACTTTTCTCCCGGTTTTGTACGATTTCCTCTTCACCTGCCAATCGATCTCTTGAGACGCCTTGATGATACACTCTTTCAAACCACAACGCCCAACTTTTGTCCCCCGTGCTGTCTCGTCTCCCTCAATGACGGCATTTCTTAATCGAAACTCAACGGGATCCATTCCGATCCCTCTTGCAATGTCATCCATGTGTGACTCTACGGCAAATGTGATTTGAACATTCCCAAAACCCCGGCAAGGGCCTCCGTAGGGTGTATTGGTATACACGAGATTGGCATCATACTTTAGATGAGATGTTTTATAGACCCCCGAAAAAACGACCCCAATGGCTCCTGCAACCAAATCGCCATGGTGCGTATAAGCCCCATTATTAAGATACAAAAGGCATTGCCGTGCTGTAATGGTCCCATCTTTTTTCACCCCCGTTTTCAAATGAATCTTTGCGGGATGTCTGATTGTATCGCAGACCAGATCTTCTTCACGGTTGTGAACAACCTTTACAGGTCTTCCTGAGCATTTCACTGCCAACGCGACACAGATATAAATAATGCGCATCTGTACATCTTTACCCCCAAACCCTCCCCCGATGGCTGGAACGATGATTCTGATTTTGTGCTGCGGGATGCCAAAGGCTCTGGAAAGGATTGATTTCTCTTTAAAAGGGGTTTGGGTACAAGTCCAAACCGTCAGATTCCCTTGGGGGTCAAACAAGGCGATAGCCGCCATAGGTTCCATCGTAGCGTGTTCCTGAGGCTGCGTTTCAAATTCTCCTGCAAAGATATGATCGGCTTCACGGAATCCCGCTTCCACATCCCCGTATCGTACCTTGCGGACAGAGGCTATATTGTTTTCAGCGAAATCGTGGATTCTCGGAGCTTGGGGGCTTAAAGCCTCTTCCATCGTAATCACGGGTGTCAAGGGCGTGTAGTCTACCTCAATAAGTTCAAGAGCCTGCTCTGCTATTTCGGGAGTTACAGCTGCGATCGCTGCCACCGCATCCCCAATATAACGGACTTTATCTTCGGTAAGCACACTTTGATCGTTGATCGTCGAACCAAGGATGCGGGAATTATGAGGTACATCTTTCCCTGAGATAATGCCAACAACGCCGGGAAGCTCTTTGGCCTTGCTAATATCGATATGGGTTATTTTTGCATGAGGGTACGGACTCCTCAGGATCTTACCGTATAGCATATGATCCAATTTGATATCGGCAGTATATTTTGCACTCCCCGTTACCTTTTCAAAGATTTCTATATTTGGAATCCGGGTGCCTATGACGTCGAACCTTTTTTTCTCATCCATGGGAATGGGGGATCCTCTCTTGAAAAATTTATCTTTTAAAAGACCTCGCACCCGGGCAATCCACAAGAAATTAAATGATCGCTGGGATAGTTGGTAATGACTTCACACCCATCCCGGGTCGCAAGCACCATCTCCTCAATTCGGGCGGCACCCGAACCATCCTCAGCCCCGCACCACGTCTCCACAGCAAAGACCATGCCTTCCTTGATCGTCTGAGGATAATCAAAGGAGAACCGCCGGGAAATGATGGGACGTTCCCAGAGACCGATGCCAACTCCATGACCGTATTGTTGGAGAAAGGCCTCCTCCTCGTTCCGGTAGCCAAACTCCTCTGCCTTGGGCCAGACAGCGGCTACATCCGCCGTCGTCACCCCGGGTCGGATAACGTCCAGGGCATCACTGATCCACTTCGAGGCCCTTTCGTAGGCCTCTTCCTGGAAGTGATTCGGCTTCCCACAAACAAAAGACCGGTAATAACAAGTGCGATAGCCCATAAAAGTACAGAGAGGATCAACGAAGACAATATCTCCGGGCTGAATGAGGCGATCCGATGGAGTGTGCGAATGGGGTAGACCTCGGGGTCCGGTTACCGCCTGTATACTTGAAACGCGCTCTGCTCCCAATTTGAAGAACGTATAGGTAGCGATGGCCACAAGATCGCTCTCCTTCGTACCCGGCCGAATCGCGCGGGCGATTTGATCGTGGACAGCATCTGCCAGCGAGGCCGTTTGCTTCATCAATTCAATCTCGTCAGCCGTCTTGATCTCTCGCGCGTCTAACATCGCCTGCGTTCCGTCCGCAAGTATCATTCCTTCTTTTTCTAAGGCCCTTTCCATAGGGAATTCCATGAAATCGATCCCCAGCGGCTTCTTTTCCACTCCATAATCTGTAAGGATTCTCTTGATCTGTTTAGCAAATTTCTCCTGTAATTTGGTTGCCGGAGGTAACGCCCCTTTTAGAATGCTAATCGGTGGCTCCATCCGGCCCTCCATCCAGGGACAGGAGATTCTCTTTGCAGGTACAGCGATATCAAAGAGAAAAGGTTTCCCCTCGGCGGGACAAATGCAGTATTGAGTCATAAAATCCCTGGCCACCTCTACAATCGTGGTCCCGCAAATGTAACGGATATTATCCATGTCAAAGCAAAGGACAGCTCCTAATCCAGCCGCCTTAATCGCTGCCTGGGCCTTAGCCAGGCGCTCCTGCCTCAAACGGTTGAAATCGACTCCCACCTCAAAATCCTTGGCCATCGTTCCCCATCTTGCTCGTGAATAAGGTCGATTATATTTCATTGCCTTCTTCCTTTCTGGGAGAATACACTCCCCTTGCGGTTAGATGAATCATTTCTGCAAATCCGCCTGAACGGATTGGAATTTGTTTCCAGGTCTTGGTCAAATCCTCGACATTACGATTTATCTAGCATAAAGAAGAGTCGGTGTCAATTTATATTGGGCTTACGGATTTACTCTCAATTCCTATTCCTGGGAGGAAGGGTTGAGTACTGTTATCTCTATCCCCGAACTTCCCTCTTCAGACTTCCAGATAAGCTTCCGGTCGAAGCCTTAGTCGCTTCCGGCTGTGCTGCCCCTACCATGGTTCACGCCGCTGAAAAGGCGGACATCCACGTGGGGCATACCGTGGTGGTTCAGGGGAGGGGCCCGGTAGGCTTATTGGGTCTGGTTGTAGCCCGGGAGAGTGGCGCCGGCAAAGTGATCGTAATGGGAGGCCCCAAGGAAAGACTGCAGATGGCCCAGCAGTGGGGGGCAGATGCCACCATGGACATCTCGGAAATAAAAAGTCCCAAGGACCGCATCCAGTTTGTCAAAGAATTAAGCCTTTCCAAGAATGGAGCCGATGTGGTCCTGGAATGCAGCGGCGTGCCCTCAGCCTTTGCCGAAGGAGCACAGTTCGCTCGGGACGGAGGAAAATACATCATCGTAGGTCTGTTCATGGACGCCGGCCCTGCCGAGAACTTTCATCCCTTCTGGATCACCTTTAAGGAATTGACGGTAAAGGGCTCTTATTCCTGAGAACCGAAGCACACGGCGAGGGCCGTGGCTCTGATAGAGAAGGTTCAAGCCAAGTATCCCCTTCAGCAGATTGTCTCGCACAAATTTACTTTAGAGCAGATCACCGAGGCTGTTCAGGCCGTGAAAGAATGGAAAACGATGAAGGCGGTGCTGGTGCCGTCAAAATAGAAAAATATCGATTATGATTAATCCCTCCAACAGCAAGGGAAGCTTCATCAAGTATAGACGGCTCCCACTAAAGGACACGAAATCAGATGCTCCGACGGGAATTTGGTCAATAATCGATGACCGTCTTTGGTCACAGCCAACATTTCCTCGATTCTCACTCCGTCACTTCCCGCACCCGCATAGGTCTCAAGGGCCAGAACCATATTCTCCTTGATTTCTTCCGGGTGTTCCAAGGAGAACATGCGGCTGATGACGGGTTTGGCCCAGTGGGTGATCCCGACGCCATGACCGAGCTGTAACGCGAAAGCCGCAGACTCGTCGTCATAGTCCAATTCCTTGGCCGATGGCCAGAGGCTGGCAATCTCCGCGGTCGTCACTCCCGGTTGAATCCGATCGATGGCCGCCCAAAGCCACTCCCGGCATTGCTTATGGACGTCGAGCTGCTTCGGCGAAGGTTTGCCGCAGACAAAGGTTTGGTAATAGCAGGTCTTATATCCGTTAAAGACGTTCACCACGTCGATGTAGATCATATCCCCGGGTCTGATGATCCGGTCGGAAAAATCGTGGGGATGAGGGTGGGCTCGATTGCCGGTAATCACATTGATATTCTGTATTTCTTCTGACCCTAATTCATACATGACCTTTCTCATGAGGCCCGAGATCTCGCTCTCTCTTTTCCCAGGATAGGCATTGCTGACCACTTGCCAAAAAGCAGCCTCCACGATGGATATGGATGTTTCGATCAGTTCGATCTCCTCGGCTGTTTTTATCGTTTGGGCGGCCAGCAGAGTCTGCTGGCCATCTACAACGTGGAGGCCTTCCTTCTGTAACGCTTGCATCAAAGGGATTTCAACAAAATCTATACCCAGTGGCTCTTTGCTGACCCCGAATTCCCGCAGCAGGGAGGCGACCATGCCCGCAAACTTTTGCGCGTTGGCCAACACGACGGGTGTGGGAAATGACCCTCTAAACCCTCCCACAAAAGGGAAGATGTGACCTTTCATCCAGGGGCAAAGGGCCTCTTTGGTCTTGATGGCGCTGCCGATTTCATAAAGGATGGGTTCTTGGTCCGCTGCCAGCAAACAGGCTCTGGCCAATTTATTGTTCGTCCAGTCATTTAATTTCGTACTGGTGATATACCGGATGGCGTCGGGATCAAAACAAAGAAGTGCACCCAGTTTATCCTTTTTAAGCTGATCACGGGCTTTTCTCAGCCGGTCTTTTCTCAGCTTCTCGTAATCAATCCGGATTTCACAGTCGGTGGCCATCGTTCCCAAGGTCATGGCAATACCTCCCCCTTCATAAAGAAAAACCAGTCCATGGGCCAGGAAAAAA
>Ga0315289_10007173_pt1 | contig 16295 bp, 23 predicted proteins | sample YL17G11_40_MG_FD_203452 | JGI IMG/M metagenome (GOLD analysis project Ga0315289, IMG submission 203452) | Sediment microbial communities from Yellowstone Lake, YNP, Wyoming, USA - YL17G11_40 | ecosystem: Environmental > Aquatic > Freshwater > Lake > Sediment | place: USA: Wyoming | collected... | reverse complement strand
GAGCTCGCAAGGAGCGCCTACCGGAAGTTCGGAAAGGGCCGACATCCCGCCGGCCTCAACATCGGCGACTGCTGCTCCTACGCGCTCTCCCGGTACACGGGCGAGCCCTTGCTGTACAAGGGGGAGGACTTCGCCAGGACCGACGTCGCCCGGGCGCTGTAGCGCTGGGCGCGTTCAGCGCTCCGGCATGGTACTCAGGCCGATTGAGAGCCGGGTAGCCGGTTCTGCCGAACAAGGTCCAGCAGCTCGGCGATGCGCCGGGCCCGTGTCGCTGCCCGCTTGGCCTCGCCGATCCAATATAAAAGCTGCAGGCGCCGAGATGGGCTCAAAAGGCGGAAGGCTCCCAGAACGCCCGCCCTCTCCAGGGCTTGCCGCACATCGGCGGTCATGCGAGGCGGGGCGTCAGAACTGTAGGCGGCTTTCCATCGGCCGCTCGCCTTCGCCTCCTCGAGCGCGTCGCTGTAAACGATGCCGGGCCGGATGCCCTTCTTCGCCATCAGGATCCATGCGCCCTCCGGGCGGGCGTGGTTCTTCCGCAGCCACTGCCGCAATCGGCCGATCGAGGCGAAAGAGAGGGGCGCTTCAGACACGACACACCCCTTCCTTCGGGCGCCACGGCCCGCCGGGCGGCCAGAACATGTCGAACACCTCATTCTGTCGCGCGGCGTAGATGACGGGGCCAAGGAAAGCCGCGATATCCAAGACGACCACGAGCAGTTCCGCCGGAGCAGCCGTCAGCTTGTTCTTCTTTCGGAATCCCATCCACTGTGCCCGCTTGTCGGGTTCAGCGGTGAACTCCGGCCTTAACGCGAGCGGCAGACCGTCTGGGATCGGAGCGTTCCTCCTCTCGAAGGTCGAACGCACCGCCTGAACCAGTCGACCTCCCTCGAACGTCAGCTGGCCTGCGAGTGCCTGGATGTCGAAGAAATCGCGCATGCGTAGGCGCGCACTCTCGGAAGGGGACCTTGGAGGAGGCTGGGGTACTCGATCCACACCGGGCTCGGTCGAACGACATCGCCGATTCCGACATCCACCTGCATTCGGATTCGAACGGTGCCGATGCCCCCCGCGAATGTCACGCGTTTCCCGCCGTACGCATCCTCCTGCCGGATCTGCGCGATGCGCAGGGACAACGGGTCAAACTCGACACCATCCGGGTCGACTGGGGTAAGGCAGATATCACTGAAGATCTGTGCCAGAGATGCGTCGGGCAGATCGCCGAGACCGAGAAAGTCAACATCACGCGTCGGCCTGATCGTTTCTCCCAGCCACACAAGCATCAGGAGTGCACCCTTCAGCACGAACCGGTCCACGTGCGGCGAGCGTGACAGCCGGTACAGAAATCGCTCGATCGCGTACCTCGTAAAGATGAAGAGCGGCTCCATCCCGATGGCCTTGGAGTGCGCAACCAGCCGCACCTGAACGGAATGCGAGAGCCCTTTCGACTGCGGGCTCATGAGACCAGCATCTCCAGGAAAGGCTTCATCACTGTCGAGACGCGGCAGACTCTCGCGTATCGGTCTATCTCATTCATTCTGGCGCGATTCCCCTGCCAGGCTTCTCTCAGCGCTTCAAGCGCGACATCCAGGCCGATCTTGTTTCGATACTTGAACAGGTCAGCGATCGTCTTTGCGGCGGAGTAGACACGAACGGGCCGCCCCTCGATTTCGTGGACTTCAATTCCTTCGGCGAAGGACGGGCCGCTGAAGCGTACGACGTGAAGCGGCGGGTATTTGAGCGAGGGCCGCCGCGAACGACGGTCGATCGCAATCCAGATCTCGAAGGGGACCTGCGTCCCGATCCCGTGGAAACTGAGAGCGGAGAGCAGGCAGATCACGCCCTGTGGAACTGCTCCAGCAGCGACCGCGAGACCGTGGTGCTCGGTGACCGAGCGCGCAGGCATGCGGTATTGACCGCGGGCGACGCGCTCAAGTATTCCTGCCTTCACGAGGCGGCTGAGGTGCTGTGTATGAAAGCCTGCGGCCACGACATCGGCCCTCGTGAGGATCGGCCTCTGCCGAGCCTGAAGCACAAGACGCTGCTTGTCCGTCAGTTTACCCATGTGGCAAATTGTATGCTTATGTCAATAAATGTCAACATTTCACCACACCCCGGTATTCCCTCGGACGGCGGGCGCTGTCAGGTCTGCAAGGCTTTTCGTGGAGCGACAGACGGTGGTCCTACGTGATCTCCACCCTGTAGCCCGTCGTGAAGACGCCCGACGGATCCAGCGGAATGATCCCCTCCTTCTCGGCGAGGTTCCCCGAGGCGGTCGTGCTGTCGGGCAGGCCGTGCCAGGGTTCGATGCAGACGAAGGGCGCCCCGTTCGGCTTGGACCAGACCCCGAGATAGGGAACGCCTTCAGTCACGATCTTGATCGCGTGGGCGTTCAGGCTGTTCACGATGGAGAACTCGTGCGACTGCGGGCCCTTGAAGATGAGGATACCCTGGTCGAAGAGGTTGCGCGAGATCGTGAGCACCCGGCTGGAGTCCATGATCTCGGCCGTCTTGTCCGCCACCACGAGGCCGTCCTTGAAGAACCAGCGCTCCAGGCTCTCCTCGCGCTCGAAGAGCACGTAGTAGTTCTCGAGGGATCCGCCGGCGAACGGCAGGTTGAAGGCGGGGTGCGAGCCGACGGAGAAATGCATCCGGGAGCGCCCGGTGTTCCGCACCGCGTAGCGCACCGCGATGCCGGCGCGCTCCAGTTGGAAGCCGACCCGCAGGCGAAACTCGAATGGGTAGATCTCCCGGGTCTTCGCGCTGGAGGCCAGCTCGAACTCGGCGCGGTCGGCCGACGAGGAAACGACGGAGAACTCACTGGTGCGCGCGAAGCCGTGGGAGGCGAGCTTGTACTCCCGCCCTTCCCAGGTGTAGGCCCCGTTCTTCAGCCCGCCGATCACGGGGAAAAGCACAGGTGCCGTGCCGTTCCACCACGCCGGGTTGGCCTGCCACATGTATTCCTGGCCTGTCGCGAGGTCCACGAGGCTCTTGAGCTCCGCGCCCTGCTCAGCGACGCTCGCCTTCCAGCGCCCGTTCTGCATCGTCACGCTCATCTGGCGTTCTCCGCGAGCAGCCTCAGCTCCCGAATCGTCTTCGTGTAGTCCGGGCTGCCGAAAATGGCCGACCCCATGACGAATGCGTCTACTCCCGCCCGGGAGAAATCCCCGATCGTCTCGGCGTTGATCCCGCCGTCGCTCTGGATGATCGTCGCGAGCCCGCGCCCGGCGCACAGCTGTCGAAGCGCCCGCACCTTGTCCAGAACATTGGGAATGTACTCCTGGCCGCCGAACCCGGGGTTCACGGCAAGGAGGAGCACGTAGTCGACGTACTCGAGGGACCATTCGAGCAGGGACAGCGGGGAGGCGGGACCGAGGGCAATCCCTGGTGAGGCGCCGAAGGCGCGCACGAGGGAGAGGGTGCGGTTCAAGTGCCGGCAGACCTCGGCATGCACACTGATGTGAGTCGCTCCGGCCGCGGCGAATCGCTCGATGAACGCGTCGGGGTTCTCGATCATGAGGTGGGCGTCGATGGGGAGGCGGGTCGCCCGGCGCGCCGCGGCCACCGTGCCCGGGCCCATCGTGAGGTTGGGAACGAAGTGCCCGTCCATGACGTCGACGTGGATCCAGTCGACCCCCGCCTTTTCAACGGCGGCGAGCTCTTCGCCAAGCCTGTTCTCGTCGGCGGACAGGATCGACGCGACGATGATCTTCATGAGGGCTTCGGTTGTGGGGAGCGGCAGCGCTAGTAGCTGCCGGTCCCTTCGGCGCCGGTCACGATGGCGACGCTCGACACGGACCCGAGGCGGTTCGCCCCCGCGCCGATGAGAGCGATCGCGGTCTTATAGGTCCGCACCCCGCCGCTCCCCTTCACGCCCATCTCCCTGCCCACGACGCGCCTCATGAGCGCGATGTCCTCCACCGACGCGGCCCCGCCGGAGAAGCCGGTGCAGGTCTTCACGAAGTCGGCGCCCGCCTTCTTCGACAGTTCGCAGGCCATGACCTTCTCGTCCTGCGTGAGCAGGGCGGTCTCGATGATCACCTTGAGGACCGTGTTGGCGCGCGTGGCGCGGCGCACGGCCCGGATGTCCTCCTCCACCCCCGCGTAGTCCCCGGATTTCAGGAGGCCGACATTGATGACCATGTCGATCTCGGAGGCGCCGTCGGAGAGCGCTTCGCGGGTTTCGAACGCCTTGGACCTGCTCGTCATGGCGCCGAGGGGGAAGCCGACGACCGAACAGACCCTGACGCCCGTTCCCTGGAGCTTGCGGGCCACGTAGGCGATGCGGCAGGAGTTCACGCACACGGAGAGGAACTTGTACTGCACGGCTTCCTGGCAGAGCTTGTCGAAGGCCGCGTTGGGCGCTTCGGGGCGCAGCATCGTGTGGTCGATGTACTTGGCAACGTCGGAAGGGGCGAGTGCCGGGACCGCGGCGGCGCTCACCGCGGCGGGGGCGAGACCCGGCCCCGAGGCAGACCCCGACGGGGCCTTGCCGGCCTGGGCGCCGAGCCTGCTCACCACCTCAGCGACGATTTTCTCGATCAGCTGGTTCTGGTCCATTATTCTCCGAAGCCTCCTCGCTCGATTGCCATGATCTTGTTCACCCTCGCCAGGTGCCTGCCGGCGGCGAAGCGCGTCGCGAGCCATGTCTTGGCCATGTCGGCCAGCTGCTCCGCGCCGTGCAGCGGGCCCCCCAGGGTGAGCACGTTGGCGTTGTTGTGCTCCCTGCTGTTGATCACCGTGCGGATGTCGTAGCACATCGCCGCGCGGATGCCCTTGATTTTGTTGGCCACCATCGCGGAGCCGATGCCCGCGCCGTCCAGCACGATGCCCCGCTCGCACTCGCCGCTCACCACGCGCTTGCAGACGGCGATCGCGATGTCGGGGTAGTCCACCTTCTCAGGAGTATGACAGCCCACGTCGCTGATCCTATAGCCCAAGACCTCCAGGTAGCGCTTCAGCGCCTCCTTCTGCAGGAAGCTGCTGTGGTCAGCGCCCAGCGCCACCCGGCGGACGATGTCCTTCTCGCTCACTCGCCCTCCCTGTCGACGCGGTCCACGATTGCGGCAACAACGGCGCGGATGGTCACCGCCTTCTCGTCCCCGAGGATCAGCCGGGCAGAGCCCCCCTCGTCCAGGATCAGCACGCGATCCCCCACCCCCGCCTGCACACCGTCAACAGCCAGGAAGCTCCTGCCCTTCGCCTTGCCCTCGGGATCCACGGGCTGCACCACCAGGATCTTGTACCCCCGATAGTGCGCGTGCTTCTCCGTGGACACCACGTTGCCCACCACCTCGGCAAGGATCATACCGTGTTCACCGCATCCACGATCCCGATGATCGCCGCATCCGCGGGATTGAACCACCCGTTGGGATTCGCCTGCGCCGCCTCCTTGCCCCCCTCGAAAAACACCAAATCCCCTTCACCCGCACGCACAGTGTCGAAGGCAACGATCGCCGCACCCGCATCCTTCCCATTCTCGTCCACGGGCTGCACCAGGAGCAGCTTCAACCCCTCGAAGCACTCCATCTTTTTCGTGCTCACCACCCGCCCGATCACACGTCCCAGCTTCATCGCCTGCGCCTATATGATCCTGAAGGAATCCACGAGCGTGCATCGGCGCTCCCGCGTGAAGGTGCGCGCCCGCGTGATCCCCTCGCCCGTCGGACTTGCGATCGTGAAGGAGGTGAACCCCGCCCCCCCCTGCCCCAGCCCCGCGTAGCAGGGCCCGTTCTTCACAAAAAGCGAACAGTTCATCACCTTCGCCATCCGCGAAAGCTTCTCGATATCGTGCGAATGCATCATCGCCGTGTGCCGACACCCCTGCTCCACCTGCTGGGCAAAGTCGATCGCCTCATCGGCACTGGCCATCCGTACCAGCGGCAGCACGGGCATCAGCTGCTCGGTCCACACCAAGGGGTGATCCCGCCCCACCTCCATCAACAACAACCGCGTCTCCCCCGGCACCTCGAAACCCGCTCCCCGCGCGATCACCTGCGGGCTCTTTCCCACGAAGCTCTTGTTCGGCGCGCCTTCCCGCCCGGGGCCCCCCGGCTCCGCAATTACAAGCTTCGTCACCGCTTCCGCCTGCGCCCCGCTCAGCTCAAAGGCCCCGCTCTTCCTCATCTCATCCTTCAGCCGATCGGCGATGCCCGCCACTGCCAGGACCTCCTTCTCGCATATGCACACCACGTTGTGGTCGAAACTGCTGCCGGCAACGATGTCCCGCCCCGCCTTGACCAGGTCCGCAGTCCCGTCCACCACGCAGGGTGGATTGCCAGGCCCCGCGCAGATCGCCTTCTTCCCGCTCCCCATCGCAGCCCGCACCACCGCGGGCCCGCCAGTGACTACAAGAATCGCAACCCCACGATGCTTCATCAGAGCGCCCGCGCTCTCGATCGTCGGGCTGCCCACCGCTGTCAACAGGTTGCGCGGCCCACCCTCCGCCTCGATCGCTTCGTTCAACAGCGCAACAAGACGATTCGATATGCCTTTCGCATTCGGGTGCACGTTGAACACAACAGAGTTGCCCGCTGCGATCATCCCTATCGAGTTGGACGTGACAGTGGCAATCGGATTGGTCACAGGCGTGATCGCCCCGATGACCCCGTAGGGCGCCCGCTCCACCAGCGTCAACCCGTGCTCATCGGTGTAGGCCACCGACTCCACGTCTTCCACACCGGGGGTCTTCAGCGCCGCAAGGGCGTTCTTCGACTGCTTGTCGGCCACGTTGCCCAGCCCTGTCTCGGCAACCGCCTGGGCAGAAAGGGACTCGTTGGCCGACAGCACAGCCCGCCTCATGGCCTCGATGAGCCGCCGCCGAGTCTCAAGGGGAAGGGCCACCAGCTCCCGCTGCGCCACCCCAGCCGCCGCAACCGCGGAGTCCACATCGGCGAAGATCCCCTTGCCCAGCGCTCCCTCAGAGGGTGACTGCGCCCCAGCTCCCTCCACAACGGCCTGCTGGTAGCTCTTGAGCACCTCAGCCACGATCTGCCGTATCTCGTCGCTCACCCCTGCCACCTGCGCACTCTCATCAACCCCGCGCCTTCAGCCCCGCGCCTTGGGGCGCTCGGGGGTACACGACCGTACCCCCCTGGTCGATCGTGTCCACGATCCCCACCACCAGCGTGTCCATCGGCCGATCCTCCGTGCGAGAGGTCCACCTGCAGGAGCTGCCTTGCGTGGTCAACACAAGCTGCCCACGATCAGCCCCCACCATGTCGAGGGCCACAAGGTACTCCCCCTTGCCCACTCCACGCTGATCGCAGTCCTCCACTAATAGCCACCGGGCCCCCGCCACTCCGTCAGAGCGCACGGAGGCCACCACTGTCCCGGCTACCCGCGAAAGATTCATCGCTCATGCCCGCCCTTCGAATAGGTGAGCTCTCCGTCCTTCTCGATGGCGTCCACGATCGCTATCACCGTCGCATCCGAAGGCTTGCCCTTGGTCGTGTCGGTCATCCGCGCGCTGGAGCCCGTCACGTAAAACACCACCTCGCCCGCGTTGGCCCCCACGCTGTCGATGCCCACCACGTAGTCGCCCTTGCCCGCCAGCGTCACAGGATCCAGCTTCTCCAGCAGGAGAAACCTCATCCCCTCCATCGACTCGCTCTTGTGCGTGGCCACCACCGTGCCCTTCACACGCGCCAACACCATCGGGGTCTCCCCCCTACTTCTTCGAAGCCGCAGGCTTCCTGCCCAGGGGCAGCGCTTCATCCACCGAGGCGTGCGGCCGAGGTATCACGTGCGTCGACACCATCTCACCCACCTTCTCCGCCGCACGCGCACCCGCATCCACCGCGGCTCGACAGGCCGCCACGTCACCGCGAACAATCGCCGTCACGTAGCCGCCCCCGATCTTCTCGTAGCCCACAAGGTCCACCTTCGCAGCCTTCACCATCGCGTCGGCCGCTTCCACCATCGCGGTGAACCCGCGCGTCTCGATCATCCCCAAAGCTTCAGAACCGTTATCCGCCATCGCTCACTCTCCCCTCTTCCGCTCGTCTTTAGATCCGTGCCGCGTTCACCGCGATCTCACGCCCGCTCAGGCTCCCCAGACGCGCCTCTACAACCTTGCGCGCCTCGATCACCTCAGCCTCCTCCCCCGCGATGTAGATTCGCCCAAAGGCCCCGAAGCCCAGCACCTCGATGATGTTCACCTTCGAGGTCTTCTCCGCCTCGTTGGCCGCATAGTAGGCGTACCCCGCGGGCTCCACCTCCAGCACGTACAACGTGTCGCCCCTCAGCACCATGTTGCCGTGGCGCACCTTGTTGATCAGCTGCGCATGGTGATCCGATATGTTCTTGATCAGCTGGCTGGTCATCACACGAGGCTTCAGGCGATCCCCCTCGCCCTTCTTCAGCTCCCGCAGCACCGCCTCTCCCGCCATCCGCGCATCCCCCTGGCTGTCGGAGTGCACCTCCAAAAGCCCGTAGGCACGCTCGACAATCTGCAGCCCAGGGGTCACATTGGTCGCCTTCAGCGCGATATCGGTCAGCCGATTGATCTCGATGCCAGGAGCGATCTCGATCACGCAGCAGGCCTGCCCACCGATCGGGTAGTAGCCCTTGCTCACCGTGGCGATGAAGCTGGCGTTCTGCAGCTGCAGAGAGTCCACGAACACGTACGTCCTCAGATCTACCGCCATGGCCTACCCCTTCTTCCCAGACCGACCCAGCGGCAAAGCCGAATCCACAGAAGCGTGCGGCCGAGGTATCACGTGCGTCGAGACCATCTCACCCACCTTCTCCGCCGCCCGTGCACCAGCATCCACCGCAGCCCGACAGGCCGCCACGTCCCCCCGCACGATCGCCGTCACGTAGCCGCCGCCGATCTTCTCGTAGCCCACAAGGTCCACCTTCGCCGCCTTCACCATCGCGTCGGCAGCCTCCACCATCGCCGTGAACCCGCGCGTCTCGATCATCCCAAGGGCATCGAACTGGTTCTCCGCCATAGCTCCTCCTTCCACTGTCTGATCCGGCCCGCTTTCCGCGCAGCCGGTCTAGTGCATCTCCCTGCCGCCGGTGACGTTGTACGCCTGCCCCGTGCAGTAATCCCCGTCGACGGTCAAGAATTTCACAAAAGCCACGATGTCGTCAATCCTCGCGAGCCTGCCGAGGGGAACCTTGGAGGTGAACTGCTTCACCACAGCTTCCTCCTCCATTTTTAGGTTCTCGACGTAGCCCTTGCTCACCGAGCCCCAGACCCCCGTCTTCTCGACGATGCCCGGGCAGAGGCAGTTCACTTTGATGTTCTGCTTGGCGTACTCGTACGCCATGGCCTGCGTGATCGAGATGACCGCGCCCTTGGCGCCGCAGTAGGCGGCCATGATCGCCGAGCCGGTCTTGCCCGACTTGGAGGAGAAGTTGATGATCCTCCCGTCGTTGTGCTTCTTCATTGTCGCCAGGGCGCCCTGCGCGCACCAGACCGAGCCGTTGATGTTGATTGTGTTCATTCGATCCAGCCGCTCGGGGGTGATCTCTTCGAAGGGCTGCTGGTCCACCGCCCCGGCAACGTTCGCCAGGGCAAAGACGTCCCCGAGCGACTTCTCGATGTCCTTGAAGCATGCCAGCACCGCCGCGCGGTCGGTGATGTCCAGGATGTAGCCCCGCACGGTGTGCCCCGCCTTGGCGAGGCGCTCGGCCTGGGTTTTCACCTCGGGGTCGATGTCGATCATCGCCACGCGCGCGCCGAGGCCGCAGTACATCTCCACGACGCCCAGACCGATGCTCCCGGCAGAGCCGGTCACGACACAGGTCTTGCCTTTCAGATCAACGCTCATCGTTTCTCCTCCGCTTTCTCTGTCTCAGAGCAGCATTCCGCCCGTCGCGTCGAGGACGGTGCCCATGATGTTGTAGGACTTCTCGGACGCGAGGAACGCGACCGCATAGCCGATCTCCACGGGCTGGGCGAACCGCCCCGAGGGGATGCGCGCCTCGTAGGACTTCTTCAGCTCGGGATCGGCCCACTTGTCCTCGTTCAGAGGGGTGCGCACCATGCCGGGCGCAATGCCGTTCACGCGGATGCCGTTGGCTGCCAGCTCCCGCTGGAGAGCGCGCGTCAGCATGTTGACGCCCGCCTTCGCCGTGGCGTAGTGCGCGTGACCGCCCGTGCTGTACTGGAAGCCGGACTTCGAAGAGAGGTTGACGATGCTCCCCCGGATGCCCTTCTCGACCATGTGCCGCGCGACCCGTTTGCAGAGCATGAACGTGCCGTTCAGGTTGATGTCGATCACCCTTTCCCAGTTGCCGTCAGGCATATCCAGCACGCTCTCCGTGGGCCAGATCCCCGCGTTGTTCACGAGGATGTCGATGTGCCCGTAGGCGGCCACGATCTCCTTCACCATCGCGTCCAGGTCGTCCGGCCGCGAGACATCCGCATAGAACGCCCTGCAGTCGGTTCCGTACTTCTTCCCGAGCGCCGCCGCGAACTTCTGGACATCGTCCTTGCCGACGACCCAGTTCACCGCGACGTGAACTCCCTCCTCCGCGAGGGCTTCGCAGATGCCAGCCCCGATACCGGTTCCTCCACCGGTGACAAGGGCAACCTTGCCTTTCAGTCCAAGTTCCAATTCGCATTCCTCCGTGTATATAGCGCTATAGACAATATCAGATTTCCGCTTTTTGTCAAGTAGCTTCTATAGTAAAAGGTAAAAGGTGAGAAATGGCAAGAGAGCCCCGGGTGAGGCATTGCGGCGGTCCTCTTGCCCTTGTAGACATGAGTCTCCGCAGCGTAGTACAAGAAAGGTACAGCAGTAGCTTCGCCGGCCCCGCCCGGGCGGGCATCCGAGGAGGATTTTTCAATGAAGAGCTCGAGTGAGATCATTCGCATGGCCCGCAGCCTGGGCATCGGCATTCCCGCCTTCAACATCGCGCACCTTCCCATGACTGAACCCGTCATCCGCGCCGTGGCGGACCAGGACTCCTTCGCCCTGATCGAGGTGTCGCGGATCGACTGGATGAAGTTCGGCGCAAAAAGCCCGGCCGCGGTGATCGACGAGTTCAACAAGTGGGTGAAGCCGGATCACGTGCGGATGCACCTCGACCATGTGCCGGTGATCGACGAGGACGGCAAGCGGGTGGACTACCGCGCTGTCATCTCCGATGCGATCTCCCGGGGCTACCAGTCCGTCATGGTGGACGCCTCCCGTCTCCCGCTGGAGGAGAACATCCGCGCGACCCGGGAGGTCGCCGAGATCGCGCACAAGGCGGGTGTCCCCTGCGAGTCTGAGCTCGGCGCCGTGCTCGGCCACGAGGCCGGCCCTCTGCCGCCGTACGAGGAGCTTTTCGCCTCGGGGAAGGGATTCACCCGGCCCGAGGAGGCGGCGCGGTTCGTGCGCGAGTCGGGCTGCGACTGGCTTTCCGTGGCCATCGGGAACATCCACGGCGCCGTCTCCGAGGCCACGCGTGACCAGAAGAAGGTGGAGGCCCGGCTGGCCCTCGATCACCTGGAGACCCTCGCGAAGGTCACGGGAGTGCCCCTGGTCCTGCACGGCGGCTCAGGCATCAAGCGCGAGCACGTGCTCGCCTCGATGAAGAAGGGAATCGCGAAGATCAACGTGGGGACCGAGATCCGGCAAGCCTACGAGACTGGGCTGAAAACGGGCGGAAGCGTCGCCGCCGCCCAGGATGCTGTGTACGAGCGCACCGTGTCCCTCATCAGGGACTGGTTCGGGCTTGCGGGGATCAGGAGCCGGATCCTGGCCTGAGGACCACCCGCATCCCGCCGCGCTCTTCCATGATCTGGAAAGCCCTGCGGATCTCCGACATCGGGAGGATCGGGTCGGCGATCTTCGCCATCGGGATGTCTCCTTGAGCAATGAGCCGGACCGCCTTCGCGACCTGAGCCGGCGTGGAGTCGCTGGCTCCCATGACGGCAAGCTCGCCGTAGTGGATCTTGCGGCTGTCGAGCGTGAGCATGCTCTTTCCTGCCGGCAGCGAGGCGAACAGGCACACCCGCCCTTTCTTCCGCACGAGGTCGAGCGCCTGCACCTGCGCCTCGGCCGAGGGAGCGGCGACGATCGCCACATCGGCTCCACGGCCGTCGGTCTCCTCCCTTACCGCCTCAACCAGATCTTCCTTCGAGGTGTTCACGAGCCTGTCGCAGGCGAACTGCTTCGCCTGATCGAAGCGCCTGCCTTCCCGTGCCGCAAGGATGAGCTTCGCGGCCCCGTATTCCCTTGCCGCGTACAGGTTGAGGATGCCGAGCGGACCGGCTCCTACGACGACGACGGTATCCCCCTTCTGGACGGCCGAACACTCGACGCAGTTGATCGCGCAGCTCAGCGGCTCGGCGAGCGCCGCGTGCTCGGCCGGCACGCCCCGCGGGACCTTGATCACGTGTCCGTTCCTGACAGCGACCGCCGGCACCACGACATACTCCGCCATGCCTCCGGGATAGGAGAAGCCCATCGGGTCGAGCTTTGCGCAGAGATTGGTCCACCCCTGCCTGCAGTACCAGCATTCCCCGCAGGAGATGGAGGTCGCCATCACGATCCTCTCGCCGGCGCCGAATCCCTTCACCGCCCTGCCCACGGTCTCGATCAGGCCCGTGAACTCGTGACCCATGACCATGGGCGGCTTCATCCGGGGGTTGCCGCTGTTGAAGGTCTTCAGATCCGAGCCGCACACGGCGCACGCGTCGATCCTGACCAGCAGCTCGCCCTCTCGGCATGCGGGGACGGGCGCCTTCTCGAAGCGCACATCGCCCTTCCCGTAGTAGACCGCGGCGTTCATCGTCGCTGCCGCGGGAGCGGCGTTCTGTGCTGCCGCGGGAGCGGCATTCTGTGCTGCCGCGTCAGCGGCATTCTGCGCTGCCGCGTCAGCGGCATTCTGCGTCATTTCCCCTCCTCCCGGCGCCGCAGGCGCGCGGCAGCCGCGGCGAAGACCTCGCCGTTCACGATGAAGCGCGACCGCCTGCCCTCCCACAGCCCGATCATTTCGTCGGCGAGGCGCCTCGGCGAATTGAAAAACGCATCGTCCGAGCCTCCCGCCATGTGGGGAGTGAGGGTCACATTGTCCAGGGCCACGAGGGGCGAATCCTTCCCCGGCGGCTCCGTGTCGAACACGTCGAGCGCCGCTCCCTGTATCCTTCCGTCCCGCAGGGCTTCGTACAGGGCCTGCTCGTCGACCAGGCCCGAGCGCGACGTGTTGATGAGGTAGGCTGTCGGCTTCATCAAGGCGATCTGCTCCCTGCCAATCAGCCTCTCCGTCTCGCGGACCAGACGGGCATGGATGGTCACGAAATCGGATTCCGCCAGGAGCCGCTGGAGGCTGGTCAACGTCACCCCGTCCGGCGGCTCGGCCACGAAGGGATCGTGGGCCAGGATCCGCACATCGAAGCCCGCCAGCCGCCGGGCGACCTTCCGCCCGATCTCACCAAGGCCGACGATCCCAACCGTCTTGCCCGGCAGGTCGGGGATGGCTCCGGAGTTGGGATACTCGCGGATCCACCGGCCTGCCTTCAGCCCGTGGTGTCCGCGGGCGATGTTCCTGCACTCGGCGATGAGCAGCCCCACTGTGAAATCGGCCACCGAGTCCGCGTTCCTGCCGGGAGTGTTGTACACGAGGATGCCCCTGGCAGTGGCATGGACGACGTCGACATTCTCGACGCCCCCGCGCAGCACGCCGATGACGGCGAGGTTCTCGCATTCGTCGATCATGGCCTTCCCGATCGGGCAGAACTCGGTGACGATGAGGTCCGCGTCGCGCACCGCCTCCCGGATGGACGCGGGGGGGTCGTACGCTCCGCTGCCCTCCTTCTCGATCAGGTGGTTGACGGCCTGCAGCTCGGGGAAGCCGGAAAGCTTCCAGTCGAGGGTCTCCACGCGCACTCCGTAGCGCTCGAAGCCGGCGAAACCCTCGCGGATGTGCTGGTGGGGGATGAAAAGCTCCCCGATCCCGACCAGCTTCACGGTGCCGCGAAGCCGGCCCGGAGCTTCGCGCCCAGCCACTGCCGGGCCTGGGCAATGACCGACACAGGGTCAGCGGCAGCCTCGTTCCACATCTCGACCATCAACGGACCGCGGAAATCCATCCGCTTCAGTGTTCGGAAGGCCGCCTCGAAGTCGACGAGTCCCTCGCCGAAAGGGACCCGGCGGAACTCGCGGATGCGGGTGTCCTTCAGGTGGAGGCCGACGAGGTGGCGCCCGCCCAGGAGAAGCTCTCGCGTGACCTCCTTCTCCATCGCGGTGAGGTTGCCCACATCAGGGTAGATCTGGAGCCAGGGAGTGTCCGCGGCCTGGACGAACCGCATGGCCTTCTCGATCGAGTCCACGAGCGGGCACTCGACGTTCTCGAGGGCGAGCATCACGCAGGACTCGCGCGCCCACTCGGCCGACCGAAGGATCGCGTCCATGTACAACGCCTGCGTCCGCTCGTTTGACGGCTCGTAGTGCACGTCGTAGCCTGCGACCTGCACGATCCGGATCCCGAACTCGGCGGCGAAGTCGATCGCGCGCCTCATGATCGTGAGCGCCCTCTGCCGCATCGCCTCGGACTGGCTTCCCAGGGCGTACTTGCGGTGCCCGCTCAGGCACATCGTGTCGATCGTCGTGGGGCCCTCTGCGAGTGAATCGTGCAGGGCCTGCCTTTCCGCGCGCGGCCACTCCAGCCGGGCCAGCCGCTCGTCGCTCTCGTCGATTGAGATCTCGACGAACTGGTAGCCCGCCGAGGCGGCCGCGGCCAGCATCTCGGGCCAGGTGGCGCCTTTCGGCAGCGCCTTCTCGTAGATGCCCCAGCGGAATTGCTGGTCCGGCAGCGGCGGGTTACTTCTTGCCCTGTCCATAGTGCCGGAATGATTCGACGGCTTCTTCCACCTGCTCCTTCGTGAGCAGCCGGGGAGTTCCCATCGAGCGGGCCACGCTGTACGACCGGGCAGCATCCTCGAGGTACACCGCCGCGTACAAGGCGTCCTTCAAGGTCGGGCCGACGGTGACCACGCCGTGGTTTCGCAGGATCACTGCCCTCTTGTCGCCGATGTTCTCAACGGTCTTGACCCCCATGTCGAGGCTCGCGGCGGAGCTGTAGGGAGCGACCTTCACTGCGCCCAGGGTCGCGTTCACGAGCGTGGTGCAGAAGGCGGGCAGCTCGTCCATGACCAGGCCGATGGCCGTCGCGTAGGGCTGGTGGGTGTGGATGACGGCGTTCACGCTCGGCATGTTGGTGTAGATGTGCAGGAGGGCCACCGTGTCCACGGAGGGGCGGCGCTCCCCTTCGATCACCTTGCCCTTGGGATCCATCACCACGACGTCCGCGGGTACGAGGGTCTCGTAGGACATGCCCGAAGGGGTGACGAGGATGTGGCCGCCGATCCTCATGCTCACGTTGCCGCCGGAAAGGCTGATGAGCCGGTAGCGGTCCAGCGCGATGCCGACGTCGATGATCTGTTGTCTCTCGCTTTCGTACACGACTGGTCTCCTTGTGTGACTCGCGTTCATTTCACGGACGCATGCGCGCCCGTCTCAGGCTCGAAGCTTGTCCGAGATGGCATGGCTCGCCTGCTTCAGCGCGGGGTACAGCGACTTGTAGACCGGGAACCGCTCCGCGTACATCGCCGCCAGCCGCGGATCGGGTTCGTAGGTCCTGCCCGGTTTCCGCACGTGATCGAAGGCGTCCCTCTCGTCGCGGTAGAGGCCGACGCCGATGCCGGCCAGCATCGCGGCCCCGAGAGGACTCGCCTCCTCCACGTCCGACACCTCGATCACGCGGCCGGTCACGTCGGCCTTGTTCCGCATCCAGAACTCGTTGCGGGCGGCGCCGCCGACCACGATGAGCTTCCCGACGTCGACCTCCAGGTTCCTCCGCATCTCCTGGAGCATGTCCAGCAGCTGGTAGTCCAGCCCCTCGATCAGCGCGCGGAGCATGTCCCCCCTGGTCGCCGCGCCGCTCATGCCCACGAACCCCCCGAGGGACCGCGGGTCCACGACAGGGCTGCCCGAGCCGCTCATGTGGGGGAGGAACAGCACGCCGCGGCTCCCCGGCGGCGATGCGGCTGCCTCCTCCATCAGGGTGTCCCAGTCCGCGCAGCCGCGCGCGGCCGCGCGGGCCTTCGCCTCGAAGCCGTACTCCCGGCGGTACCACTCCAGCATCTCGGAGGAGACGGCCGCAGCCATGACCGAATACATGCCGCGGGCCACGTGGCATTCGACTGTCGCGCCGATCTTCTGCAGGTCTGGGGTCAGGACCGGCCCCGGGATCGTGGCCTGGAGGACCTCCCAGGTCCCGCTCACGTCCAGGAACACCCCTGGGGCGAGGGCGCCCACGGGCAGGGCTCCGCAGAGGTAGTCGTGGCCTCCCAG
>Ga0315289_10007172_pt1 | contig 16296 bp, 17 predicted proteins | sample YL17G11_40_MG_FD_203452 | JGI IMG/M metagenome (GOLD analysis project Ga0315289, IMG submission 203452) | Sediment microbial communities from Yellowstone Lake, YNP, Wyoming, USA - YL17G11_40 | ecosystem: Environmental > Aquatic > Freshwater > Lake > Sediment | place: USA: Wyoming | collected... | reverse complement strand
AAGCAACTGGTCGAGATCTTCGGATCGGCGATCGCGCAGTGGTCCGGCCCGGGCGGCTACATGAGGGACCGAGTCCTCCTCGAGTCGCTGTCGGAGCGGAAGGGCATCCTACCCTCCGAGGTGCTCGGCGTGGCCGTGGACCTGCGTACGACCACTTCCAGCCAGCTGGACCTGATCAAGGACCTCATGACCAAGATCGCCGCCGGCGAGGTGGACTCGGTCGTGCTCGCTCGGCAGGTCGCCGGATCCTCGCAGAAGGTGCTCGACATCCTGATGGAGTGGCGGTTCACGCCGGAGGTATCCGAGGGCGAGAAGCTGCGGCGTCAGGAGTTCAACGAGGCGTGGAACGTCCTCCTGGGCTACCTGAAGCGGGCGATGGACGTGGTCATCCCGACGGCCGAGGAATACGCGAAGCTGTCGTTCCTGATGAACACGATGATCCCCGAGCTGACAAAGGAGAACGACGAGATGATCGCGGCTCGCGAGAAGATGAGCCGATACCTGGCGCAGATCGGCCATGAGATCCCGTCGGAGGGCAAGATGGCTCCTCCCGACTGGCTGCCCGGACCTGGTGAGCTCGGCGAGCAGGCGTCCGCCATCGTCCGCGCGCAGGCGCCGGCCGTCGTCGCTCTCGACGTGGAGCTCCTCGCGGGCGTGCGCGAGTACTTGTCTGCGGTCGACCGGTTCGCCGGTACCGTGGACAACTTCCTGCGTGTCTTGATCCAGATCAGCGACACGTCGGAGTCTCTCAACGGACTTATGGGGGAGCTCTCACAGGCTCTCGAGCAGTTCGCCGATACCATCACCAAGAAAGCGCAAGGAGGATAAGCCCGTGAAGATCAAGAACCAGACGGCCAACACGCTCGTTCTCAGCGACGTGCTGGCTGACGAAGTCTCCCAGTTCCAGTCCGGCATCAAGCAGGCCACCCTGTCTCCCAACGGGAGCTCGGGCGACAGCCTGGGGATCCCCAACTCGATCGCTGGCGAGTCGGTCGTGCTGCAGGCACTCCTGACGTCCGGAGCGGTCAAGGTCGTCGGTGGCGAGCAGTCGCTCGGCGGCCGGGGCGTGCCGGGCGTGATCGCCGGCCAGGGCGTGGGTCTCGCGTTCGCGGGTGTCATCCGCACGCGGCGTCTCGAGAGTGCGGTCCGCGTGTTCCGCATCATGTTCGGTGTGCCCAATCTCACCGACGTGTCGCCGGACGAGATCGCCGACATGGTGATCACCGGGTTCAAGGTGCCGAGCACGACTGCGGGGAAGCTGTTCGTCGCGAAGTCGGCCGACGGCGCGTTCCCGATCGATGCCACCATCAGCGGGACGGTCGCCGCTGTGGTCGGAAACTCCGCGCACTCCGGGCACGTGATGATCACGTTCACCGGGACAGCCGGGTCGGGCGCCGACGCTTCGCTGGCGCAGGCCGGCTACACGGTGTTCGCCGGGCTGGCGTAAGGTTGAGCGAGCCCAAGAGCGAGGTTACAGGAGAGAACCGTGCACTATCGGTGCTCCCGCGAACTCCCTCCGGGGAGCCGACCCGATCTGACGATCGGAGTCAGGTCTTTCCGGAGGGGTTTGCGACCAGTAAAGGAGGCGGCGTCGTGAGCGATCCATTGGCTCCGGCGGTGTTCTGGAGCAACGTGACGGCGGATGGACCCGAGTGCGTCCGCCATGGGCACGAGGATTTCTGGGTGTGGCGGTTGCGAGCTGCGACGTCCAACCGCCCGGAGGCTCGGAAGGTTTGGGCGGGCTACCGTGTGAAGGGCCCGCTGGGAGAGACCGAGCATCGGGTGGCTGAGGATACGGACGTCAGACAGGTCGTGGCCCTGCACCTCCTGGACCCCGCGACGCAGAAGCGGGCGACTGAACTTCAGGGAGAGCTCATCGCCCTGAAGTTCAAGCCGATCGAGACGGTCGCCTCCAAGGACGTCGAGCTGATCGGAGTGCACGGGGTGGCCGATCCTCGCCGGGTGTCGATGGTGATCCATCCCGCGGATGCCACGCTCCTGGCGAGCCTGGCCGCACGGAACGTCTTCCTGCTGACCGATGACGGACGCGTGATCGACGTGGCGGCCCACCAGTGGCCGATCGACGTCGACCGCGTCTCGGACTATCGGTCGAAGCTCTTGGCTCCGGTCAAGTTCGGGGATCGCCTGGGTGTGGTGGCCGCCTGCATGGGCGACGTCGTGATCGTCAAGGCCGAGCGGGAGATACCCGTGCCGATCCACGACCTGGATCCCGTCATGGTCGACCGATCCTATCGACTGCTCATCGGAGGTGAATGATGGAGACCGTCTTTGCCGCAGGCAAGTTCAAGATCGTCCAGGCTGACCGCCGGTTCGGCGTGGTCCTGGCCGGCAGGGAGGTCGACTGGTTCCCTCGGTACGAAGACGCCTCCAAGCTGGTCCAAGACCTCACGGTGTCGAGCTCCGTTCATCCGGACGACGAGATGATCGGGAGTCGGAAGTTCTGTCCGGCCGACGCTGGCAACGGGCAGATCGTCGTGGTGGTCGCCCGTTCTTCGAACGGCTACATCGTGCAACCGGTCGGGACGACTCGTCGGTTCGAGGTGTCGCCCGACGTCCTCTCGGATCCGGGCAAGTGGTGATCGTTGCCAGAGACGTCGACGTACCCGCGTTCACCGACTCTGGAAAGCGGGACGTCGTCAGCCTGAGGGCTGGCACCGAGTTCCGCGAGTTCCGCCCCTTCGACCCGCAGCACACCATCTGCACGGCTCGCTTCGGCGGGCACGGGATGTTCTACGTAGTGCCCGCAGATGCGCTCACGATCCGAGCTGAAGATCCCGAGGAGTTCACGACCATCGAGGAATACTACGAGAGGATGGGCCTGTCGGAGGAGAAGCCCGAGGGAAAGTCGTTCCCGCCGAGGTTCGTCACGACCGAACCGGTGGGCGTGGATCCCGACGTCGTTCGGCGCCTGCTCACGGATCCCATGCCCGGGACGAGATCGATGCCGTCGGGCGTGCGTCGGGAGAACCTCGGGGAGACCAAGGTCGAGTACCTCGATCCGCTCGGGCGATTCCTGTTCATCCGGCAGCCGTTCCTCATCAACAAGAGGGGGATGAAGGTCCGGGAGAATCCCGGGACCGGAGAGCCCGAGCCCAGTCCGCACACGATCTCGAAGTTCGACGGCTACATCCAGAGCAACGACGGGCTGTACTACTTCTTCGTCTGGCGGAACATCCTCTACGACACGGTCCGCGGCAACGTGACGACCGCGGATAACAAGGGTGCCGCGACCCGAAAGATGGAGGAGATCCTCGAGACCGAGCGGAGCCTCGAGGAGGCCGAGCTGGCCGAGCACCGCGGCTTCCAACTCCGTCGCCGGGCGGATCCGGCCACGGGCCTCTTCGCCTACGAGATCTCGGTCCCCGGGAGTCCCCCGCTCAGGACCGACGAGGTGCCGGCCACGATCGACGAGGCGAAGCGGTACGTCGACAGTCACATCGAGAGCCTGATCCAGCAGGCGGCGCCGTACCTGACATGACGCACGTCCAGGCCGTCCGGATGCCGTCGCTGCGGCACTTCAACGTCAAGGTCTACGAGAAGATCGTCTTCATGCTGATGGAGGCGAAGGACCGGATCGATCAGGCGAGGGCCCGGTATCTGGCCGTGATCGACCAGCTCATGCAGTCGAAGGAGCGTCGTGCCAAGCTTGTCGCCGTCCTCGGCGAGTGGGATGGCTTGAGGACGGCCTGGGAGGAGCGGGTGAAGCCCGCTGCGGACGTCGTGCGGCAGGAGCTGCAGCGGCGCATGGCCGAGTCGCAGGAGGAGGTCCAGGAGGTCGGTCGCGACGTGGCCCAGGCGTTCTTCGACATCCCGAAGATGACCGACGAGCTGGTCCGTCAGGCGGCGGAGTTCGAGCAGAAGGTGAACGACCTGCTCGGCGGGTTTGAGGTCTCGGCGGCGCTCCCGCTGATCGTGGAGGTGGCGCCCGGTCTCGCCAAGCAGGCTCCCCGACGGTGGACACCGGACGACCTCCAGTTCGTGGAGAAGTTTCGCCGGATGGTCTCGTCGGGACGACGGGCTCAGACCAACGTCGAGAAGTTCTTCTCGGCCGTAGAGGGTCCGCACAAGCCGTGGTCGGCGAAGCTCATGGATCAGCTCCGAAAGTTCTACGATGAGCTGGAGCGTGGGGGCGCTCGTCAGACCATCGACGAGCTGAACGAGATCGAGATGATGGTCCGGGAGGCGCTGTCGGCCGACATGGATCTCGATCAGCCCCTGTCCCAGGAGAGCAAGGATATCCTTCAGGCCTACATGGACCGCGCCGAACAGCTCGAGGAGATCGGAGAGAGGGCCACCCAACTCGTAGCAGAAATACAACGCGAAGAGGTTCCGGCTGGCCGATGGCCGGAGCTTCAGGAACTGGAAGAGCTCGAGAAGACCATCCCGCCGCAGATCGAGGAGGCGCGGGGACGTCGGGAGCGCGGCGAGATCTCTCCGGAAGTCTTCAGGGAGATCGAGGACAAGTTCAAGACGGATCTAGCGGAAGCTCGTCGTAAGGTCGAGGAGATCAGGTCGAGATGAGCTGGATCCGGACCGCTCAAGACGATCCGAAGCAGGCCTTCCTGGGCTGGGCCAAGGCGGAGGGCGGGAAGTTCTCGGCGATGCGCAGCCTCCTCGCCGAGGAGACTCTCAACGACCTCCAGCAGCGTCTCGAGCAGGAGAAGGATCCCCAGGCGCGGGCGCAGCTGCAGGTCGCTGTCGACACCGAGCGGGCGAAGCCGTACACGGCCAAGCTCGAGGAGATCGATGCCGTTCGTCCCGTCTTCGTGACCGTCCCGCAGGAGGGATATCCGAAGGAGGCGCCCAAGACCGTCGTGTTCGGTGAGCCGAGGGTGAATATCGCGTTCTTGCACAACAGGGCCAAGGCGTTCGGTCTCCCCGACGCTGAGGCGGTGCGGGCGGTCAAGGAGTTCATGGACTGGTTCGAGCACGAGATGAAGTTCCCGGTCTCCCATCGGCCGTGGCGGGCTCCGACGAAGGAGGAGCAGCGGGAAGAGCTGCGCTGGATGAAGAGAGCGCCCGGTAAGAAGTACATGCCCGGAACGCCGGCAGTAGAGCGGCCGGTTCTGCCCGAGAGCCAGATCGTCGAATCGGATCCGCTCAGGGCCCTGCAGCGCCCCGGACGGCCGTGGGATCCGGAGGCCGCCCAGGCTCCTGCGGAGCAGAAACCCGTGACGCGCCTACCGGAGCTGCAGAAGAAGGTCGAGACGATCGTCGAGCGGCTACGGAAGCGGCTGAAGAAGAAGGGCACGCCGATGGAGACCATGCCGGAAGAGCAGATCCAGCTCCCTCCGGAAGATCTGCCGAAGTCCGTGCAGGAACGGGAGGCGGACGAGATGGCGGAGATCAAGCGGGAGATGATCGAGGAAGGCCTCGCTTCCCCCACGGAGGAGACGTCCGAGACCCTGGAGGATCTGTCGGAGATGTTCCGGAAGATGGTCAAGAGCGGGAGCGTCAAGATCAGGGCTGACGGCAGCGTCGAGGTCGCTCCGGAAGTGACGGAATCATTGGGGCAGGAAGAGGTCGATCGGTTCGTTCAGGAGTTGACGAAGAAGGTTGGTCGTTGATGTATGATGGGGAGGTGAACACCACATGCCGGACGTGAGCGTGCAGGAGTTCGAAGCAGGAGATCGCGTTCGCCTTCTGGCGAACATCGGGGATCTCCTGGAGGGCCAGAAGGGGACCGTGCTGGCCACCCAGGACGACCAGCTGGAGATGCGGGCTGACGGGTCGCTGGACGACTACCTCGTGCCGGCCGACAAGGTCGAACGGATCATCCCGCTGACCAAGACCGAAGTGCCGCCGTTGCCGGACGACGCCGAGCTCGGCGGGATCACCGCCGCCAGGGCCCGCGAGTTGGGTTGGACGGAGGACGAGATCCAGAGCGCCGCCGCGGCCGCCAAGGCCGGACTGTCGCAGGAGCTCGCCACGGGGCTGGTCAGCCAGGCTAGCACCGGCAACATGGAGATGACCAGGGCGCTGTACGACGTGAGGTTCGTTCGGAGCGGGACGCCAGAGGAGCTTCTCGAGGTCGAGAAGCACCTCCGCATGATGATCGATCAGGGACTGGCGTATCGCTTCATGGAGCGGTTCCTCATGACGATGGGCTACCTCCCCCACACCATCCGTCGAGCGTTCAAGAACCTGACGGGAGTGCGTCCCGAGGACGTCGTGAACTATGAGAACTACTTCATGAGTCCCGGGTGCATCCCGACGTTCAACATGGGATGGGGTAAGGCGAAGGGGAAGGACAAGGGATTCTTCTTCATCATGCCCATGACCGACTACTACGGCATCTTCCACCAGGTCGACGATCGGACGCGGGTCGAGGTGTCCCGCCATCCGGAGCTGCAGGACGCGATCGAGGCGTGCCGCAAGCTTGTCGTTCGCCTGGAGCGCTGGGATCCGCCGGTCAAGGACGTCAAGCGTCCGGACGTCGTGCCCAGCGAGATGTACCGCCAGCCGCAGCTCTACATGAGCGCGTCGGCGATCCAGCTGGCCGAGCTCTTCCAGACAACCTACTCGAAGCCGCTCCGGGTCGGGCTGATCACCACGGCCTTCCGGTCTGGCGCGATCACCGACACGGAGCGCCGGTACCTGCTCTCGATCTACGCCGACGGCGACGTGCTCGAGACGGAGAAGAAGGAGCAGGGCGTCGAGGAGCAGCGCAAGGCCGAGAAGGACGCGATGAAGAAGCTCACGCCGGGAGAGGAGAAGACGCCCGACGAGTCCCTCGGCGAGGTGGTCGAGGAGGATCGTCAGTTCGAGCTCACGCCGTCCGACGTGGACAAGTTTGCGAGGGAGTTCTTCGAGAAGCTGCAGCAGTCGTTCCCGGAGTTCCGGTTCACGCACCGGGAGTCCAAGTACTCGGTCAAGAGGCCGCTCGGGAAGAAGAACATGTCCGACGAGCGGGACGTGCTGAACGCCATCGGCCAGCTGGAGGTCTACTTCTACGTCTTCGACACCACGGTGCCGGTGGTGAAGGGCCAGAACCCGAAGGTGGCCGGGACGGTGTTCACGAGGGGTGCGGACCAGAAGACCATCCCGCCTGAGCACTTCAAGAGCCAGGACGGCCAGGAGTACGCGTTCGACGAGGGTGGGTTGCTCGCGCTCTTCGAGAAGGAACGAGCTGCCCAATCGTAATCGATGGATGGTAACGGGCACGAGCCAGATCTCAGCCAACTCGTAGTCCAGAGTTCGCTCGAGCGCCCGCCGCAGCCGAAGTCTCCCCTACCCTGGCTGACGCCGCAGGCGGCCGTGGCGGCCCAGATGGCCTGGAACCAGCAGCTCCGGACGCACGCCTCCGGCCTCGAGGGCGCGACGGACATGGCGAGTCCCTTCGCGACGCAGCAGATCCCGCTGCAGTATATCGACCCGCTGTTCGACCCGATCCTCATCGTCTTCCCGCAGGACAACATCCGGGAGCTGAACCGGCGCCTGCGGCACTACTTCAAGTACGAGCCGTTCATCCGGTCGGCGATCGAGTTCCATACCGAGACGCCGATCAGCGACTTCGAGCTCGTCTGCCCGGCGTCGACGGAGATCCAGGAGTACTTCAACGACTTCAAGGACCGGGTGAACCTGCTCGACCACATCGTCAACATCGCCCGGGATTACTGGCTCCTGGGCGAGTCGTTCCTGTACGGCAACTGGGACGAGCACAAGCAGGAGTTCGGCAGCTTCGTGCAGCTCCCGCCCGAGGAGGTCGAGGTCAAGAGCGCGTACGTGATGCCGGATCGGGTCTTCGTCCTGCGCCCGAACAAGGAGCTCCAGCGGCTCCACATGAGCCAGAACCCGGCCGACCAGGCGCTCGACCAGCTCATGCAGCAGTACAACCCGCGGTATACCCAGGCCCTGAAGCAGGGCAAGCCGTTCGTCCTCGACTCGAACCGGCTGGTCGTCCTCCAGCGCAGCCTGTCCGGGTACAGCAACCGCGGGATCAGCCCGGTCCTGAGCGTCCTCAAGGACCTCCTGTTCGAGGACTATCTGATCCTGTACCGGATGGTCCTGATCCAGCGGCACTCGTTCCCGCTCCGGATCTTCAAGCTCGGGTCGGCCGAGAAGGGGTTCATCCCGCCGCCTCGCTGGTTGAACGAGTTCCGCCGGCTGCTGGCGCAGGCGGCGAACGACCCGAACTTCAGCATCGTCACTCACCCGCTCGTCAACGTGGACATCGTCACGGGGCACGACAAGTTCCTGCCCCTGATCCCGTTCTTCGACGCGGTCAAGGGCCGGATCTTCGCCGGCCTGTTCGTGAGCGACGCGATCATCTCCGGGGAGAAGACCCCGTTCGCCAGCGGCGTCACGTTCATGAAGGGGCTGATGCACCGCTACCTGACGTTCCGCAACAGCCTGACGGGTCAGCTGAAGACCAAGATCTTCGCTAACCTGTCCCGGATGCGCGGTTTCTACGAGCCGACCCAGGCCGAGGTGAGCCACCGCGTCCGGACGCCCCGGGCGGACCGGCTCATCATCCCCGAGGTCTACTGGCAGAAGGCGAACCTCCTGTCGAACCAGGCGATCATGCAGATGTTCCTGACGCTCCGCGAGAAGAAGGAGGTCCCCATGAAGTACGTGGCGGACCTCTTCGGGTTCGACTACGACGACATGATGCACCAGATGCGGCGCGAGATGGGAACGGCGAGCGATCCGGTCTGGCAGGAGGTCCGCAAGCGGGCGGTCACCGACCCGAAGTACAAGCTGCACGAGCTCGGCCGCCGGGTGCTCATGGGCGAGGACGTCGTCACCGCGCTCAAGAACGCCGACAAGAAGGCGGAAGAGGCGCCGTCGGCGACCCCGGAGAAGAAGGTCAAGCCGGAGGGCTTCGAGCCGCCGGAGGTGCCGGGAGAGGCGGGAGCGATGCCCGCCGAGTTCCCGCTCCGTCCGCCCGAGCTGCCGCCGGAGATGCCGCGGCCGGGCGCTCCGGGGGCTCTGCCCGAGCCCCGTCCGAGACCGTCCGACGAGGGCGCCGGGACGCCGGCGACCGAGGGGGTACCGATCACGTGAGCTGGTTCCGGACCGCCGCGGAGACGACGCCCGAGGAGCGCATGAAGAACCTGGCGGAGTGGGCGCAGGACGTGTTCCTCGACGCGGCGACCGGGAAGTACGCCTTCAAGTGGGAGCAGATTCAGGAAGAGGGGCGCCGCCTGGGGCTACCCGAACATGAGATCGAGGAGGTAATCGAGGACATGAAGCGCATCGACAGTTCCCGCATCACGGCCGGCGCTCCGGGCGACGGGCCGGTTTCGTCGGAGAAGCTGAACGCCCTGCTGGACAACGTCCCGCCGCAGGCCGCGACGGAGTTCACCGTGGCGACCGAGCACGCCGCGTCCATCCGGGACGCCCTGCTCGAGCTGATGGAGGGCGGGACGGTGCCGAAGGAGGAGGAGAACAAGTACGCCCAGATGCTCGGCGAGGTCTCCATGGCGTTCCAGGAGGCGTCCAAGACACGACGTCCGGAGCCCGTCCTGACCATGATCGAACAGCTCAAGGAGATCCGGAAGGAGGCGTCGGCGCGTCGCATCGCGACCGACCTCGTGCGCAGGCAGGCGGTCGTGGGACCGGAGGGGATTCAGGCCGGAGACATGCTGCGGGTGACGAAGGCGTTCGTGGCGGCGACCTACGAGTCGACCGAAGCCCAGTTCGCCGTCGGCGACGTCATCGAGGTGGTCGGGTTGGATGAGAATGACGCTGACGCGTATCACGTCCAGTCCAACGGGAAGAAGGCGACCCTGGGCAGGGAGGTGTTGGCCGCCAACACCACTCACGTCAATCGCACCGAGGGCGAAGGAGACCAGCCCTCCATGCTCGATCGCGCCCGCAATCCGATCCAGAACATGTCGCAGGCATCCATGATCCGCGAGGTGTTCGAGCAGGGCCTACGCCAGTCCAGCGTGGACGGCAGTCAGCTCCCGATGTGGTTCGACATGGTACTGCACCAGATGCCCGAGCACCTGATCGTGCAGAAGGCCAACACGGGATTCACCGACGCCCAGGCGACGATTCGGGCCACGTTCCTCATGGGCCAGTGCACCGTCGAGATGTGGCGCAAGGCGGTGGCCGACGTGAAGAAGGAGTGCGGTCCCGAGATCAAGAAGATCGTGGCGTCGCTCCCGAAGTGGGGCGTGGCCCCGCTGCCGCAGGTGGCGGCCCGGGACATCGTCCTGAAGGTGCTCCAGTCGAAGGGCATCTACCCGTACCCGGACTTCGTGCAGGAGCTCATGCACGCGCTCGGGTTCAACTGCTGGACCACGCCGGAGGGTCCCACCGGGCCGTCCGAGCGGGCCGGTATCGGAGGCGACCGGACCTTGGACTTCTCGCCGAAGCGCGAGGGCGCCGGGAAGTAGATGGTCCCGCCCGGGCAGCGCGACTACGCGTACCAGCAGGCCGTCGAGGCCCTGCGCGTCTTCCTGACGGAGCTGGCCGCCACCCACCCGCCGGTCCTCTCGCCGATGCTCCAGGAGCACTTCGGCGGTCAGCTGGCGGAGGTCTGGGGCCGGGCGGTCATGCTGTACAACGAGCTGATGCCCGAGCAGCCGTTCCAGGACTTCTCGGCGCCGGCGTTCACCCTGATGGAGCACCAGGAGCCGTTCCACGAGCTGGGGCGGATCGCGGCCACGCTGGCCGACCAGTTCGGCCAGGTCACGACCAACCTGTACTCGACCAACTCGCCGACGGACGAGCAGATCGTCCTGGAGCGGTGTTCGGCCGTGGAGGAGATCCTCGACTCGATCACGTTCAGCATCGACGGCGCCGAGGAGTCGTCCTACATCTCGTCCGTCCAGGCGTCCTGGTGAGCTGGTTCCAGCGCCGGCGTCGCAAGAAGCCGGACGCTCCTCCGCCGCAGTCCCCTGCCCCGATGGGCGCCGGACCGTACACGGAGCGGCATGACGCCCCGGCCCAGGAGCGAGTCGAGGAGGAGCAGTTCCGGCGGATCTACGACGACTACGACCCGCAGGGCTACGCCTTCCTGCCCGAGTTCAACGCCGGCGCCAAGTGCCCCTACGATGGGCACGAGATGGTGATCCTGCACGACCCGGATCGCATGGGCTGCCCCTTCTGCCAGCGCCAGCTCGCGGTCTCCGATCCCAAGTCGCAGCGCTCTTTTCAGGTCCAGCCGAACCCCGAGCGGGAGTCGGTCTCGACGCCGAACCTGCCCATGGAGTCGCGGGGCCAGAACCCCTCCTACGACCCCACGATGTACCCCTCCCAGACTGGTCCAGACCTCGGGAGCTAGATGCTTGACAAGCCTCGGGTTCCATGGCAACCTGAGGCCGAGATGGATCCTCAGGTGATTACCGTGCACGGGGCCTGCGAAGACGTCCAGGTCATCGAGAAGAAAAACGACCTCAAGGGCATGCGCATCACGGCCTCGGAGCGACGCCTCTTCGGGGATCCATCCAAGCCTTCTTCCGAACCGGTACAGCCGCCGAACACCACAACTGACAAGAGGGGGTGATCTAGACCAGCTTGCAGCTCTTCACAACGCAGCTCGGCCGTTCGTCCTTCGTACAAGCCCGCCCTGATCCCGATGACCTGACGTTCCACGCCAGCGCCGAGTTCGACCTCGTCGACGGCGAGAACCTCCACGAGATCTGGCCCCAGATCGTCCGGGCCACCCATCCCGACTTCTCGGCCTACTTCCCCGACATCAAGGTCAGCGAGAGCACGTTCCTGCCGCTCGACCTGGACCGCTTCCTGGCCATCCGGTGCCGGGCGGTCAGCGCGGGCGAGAAGTGGGGGCCGAACTCGAACGGGGACTACTGGGAGGCCGCGGAGCTGATCCGGTCGCACCGGACGCTCATGGCCAAGGGCTTCTACGTCGAGCACCAGTCGTTCGATCCGGCCAACGCCGTCGGGATCATCGCTCACGCGGAGTGGGTGCCCGACGAGCAGTACGTCATCATCGTGGCGCTGATCGACAAGATCCGCCACGCCCGGCTGTCCGACCACATCCGGGACATGCTCCAGTCGAAGCGGGCCGGCGTCTCGATCGGCTGCATCGCCGGCGAGGCGGAGTGCTCGATCTGCGGGAACGTCGCCCGCAAGAAGCACCAGCTGTGCGCCCACATGGACCGCGGGCATCCGCACTACGTCAAGGGTCGCAAGACCACGCAGCGGCTGATCATCGGCGCCCGCGAGGTCCCGATCGGCACCCTCGCGTACGACAAGTGCCGGAACTGCTACTTCTACGAGACCTCGTACACGAAGGCGCCGGCGGACCAGCGGGCCCTGGGGCTCACCCTCCGCGGATCCACCCTGCGGCTGGCCGGGGATGACGGGATGCAGCTCAACGTGCGGCGCGTCTCCGAGTCCAGCGCTCGGTTCATCATCCGGTTCGCCGCGGGCGAGGAGCCGATGGAGATCGACGTGCCGGTGCCCGACGAGGCGACCCTGGACAAGTGGATCGATCGGTCCATCCACGACGCCTTCATGACCCGGTACAAGAAGATGGTCAAGGACGAGGTCTACCGGAAGATGGAGGAGAAGATCAAGAAGGGTCTCATCAAGCTCAGGCCGGCGGTGCAGGAGGCGGTCGAGGAGAAGAAGGACGAGGTCGCCGAGGGCGTCCTGCCGGTCGGAGCGGGCAAGTGATCTGGGCATCATCCAACAACGAACGTGAGGAGGTGATTACGACATGGGATTGAACGTGAAGTACGAAGAGGGGAAGAACCTCGGCGAGTCGTTCTACGTGGCCAGTGACGGCACGAACGACGCCGCGGGGAATCCCCGGATGGTCGTGGTGCGGGCGAGCTACGTACTCGAGCCGTCCTTCGCCGAAGCCGTGGAGAAGATCCGGGTGAGCGCGAAGACGGACGAGGAGAAGCAGAAGGAGCTCGACGCCCTGCCTGTCCAGCCCGAGCACATCGCCGAGCAGCTGCAGAAGCAGTGCTCGACGCTCGAGGAGTTCCACGACGTGTGCATGCAGCTCGCGCTGCGGCACCAGGCGAGGCTCCAAGTGGCGGCGCAGACGGGCAACGTGGGAGGCGCAGCGCCGACCTACTCGACCGAACCGCAGGTGAAGCTGAAGGTCCAGAAGGAGCCGTTGGTCGCAGCCGAAGCAGGTCTCACGGCAGGCAAGGTCCCCATGGAGGGAGGGTCTGCTGTCAAGGGATTCTTCGCGCGACTGCCCTCGAGGGCCGTCGGGGAACCGCAGCGGGCGGTCGACGTCCACTCCTCGCAGCTCGATCCTGTCGTCGCCGCCGAACTGACCCGTCTGCAGGCTGAGAACGAACAGCTGAAGATGGAGAAGGGGGAGCGGGAGAAGGACGACGAGCTGAAGGAAGCCATGGGACTCCTGACGGACATGGGAGCCCTGGAGGACGCGAAGGACCGGGAGGCATTCACGAAGGATCTCGGAGCGCTGGACGAGAAGGCGCTCGGGGTCATCGAGAAGATCCTCCGCAAGGTCAAGGACGCGACGGCGGGCAAGAAGCCCGCGGGAGCACCGAAGCCGGGTCTGCCGGGCCTGCCGCCGGCGGCGAAGCCGGGTGGCGCTCCGCCTGCGAAGCCTCCGATGGGTGGCGCTCCGAAGCCTGCCGGGATGCCGGCGCTCAGCAGCCAGGGCAACCTGGGGGCGAGCCCGCTCCAGGACGGGAACGTGCAGGCCAGCAGCCTCGCCGGGATGGATCCGGCGCTCCTGCTGCAGCAGATCATGCTGGCCGAGGACCAGAAGAAGGTCTTGGCGCACTCGAGGGTTCTGTGATGACTCTTACAAAACCAACATCGAAGGGGGTGAATTAACACATGGCTCTTCCAATGCAGACCCCTCGCCAGGGGGTGTTCGGTGACAGTGTGGCCGATCTGACCAACCAGCTCCGGGACGCGACGAAGTTGCTCGCGCCGACGGCTGAAGCGGTCCCCGGCCTGCCTGTGGGACTCGGTGGTGCGACCACCGCAGCGACGCAGGGCATGCTGAAGTCGGACGTGGAAGCCTTGGACATGTTCTACGGCGTGATCGTCGGTCTCTCCGTGAACTCGCTCCTCGGCAAACCGTCCCTCGGCGAGATGGGAGCAGCGCGTGCCACGGTCGAGCGGCTCGGTCGCTTGGTCGTGCGCAGGGCGACGTACCAGACGCCGGCCGGTTCCGAAGCGTACATCGAGCCGTTCGTGGTGGCTCCTGTCGCGACGGACGTCGGCAAGCTGGTGGATGCGGTCGAGGTGGCCCCGTCGGGCACCGCGGGTGTGAACCCGTACACGACCAGCATCATGAAGTGGCAGATCGCCGGTGGATCCGGAAACGGATTCGCCGACGTGGCCCGGATCACCGCCGTCAGCTCGGACGGCTCCGAGGTCGAGATCGAGATCGTGACCCAGAACGCGGTCTACAGCGCGGTCTAAACAACAACAACGAGGGGGTGATTTAACAGTGTCTTTCGGAACCAACCAGATGGCGCTGGGCGGCCTGAGCCGCACCCAGCTCCACAGACTGATCGAAGGGATCCAAGCCTACGGACGGCCGCAGACTTCCCTGGTTCCCGTGCAGGCCTCTGCCGTTCCCGGCGCGATCGCGTCGGGCATGAGCATGCAAGCCGGGTTCCCGGTGCAAGCAGCGGACTCGTCCTGGGTGACGGATCTGGACCCTGTGTTGGCGGCCAGTGCGACCGTGCCCACGACGGCGATCGCGAGCCAGATCATCGACAATCTGCTCACGACGCCCGACGGGATGCGGAAGCTCGCGTTCGCCATGCACCCGGTCCTGAAGCAGCGTCTGGACTACCACGCAATCGGACGGAACAACGTCCTGATCGTCGACGAGATTCCCACCGGGGACGTCCCGTTCTACGATCTCGACATCCCGGAGTTCGGGGCCGTGTTCCTTGCCGGTCGTGGCGAGCCCATCGCGGTGCAGGCCAACGTCAAGCGTATCCAGTTCCCCACGTCGGCGATCGCTGCCCTCCAGGGCGTGCCCTACGAGGACATCACGATCCGCCGGTACCCGCTCTTTGACCGCGCGAAGGAACGTGTCGCGATTGCCATCGCGATCACGGAAGACGACGCGATCATCGGTGTGGGAGGGGTCGTGGAGACCGCCGCCGCCGTCGGTCCCAACACCGTCGTCGTGAGCCCGTCGCTCACGCGGAACGTCCTCGCCGAGCTCTGGAAGCGCATCACGCGCAACCAGCTGCAGGTGGGCGCGTACATCATGCACCCGGTGCAGTACGCGGAGATGTTGAAGTGGAGCTCCAACGAGCTCGACCAGGTCACCCTGAATCGTCAGATCGAGACGGGGCTGATCGGGGGGTACTACGGAGTGCCTCTCCTCATCTCGAACCGGGTCAACGAGGGGAAGATCTTCGCGATCACGACTCCCGACAAGCTGGGGCGCCTGCCCGAGCGTAAGGCCGTCGAGGTCAAGATCTTCGACCACGTCGAGCGGCTGAGGTACAGCATATTGGGATGGCAGCAGATCGGGCTGGGCATCTACAATACTGCTGGGGTCGCGGAAGCCGACGTACCCGCATCGGTCTAGACTCAGTCTAGCCGATAAAACTAGTCAGTCCTGATATCGGGCGGTGACCGAAGAGGCCACCGCCCGAAGTGTTTTGGCGCACCTGCTCGAGCGTAAGGCCGTCGAGGTCAAGATCTTCGGGCCACTTGACACTATCCATATACCGGTGGTAGTGTACACACGTGATCAGGATGGATCTCTATCTTACAAAAGAACAGGTGGCAAAGCTCAAGGAGATCAAGAAGCGCCTGGGCATCCCCGTCGCTGAGTTCATCCGTCGCGCCGTCGACGAAGCTCTCAGGTTGGAGAAGGCGCGAGTGACAAAATGAAACGGAAAGATACACTCGCCATCTATCGTGCTCGTCGAATGAAGGGCCTCTGTATTCGTTGCGGCAAGCCTTCGTACGGAAAGTGTAAGTGCCGAGCTTGTGCTCGTGCTCAGTCTCTCAACCGAAGCAAGATCGAGAGACGGCTACATCGAAAAGGGCTGTGCACTGAGTGCGGGAAAGTGCCGCACGAGTCCGGACTCAAGCACTGCCGTACATGCCTCGACATAGTGCGTAAGAGCGGATCTCTTTATGCTCGTAAGCTCAAGATTGAAGTGCTCACTCATTACTGCGAAGGCAGAGCGCCTACGTGTAATTGCTGCGGAGAACCCGAAATTGGGCTATTGACGTTGGATCACGTGGATGGCGGAGGAAATGCTGAACGCAAGAGGACGGGGCTGATCGGTACCAGATTCTATCTCTGGGTCAAGCGTCAAGGATTTCCGGCTAGATTTCAGGTGCTTTGTCTCTCGTGCAATTTTGGGCGTCACTGGAACG
>Ga0315289_10007169_pt1 | contig 16299 bp, 12 predicted proteins | sample YL17G11_40_MG_FD_203452 | JGI IMG/M metagenome (GOLD analysis project Ga0315289, IMG submission 203452) | Sediment microbial communities from Yellowstone Lake, YNP, Wyoming, USA - YL17G11_40 | ecosystem: Environmental > Aquatic > Freshwater > Lake > Sediment | place: USA: Wyoming | collected... | reverse complement strand
AGGCTTGGATCAAGAGTTATGGTACAGACTATCACTCCTTTCCTCCTCACTTGCTATATTGAAGGAGAGAGCAAGGTTCTTGCCTATGTCCCTATAAAATGCTCTGTAGACACTATCGATATTGCGATAGATAGTATTGAGAGTGATCCTAAGGATCAGAAGAAGGAGGTTGCCATTACTCTGAGGATTGCCTCTCTCACAAAAGGCACTTCTGAGGTAAATTGGTCAGGCCTCAAAGCTGATCACTATTCCAAACCTGTAGGACAAGTTGTAGAGCCTCCTTCTAAGGTTACCATCTCCTTCGATAAGCCAGTTCATGCTTGGGTTTGTCTTATCCTATATCCTGATATGTTGGCTGTGAAGAGACAGAAAGTCATGGAGGAAGCAAATGAGGGAGTACAGCTTTCAATTCTCTAATCTTCAGGCTGGAATATCTCCGAGTGAAGTTCAGCTGAGGAATTCCAGTGATCTCTATGATGCCTATAATGTGAGAGCAGCTAAGGCAGGACTTACTTCGCTCCCAAGTATTAGGCACATAGAGCCTGTCCTACCTTATGGGTGGCCATTTCCTCAGGCTTTAAACTCAAGTCGTGGTCCTCTCCTCGCATGGCCAGGTATTGTTGGTACCTTCAACACGACAACCTTAGTGACTACACCCATATCTGACGCCAACTGCTATGAGCATATTACCCTCGCCGACTTTGGGCAGTTTATGGCATTTACTACTAGGTCTGACGTTATGCATAACGGTTTTTTAGACGGAGTAGACTTTGGTTCGGCGTTTATGGATTATGATCCTTACAGTGTGTGCAATTTCAGAGGTCAATTACTAATGGGAGGGATGGGGACAGGTATCTACAAGAACTTCGTAGTTTGGTCTAATATCGGATCAGCTGATATGTATGTTCTGGGTTCAATAAGGACAGGCTACGGAGACTGGAATAACTACTTCGGACTGGTTGTTCCTCCAAGGAGTGCTGCAGCTCCTGACAAGAAGCTCGGTGCTGGCAATAGGCATATGGAGTGGGGAGGGCAGGTATATCTTGTTAAGCCTTTGTATAAAGGAGTAGTGGTATATGGAGAAAGAGGAGTTTCAGTCTTAATTCCAGCTACTTCTCCAACTCCTACTTTTGGCCTTCTCAACCTTCCACTATCAGGAATCATAGGAAGATTTGCTGTAACTGGCGACCTTGATAGACACTGGTTCATAGATCTTGATGGCTATATCTGGACTATTGGAAACGACTTTATTCCACAAAAGCTGGGATACAATAGGACATTTGCTGGTAGGACAGCTATGATAGGCTCCTTTGATCAACTGCTTAGAGATGTCTATTTTGGTGATAGCAATGAATGCTTCCTTCTGTCAAGTAGACTAACAAGGCTCGATAGAGCACCCTGTTCTGTAGCAAGATTTGGCTCAACGCTGTTTATGTTCTATCCTTATGGAGGCTCATAATGGCAGTTCCTACTCGTCCAGCAGTTTCTGCTATAGAAAAGTTCCCTGTTATGGCTCATCCAGTTATCGTGACTGATGTCTTCGATATGAAGTTGAGAGGCCTTAAAACTGTTACTGCTCTTGAAGTAGGAACAATGTCAGAAGATGTCAAGGCTGCTATTGACTATAGATATGAGGCTGGTCAAGCTTTTGCCACAACTCCATATAAGAGTCTGCATGTTAACGGAGTTGTGACATTTCCTGTGACAGCTGTCGAGTTCAGAGTGAGAATCTGGTTCAAGAATCAGAATGATATTGATCTCTCATATATAGTAGTAAGATGGAAGATGTCGGACAAAAGAACTGTGCGGGGGACCTATGCTGAGATTGACGAGGCTGTATCCAGAACAGGTGGCTAGACAGTGGGATATTATAGGGTATGCTATTGAGGCTGCCCTACCTCGGATCTGTAAAGTTGTCGCGGACAGAATGAACAGGGTATTCATGTCTATCCTCGCAGGAAGGCTTGTTGTATATATCTATCATACAGAAGAGGCGAAGATCAGAGCAGTTATATCTGTCACGACAGTTGACTCCGTTGATGCGGTTGAAAAGCAGATGCTTGTATACTCCTTCTACGGAGCGGGAGGAATAACTCCAGCAGAGTTTGTTGAAGGGTTCGAGTTGATGAAAGATCTAGCAAGAGGTCTCGGCTGTACCTCGATAGTTGCCTATACCGATGTAGCTAAGCTTAAGGAGTTTATCGCAAAGACTGGTGGAGACACTAGCCTTACCTTCGTAAGAATGGAGGTCTAATATGGGAGGTTCAGGAGGAGGACAGAGTGGTATGGTCGATTATCCAGGCTACATGAAGACTAAGCATGAATCCTGGTTAAATGAGATAGATGCACTCATAGATGTAGCTATTGCCAATAATCCTTATGAAGGTCCAGGCTGGGGTGATGGCTGGTATGTCTATAATCCAGAGGAAGACTTATATGAAATGATTATGGCCCTGGACGACTTTGAAACCTTCCTCGATGAGTTGGATGCAGGAGTAGATGATGAAGCTGCAGCGTTTGGTGCTATTCTTCAAAACAGGATTGATACGGACACAATTCCGAGCTTTGAAGCTGGGATGCGAGATATAAATGCTGTACAGACTACCAGCTTTGTTATTGGGAAGGCTATTCTGTATGCGAGGAAGGATGAGCAGGTTGCTCAGTATGTGGCTGATCTGAACGGAAAGCTCAGACTGCAGACGATGGATCAGAGACGAATGTTGGCTACATACTATGTGGAAGCTCTTAGGCTTAGTATTGTAGCTATGAAGGAGCATCATGATGAGTATATGGAGTTTGAGACTGCGGCTGCAAAGTGGGACCTTGAGATGTATTCCTACGGAGGTAATATGCTGGCATCTATAGGAGGGGCTAGAGGAGGAGGGGGACCTGCTAAGCCGAGTAGGGCGCAGAGTGCAATAGGTGGAGCAATGGTAGGAGCATCTATCGGTGCATACGCCGGTCCTTGGGGTGCTGTTGCTGGAGCTGTATTTGGAGGAGTTGGAGGTTACTTAGCCGCTGGCTAATAAAAGGAGGAAGCCATGCCATACGGAACTGAGAGCGATTACTATAATCTGGGAGGTTATCAGCCATCTGGAGAGTTATTTGGTCCTCAGGCTGAGGGAGCTACGGGATGGAACACTCCTATGACTCCTGAACAGAGGAGAATGATATATGGAGGATTGACAGGAGAAGCGCCTGCCACTATCTCTCCAACTGCCCCTCCGACTGCTCCAACTTCCGAGCCAGGTCTGCTAAGTAGGCTTTTTACTGGCTTTCAGAAGACAGCTCCTCTGTGGGCAAAGGTCGGTGGGCAGTTTATGGGAGGCATGAATACTGATATTGGTAAAGCAGGGCTAATGATCGGGCAAGGCCTTGAGTCTATGCAGTTAAATACTGCAATGAGGAAAATGTTATCTGACTATCTCTCTGGAAGGCAGCCAGGTGCAGCGGGCCCTACAGGTAGCCCTTCGCAGGTTGGCATTGACGACCTCACTGCGATGGGCTTGACTCCTGAGGGCGTCAAACATGTATACGGAGCGGGGATGACTGCTACTGAGAAGGCGAGGAAGGAGCCTTTTGAGATCCTTGGAATGGCAGCCGATGTGCATCAGAGGGTAGCAAGTGGCGATCTTCATGAGGCACAGATCCCTTATGTCAAGGCTCAGACTGAACAGCTCATTACCAATATTCTGAATACACCCTTCAAAAACTTCTTAGAGATGCAGAAGGCCTGGGTGGAGGTAGCTAAGCTTCAGGCTGATATTATTCATCTAGATGAGCAAATGAGGAAGTCAAAAGCTGAGCGGGAGAAGATGGGAGTTGAGACTGAGGCCGCTGGAGCTAAAATGAAGAGGGAGGAGTGGCAGGCTACACCTGAGGGAATGAGGATGAAGGCTCATTTTGATGCTATGGAGAAACAGATCGGAACTCCTCTAGCCTGGCATCAAGCAGGAGATAAATGGGTAGCAACTCATCCGTTTACTGGAGCCCAAGTGGGATCGTTTCCAATAGGTGCAGCTCCTGGAGCAGAGGCTCTAGCTGGAAAGCCTGCTGTTCAGAGGCTTGCAGCTGAGTATGCAGCCAGGGATATGATGCCTCAGATTGAGGCTGGAATTATGGCCAGGTTCAAGGACGATAAACAAGCTCAGGCTCGACAGATGCAGATGTTGAGGGAAATGTTTAAGAATCCTGAGACCGCAGGGATGGCTTCTGTGTATCTGAGCAATTTCCTAACCCCTGCTCAACAGGCTGAGTATGATAACAGAGTTAGAGCACATGCTGCCACCCTTCCAGCTGGTGGTCCTGCACCAAAGGCTATCCCTTCTGCCGCTCCGGCTCCTGCTACTCCTGCTCCAGGGTTCACAGTAAATCCTGCTGCAAAGCTTCCTCCTAAACAGGAGCCAGGTAAGCCTGTACTCGACTTTCCTACAATCCTCGCTGATGCAATGAAGACTTTCAATAAGCCTATGAAGGCGAGTGAGTTCAAACAGTGGGTATATGATACCTATGCTAAGCCTAAGAATATACCTAAGGCTGTTAGTGATACTATTGTGGACAAGGGACTTGCTGCATCTGGGCAGCTTAAATAGGAGTTGCTATGGCATTCTCTATTACGCCTGACGAGGAACCAATCAAATCAGGCTTCAATATTATTCCTGATGAAAAGGCAGTTATGTCGGGTTTTAGTATTGTGCCTGATGTAGAGATTGAGAAGCCTGGTGGAGTACTCGATATACTTGCGGGCACAGCCAGAGCAGCTGCGGCTGGGGTAGTTGGTGGAGCAGAGTCTTATATAAAGGAGGTCGCTCTTGGACCTCGTCTTCTTGGGACTCCGTCTCCGACTGCTGAGAAGGCAGCCTTTGACGTTGAGGCTTTTAGAGGAGGCATAGCTCCTCCAAAGCCTAGTGATTGGGAGCAGATTGTTGAGAGTACGGCCTCTTCCCTTACAGCAATGGCTCCAGGACTTTTATCTAGGAAGGGTGGAATCAGGAGGAAATTTATAGGTGGAGTTGCTGCTAAGGGTCAATCCTTCAGTGCTGCTGAGGCATTTGACTTCCTGAACGAGGTCAGAGATAAGGCTATCATAAATGGCGCTAGTGCTGATGAGTTGCAGATAATAGAGAATCAGAATATTTCTAAGGCTCTCCTGGCTGGTTCATTTGAAGTTATTGGTGAGATTAGTAGCGATCTTATAGGTGGCTACATATTTGGTATCTTGAAGAATCCAGCCTTGTCTGGTCCAGTCAAAGCTGGTTTGAAGCAGTGGCTTTGGGATTACGTAGCCAGAACTGGGAAGGCACTAGGTCCTGAGGTTGCTGGTGAGCTCTTCACAGCGACTGGAGAGTACTACACAAGGCTGGCTGCAGGAATTGCGCCTGAGGGAGGACTTGAGCCTCAGCTTTGGCAGACTGCAAAGGTTGCTGCTGGACAAACTGCTCTACAGGGCATTCTCGGTACAGCAGCTGGAAGAGCTGCTATCAGGCAGAGAGAAAAGGTTGTTACTGAGATTGCTGCGAAGACTGGACTCTCTGAGGATATTGTTAGGACTGAGATTAGTAAGGTTGAGCAACTGACAGCTGCGTACAGCAGTAATAAGGAGAAGATTGAAGCAGGGATTGAGTCACTTGAGGAGAAGGTCAAGCCCAAGGCAAAGAAGGTCACGAAGAAGCAGGCTGCAGAAGAGGCGAGGGCTGGAGAGGCCTTTGTCCAACTAATGTCAGGAGTGTTAGGAGGTGAGGGTTATGCCGAAGGCGTACGAGGCTATCAAGGAGAAGTTCCTGCAGGAGGGCCTATCAGAGAACAAGGCCCAGGAGCACGCGGCGAAAATCTACAACTGGCAGAAGAAGCAAGGCGCGAAGGGCTTCCAAAAGAAGCTGTCAAACAAGCCAGAGGAGAAGCACTCAGTGAAGAAAAAATGGTAGCACTTCGTGGTGCTATTGCCGGAGTCAAAGAGGGATTAGCCGGAACTAGGGTGAGATTTCTAGATAACTCAGTTGAAGATGTAAATATCGCTTCGCCTTTTGGACTCAATCCTAACGAAATCCTTCTAGCTTCAGGTAATCTCGCTACGCTGGGGACTATCAAAGAGGTAATATCTCCGAGTGGTAAGGTTATCTGGTCAAGAAAGGTCGAGGCAATAGCACCTGGCACACTCAACCTACAGGCTGAGGTTTCTCAGCTGTGGGATGCACTCATGGCAACTAACATCAGCAAAAGGTATCAAGCGCTTGCTGATGAGAAGGCTAAGCTTGAGCCTTATTCTCCTGAGTGGACTGAGGCTACACAGAAGTTAGATGCTATGAGTGCGGAGTGGAGAGATCAGCCAGAGCATAAAGCCTGGATGGATAAACAGGCTGAACTTATAGACCAGAAGTATCCGAAGGAAGTCATACCTAAGCCAGTTGAAAAGAGGCTTCCTGAGGGCACTCCTACCCAGCAGCTTCAATCTTATGTTGCCATTAGAGTTTTGAAGACTGAGGAAGTATTCACTGGCACTGATCATGCCGCTATTATAAAAGAACACAATCTCAATCCAGGTCTTGGTGGTAAGGAGTGGAAGAGTGGGTACGAAGTCGGTGGAAAGTTCTACTCAAGTCAGACCCTTGCATATGCAGCTCTGAGAAAGCAGACTGCAGTTGAAAAGAAGGAGCCTCCAAAGCCTGTCCTGCCGATAACCCCGCCAACCGGCCCTGTCCAGCAGGCGGAGGGGGCTCCCTCATTTGCTAAGTTCCTTGAGGCAGGATTTCATAGGTTTGTATCTGAGGAGAGAGGTAAGGCTATTCTTGAGGATGCAGAGGATGCAGGAAGATCACCTGCAAGTATAGCTAGTGATTTCTATGCTAGAGTGTATCCTACATTATCCCTCGAACAAAGAGGCAAGATTGATAAGTATTTCAGCAACCTATATCCAGATGCGAGAGGTATGGCTCCTCTCGAGGTTCTGAAGACTGATCTTCCTCCAACCACAGGACAACTTGAAGGTGAAGAGAGAGGCTTTATAGCCTTAATGGAGTACGGGAATCAGTCTGCGCCCCTTGTCCAAATTTCGAACAAGCCAGTCACTGAGCCCTTTGAAAATCCTGCCGACCGCGCAAAGTTTGAGTTGGCTAAGAAGTATACCATCGTAACCGCTGCCACCAAACTCCTCTCAGGCAACTCCGCTTCGAGGAAGGCTGCTCATAGAAAGGCACAGGCTGCTGTTCAGCAAGGCCTCATTGCTCCGGAGGTGTTGTCAAATGAGATAGTTAACGAGATGTATAATGTTGCTATTCAGGAGACTCAGAAGGCAGCCAAGGAAGGAAAGGGAGTAGATGAGAAGGTTGCTCAGGATCGGCTTGGTGTTATTGAGAAGCTTGGAATTGAGCTCAAAGAGAAACTTGGTCTGGTTGTTCCAAAGGCGGTTGAGCCTGCTATGGAGAAAGGCCCAACTCCTGCAGAGTCAGCCAAACGTGTTAAGGAAGCCGTTAGTGAGATCAAGAAGTCAAACTGGGTCCTCTACCAAAATATTGGTGAGAGGTTAGATGAGGGAGAAAGTATTGAGGCTGTGGTTGATAGATATAGGACTCAGCTTGGAGACTTCTTCCTCGATGATGAGCAGATGCCAAGAGTGGTTGAAGGTATAGGGATGAAGCTGAAGGCTATCACTCCTCTCGATGTACTTATGAGGAGACAGATGAGTCAGGAAGAGCAAGAGGGCAAGCTATATGAGAAGTTAGTAGATGAAGGTAAGACTGATGAAGAGATTGAGCAGATTCTACAGGAGAGGAGAGGTGTGGTCCAAGGACCTGATGATGTAGGGCTGACTCCTATTGGATCTGAGGTTGTAAAGGATATAGTTGAAGAGGCTATTACTAAACCTGAGGTTGAGGCCGCTCCTGTCAAGGAGACAAAGAGAGAGAAGGTTGTTAGGAAGGCTAAGGAGAAGAGAGTCGCTGTGCAAAGAGTGGCCATCACCGAGACTGTATCTGAGGATCCTACCACTAGGATATTTGAACTTGCTGATAAGGACGGGAAGAGGATAGGCTGGATTGAAGTAACCAAGAGCCCAGACATTACTCAGCCTACTGAGAAGGGAATCTTCAATATAGTGCAATCTGAATTGCTTGGAGACAGGAAGAATTACGATGCAGCTCTCAAACTGATCAAGGAGCAGAATCCAGCTATCAAAGCTTTGAAGGCATATAGGGAGCCACTCCTTGGATTGGAGGAGTTGACGAGAGAGCAGGCAGCTCCTCTTACTCCTACTGCTCCTGCTGTTCTTGCTGTCCCAGTACCTCCCAAGAGCGTCGAGATCCATCCTATGTATCTCGATACTGATACTGCCAGGACTCAACTGAACCTATTGAAGGGTCGAGTAAAGCCTGACTCCCCTATAGAAACCAAGATCATGGCCCTTCGAGCTCAGATCAATAATGCCTATCATACAGGAGGGGATCTCGGCATACTTGCAGACCAGCTTAATAGGGTGATTAGTCAGCTGAATGAGCAGAGGTCCAAGTCCTATGGAGATAGGACTATGTCTGTTATGGAGATTGAGGACTCACTCCAGGGATTGGGGGAGCTGTCCAGTCTGATAGGGCAGATGGCAAGTGTTAGAGGCACTCCTAAAATGGAGATGCTTGGCCTCCAACAGATCTATGAGTCGCTGGCCAACTTTGTGAGGTATGTACAGAAGAGAACTCACCAGACAGGTCGTACCATCTACGCTCTCGAGCATGCTCCTCTCAAAGGAACAGGCATCCATGCAGGGATTGTAGTTGGAGAGGGGGCTGTCAGAATCGAGCCCCGTGTACCTGATGTCTCTCTTGCTGCCAGCTATCTCTTCGGCCCTGTTGGTATTGCTGAGAAGTATGGAGCACTTGCTGGCAATCCTCTACCTAGTAAGATTGCTGGCATGGTAGTTCACGCTGTTGATGAGTCGAGATACAGGACTGGAAATGATTCTCTCGAGATCAGAAGGATTTCTGAAGGCCTGAATAAGCAGGAGCGGCAAGAGCTTACCAGCGATATGAAGGAGATTGAAACTGGTGAGACTATCATAATGAAGCCTAAACTGAAGGAGAAGGCTGAGCGTATCAAACAGCTCTTTAGATCAGTGATTGAGAAGTATAAGGAATCAAGAATATTCCTGCTCTTTGATAGCATGAACTCCACTGAGCAGGATGTGATGAGTGACATGAATAACGGGCAAGATGTAGCTGAATCTGTGAAGAGGCATAACAAGGAGAATAAGGCTTATAATGCTCAGCAGAAGGCTGAGGGAAGTGATGTGAGGAGGCCTCTCACAACGTATAAGGCTATCGACTCCTATCTCAAGCGTCTCAAGGAGATTGAGGAGTGGGGTTGGAATGACTATATCACTCATGCTATGAAGGGTAATATTGCCATCACTGATGAGAAGGGTGCAGTGATCAATGTAGCACAGACTACTCAACAGGCTATTGATCGAGCTACTGCCTATATCGACCAGCATCCGTCTACTAATGCTCTAACTATCAAATACGATCACTGGAACAATAGAGAAGCTCCTGTGAAGTTGGGAAAGAAGCAGGCTCAATTCCTACAAGGTATGGTCGCTAAGGCTGTGAATAAGGAAGTGAAGGAGATTCAGGAGGGTGTTAATGTTCATATAGCGAAGAGAGCACTGAGCAAGGTTATCACTATAAAGCCTGGCTTTGTCTTCTCTGCCTTTACTCAGGAGCGAAAGAATATTCTTCCTGGTGAGGAAGACATCTTCGATATTCTTCCTACGTATGTGTATCAGATGAATAAGAAGACAACCCTTGATCCAGTGATTCAGTTCTTCCAAAATAACTATCATAAGTTGGGAGATCAACCTAATCTGAGAAAGGTATTGTTTGATCAGATCGAAGCGGCGAAAGGGAAGTACTGGTTGGAAGATAAGATCCTTGACGACGGACTGAGAAAGCTGGGAATATTTGTAGAGAGCAAAACAGGTATCAGGACTGGAATCGGTGAGAAGGGCTTTGCTACATCGAGAGGTATTGGAGCCTTGACAGCACTGGAAGCCAAACTCAAATTTGCCTACCGTCCTATCGCTGGTCTTATTAATAGGATGTCAGGGTTTGGTCATACTTGGGTGAAGACTGGCCTACCTTATATAATCCAAGCTAAGAAGTTCCTCAAGACTGAGGAAGGTCAGCAGTTTATGGAGAATCACGCTGCTGACCTTGGTACTACTCTCATTGAGGAGTCTGAGGGTAAGATCAAAATCAGAGCAAAGTGGTGGCAGCCTACATACCTATTCCAGGCTGCTGAGAAGCCTAATAGAGCTGAGTCATATGTGGCATCTTATATGTGGGCGAAGGATAAGTTAGACTATGATGCTGAGACAGCAAGAGAGTTTGCAAGGAGAAGTGTATGGCTGCAGCAGGTTAACTACAATATCGCAGCTATTCCTGCACTCTTCCGTTCACCCCTCGGTAGAGCTGCCTTCCAGTTTAAGACTTATCTGATGGGTGAATTACACTTTATAGCCTCGTTAAAGAATCCTCAGGAGTGGGGCAAGTATCTCACTATGCAGTTTGTGCTGGGAGGGCCAAAGGGTGTACTAACCACGATCAAAAGTCTTCCATTCCTTGGTATCTTTGCTGGGATTGTTAGTGCAATGAGAGGAGGTGGAGACTGGTTTGACGATTTGGAGACTTGGGCCAATAGCACTATCCCCCGCTTCTGGAGAGGTATGTGGGGCTTCTTTGGAATGGATGCTTCTATGCCTGCTAGCTTTCAATTCCCTGAGGGTTTCTCTGACTTGGCTGGGATTATAGGGTCAGACCTTATTAAGATTTACAAGGACGTGTTTGTGCCACTAGCAAACGGTGAGAAGTATATGAAGTGGAGGGTGTTGGATCTCTCCAGAGAGATGATTCCCATCTGGAAGTATTGGTCTGATCTCCTCCTCTCGTATGATAAGATGCCAGGGTATCCCGGGAGGAAGGGAGAGGTGTGGGATAAGAAGGGGAGATACTTGCATAGTATGAATCCTCTTGATTTTATCAAGGAGTTTGGAGGAGTGCTACCACTTGCTCAGAGTATTCGTCAAACCTCGAATAGAATGGAGGCTAGACTGCAAATGAGGGAGACTGCACAGGTTGCCTCCATCATTCGGGAGGTAGTAAGTAGGAGAATCTTTGATGGAGATCTACTAACTGATGAGTTGCTTGAAGATCTCTCGGCCTATGCACTAACAGGCGATACGATTATGAAGGCTATTGAGACTGCTACTATTGACCCTGAGACTCGGAACATTCTGCAAGTCAGGATGCCCAGCAAGATTAGGGCGCTTGAGGAACAGGGAAGGATCCAGAAGTCCCTGCATGAGCTGGGGTATGACACCTATCACTTTGATTAGTCTTCCTCAGGCAAATCCCAAGCCGGCTTTTCCTTTATCTCTTCCTTCTCGCCAGCTTCGTTAACCTTGATTCCCCACTTCTGCCTATACTTCAGTTCCTCATCTATAGGCTTTACAAGTTGAGGATACTTCTTGTCGAACCAGTTCGTCTCAAGGAGCCAGTTGAGGTAGGAGTCTGGAATTTCCTCAATGTCGAAACCGAGGAATTTGCCGAAGTAAAGTTTCATCTTCCTCTCATCAACTCAACCTTGTAGATCCTATAAAGAGTCTTCTTTTTCTCTTTCCCGAGGATTACGAGAAGGGCCTCAGTGGTATAGTTTTCTCTATATATGAGCTCTACTGAGTCCTTTGCCAACAATGTAGTCTCCACCGTGCATACTCCAGCAGGGTTCCAAGCCTTAATCTTGATTGTTTTCATTCTTCCTCCTTGTCCGAATTTTGAACAAGCGTTAGTCCCTTATTATTGACCCAGGAACTTGAAACACTGGGTTTAAGATCTTCTTGACTACTATTACATGCTCTGTCATGCCAGCTACATGCTTGTATACGCTACAAAATGCAGCTATCCATACAGGTTCTATCATACGGTATCTATTAATTGCCCTTATATCTTCTATGATTCCTTGTAGAGAGCGACCTGATACACTTATTAGGTAGTTAGCAACTGCAGTCCATCTCTTATGATAAGTATGTACCCACGGATTAACAAGGCTGTTTTCTGCATAGAAGGGGCATCCTTCCGTCTCACGAATTTCTTCAGTATGCGGGACTTCACAGAGAACTGTATGAAGGATCTCTGCCAGCAGAGTGATAGAACTCCTATCTCTTATCCTCTCCAACTCCTCAAAGGTGATCTCTTTATTCTCCAGCGCCAAAGCTATCTCTTCCTTCAGTTGTTTACTATCCATCTTTCTTCTCCAATCCGTAGATTGATTCCTTGTCTTTAGATCCTACATATCTAATAAGCATCCTATCCCCGCTTGATCCTATACTTATGACTCCCATCGTTTGGAGAGTGCGAAGCATCTTATGCATCTCATCCTTATCTACATCGTAATAGAACTGCTTCATAATCTGCCTATCGTCCACCTCCTTTCTCATAGCTATGAATGTCCAGATATTCATTAAGACATCTGCCATCTTGTATCGACCTATACCTGAGAACGCAAGATGCATACGCTTCTCTGTATCGAGGAGGAGGTTGTTTGCCCTCTCCAAATCAGCAGTATCTATCACCATACTCGATGATCGACTGGCAGAGAGGATCATACATAACTTGAGCAAGTGTATAGGCCTTCTCTCTATATATCCTCCAAACCTTGTATCTAAGTCAGGTAGATTTTTGTCTTGGCTATGCCTCCAGTTTGCGTATGCCTCCAGCCACTCCTCTGTAAACTTAAACTCCCCTGTCATCATGTTGATCTGTTCAAGATCGCGTTGCAGTTTCTCACCAAGATCTTTCTCTACCTTTGTTAGCACCGGTAAGATAATAGTCTTTCCTTTCCCCCTCTCAAATATTAAGATCATACGAGCTGTAAGACCTCCACCTATTGCATCTCTTGGCAACGTACTCTGTAGCAACTCAGGAGTAGTAGCTCCCATTAGGTTTACCCATACTCCTGATATGTCATCTACTCCACAGTGCTTAGTCTCGTACTTCCAATTCTCCCCACAGTCGAACCAGTCGCAAAGATCAGCCATCAACTGCAGGTTGTTATAGCCGAGGAATACTGTCAACTCCTTACTGAAGATTGTAAGGCTGGCATGCATAGTGAGACGATCTCCTGTCATAACTGAGTTTGTGCTCTCACGCAAGGATCGGATCAGCTGCTCCCTAGTAGTAGATTCTGCTGCTACCTTTATCCCCATATTCTTTATGAGGGATAGACCAGGAGCCATAGCTGTGCCCTTCCTTGAACCACTTGGCCCTACCAGTACAATATACATATTAGGATATACGTTATCGAAGCCGAAGTTTAGATGACACTTACGTTGTAGAGCTGCTGCCATTACACTGATTCCTGTCCACTTTCTAAAGCTCTCCTTCGGCTCGCTGTTCTGGGTATAGATCATGTAACTGTCTAGCCAATCCTTCAACAGTCTTGCCATGTACCTTAACTCCCTTTAATGCCTTCTTGCTGAGATTCATACCTGTACTCAGGTCAAGAGGGAGGACAAACTCTGTCGATCTCCACTTTACTGGAGTCTCCAGACTTCTAACTAGATCTAATAAGAGCTCGGCATGCTTCATCCAAGGTAAAGCCTTAGGAATTTGAAACACAATACTATCATGTACCTGATTCAATAAGTCAATATGTTGTCTTCTGTCTGAGTACCAGATATATTCCAATCCCTGTTCATTAATCTTACAGGCCACTGTACTCTGTGCTATATAGTCATAGGCTGCTTTAAACAGCTCATCACCCCACTGATCAAGGAATAGACGCTTGCGTCCGTAGGGATTCGTTAATGTTCTATCCTTCGAGAGTTGCATCCTTACCCATTCCCAGAATTGTCTGACACCCGGATAAACCTGATGCCATCTATTATGAAGGAGCTTAGCCTCATGTTCAGGTAGCTCAAAGTCGAGAGCAAACTTTCCATAGCCCATTCCATACCAAAGGGAAAAGTTTAACTTCTTTCCCCAAAATCTTTCAGACTGCTCACCATTTCCAAGTGGACTACTTCCTGGTTCATCACTAACCTGATCATAAGGAATACTAAATACAAGGCTGGCAGTGAGAATATGCATATCCTTATCTTCCTGATATGCCTTGATCATTGTAGGTTCAGGAGCTATATGTGAGTTAACTCTATTCTCTCCTTGTGATATATCAGCATTATATAAGATGAAATCCTCATCTGCTATGGTAAACTGCTTCATAGCATCAGGAAGATTCTGCACATTGGTTCCTTCACCAAAGATATCTTCAGAGGAGGAGAGCCTTCCATTCTTAGTGATAGGAGACATCGCCGAGCGAAGGCGTCCATCTGAACTTAACTTCACATCGAGATAGGTACCCTTCAACTTCCTCAACTTTCTAATCTTTAGGATAAGATCAGCCTCTTTGTACGGAGGTCGACTTTGTGTACCGACTGCTAAGCGCTTCATAGCATTAACATTGGTAGTGATAGCACCTTTGAAGTAGAACGGTTTGCAACCCTTTGTCTCATAAAAATACTTTGCAACCTGATCAGGACTATTTGGGTTGAGAGGGAAGCCAATAATAGTTGATAACTCTTCAGTTAGAATTCCTATTTCCTCCTCTGCCTTCTCTGATGCTTTCTGCAGGCCTGAAATATCTATCCTTATACCTCTCGCTTGCATATACATGAGAGGCTCAATCAAAGCATTTTGGACTTTGAAGGCTTTGACATTGCCTTGTTTAATAGTCTCAGCCTCCAATCTTCCCTCTATCTCAATATCAATAGCCGAGTCTTTACAGTTGTAGATACGGAAGGCTGTCTCATCACCAAAGCCCTTCCACTTCTTCCCATCGTCCTTATAATAAGGCTCCTCAGTATATAACGATGTGGAGAAGCCCAGACCTTTCGGAAAGTCAGGAAACACAACGCTGATGCGAACTGCGGTATCGCAAAGGTTAACTGAGCGTATGCCGTATCTGCTGAACATAAAGGATGTGTCGAAGTTTATGAAGTGACCGCACTTTATGATCTCAGAGTCCTCCATAATCTGAGCTATGAGTTTCATCACTTCATACTCATCCTCCGGATTCCAATACTGCATACCCCTCTCTACAAAGGGTACACCAAAGGCGAAGTCTGGAGTAGGAGCGAAGGATATGTTACTCATCTCCTCATTCACAACTTCAATATCAACTGCCAGTTTTTTAATCTTGGGAGGAGTCAGTAGGCCTTCGATGAAGGTCTTGAACTCGAGGAAGGAAGGAGCGATGATAAACTTGCGTTGTGGTAGGATAATGTCAGGAAAGGTAGACTGATATTTGATCCTTCGAAAGTCAGCATGGATCATGTGGAAGTACATATACTTTCCACCACCACCTTCTTCCCTCGCCTTATGAATCGTAGCAGCGGGGTGGATAGTAGGGATAACCTTTCGACCTTCCCATTCGAGGATGGAGCCACGCCACTTCGTTATGCCCCACTTTCCCGTTAAGGCATACATGGCCTCATTACCAAAGGTGACTATGACATTAGCAGATATGCCTCTCAGCTCTTCTTTCAGCTGGGAGACATACTCATCGAAAGCACCTGATGTTGAGATCCTTCTTGTTCGATAGTTGTAATTAATCCAGTTCTTAATGTCACTATCAACCAATTCAGGTCCGACAGAAGGATGCTCCTTCAAGACGTTTGTGAGATAAATGTCTGATCTACATAGTCCAACAAGTCGGAGGATTTCCTCTAGCACAATAGCTGCATTTTTGACTCGCTGGGAAGGAGCAAATGGCCTGCCCTGTCTCAATTCCTCTTTGCCTGGAGCCTGTCCAACTCCAGCAATGAGGGCATCCTTTCGACCATCGGGAGGGACTAGTATCTTATTCATAACCTATTCTCTCTTTAATGTAGATAGTATCAGTAAGAACTTTATTATCTACTATGATGATTAGTCCTGCTACAATCCTCAGCCTTTTAACTTTTATAGAGAAGATGGAGGATAACTCTTTTCTTAGCTTCCCCAGTGTCTTCCTATTCATAATTAGATATTTAGGACTCCCTCCAACTCTAATAATGCTGGCCTTCGCATCCTCAATCTGATCTAACATCATATCCCCCTATATGACTTATACAACCCAGGTTTACTCTCATACACTCTGAGTATGTATCCATCCTTCAACTGTTTACTCTTCTCAAATCCGACAGCTGGCATTCCGAGATTGCTCGCCGCTAGCAGTGTGTTGCCGCTTCCTAGGAATGGTACAAGTACTCTATCCCCTGGTCTA
>Ga0315289_10007167_pt1 | contig 16304 bp, 12 predicted proteins | sample YL17G11_40_MG_FD_203452 | JGI IMG/M metagenome (GOLD analysis project Ga0315289, IMG submission 203452) | Sediment microbial communities from Yellowstone Lake, YNP, Wyoming, USA - YL17G11_40 | ecosystem: Environmental > Aquatic > Freshwater > Lake > Sediment | place: USA: Wyoming | collected... | reverse complement strand
GGTCGAAAGCGTCCTCGCGGTCGCCCACCAGCCGCAGCAGGTAATTGAAGACGCGCCTCTCCCAACGCGAGACCAGCAGGTTATAGGCTTCGACATCGCCCCGCCGGGCTCGCCCGATCAGGTCGTGGTCCTCGACCTCCCGAAAGATCACTTCGGCTCCATGTCCAATGACGCTCGCCGGCGCCAAAAAGTCGGCCGCGGGTTGCCTTTCAGTTTAGCCGGTGGCATCGGGGAAGGGCCGTCTGGCTGGCGCCTACTCCCAGTCCTCGCACTGCAGGCCGGTGACCCTGCCGAACTCGCGCATGTTGTGAGTCACCAGGATCGCCTCATTGGCCAGGGCCGTGGCTGCAATCACCAAGTCGTTCGGGCCGATCGGGGTTCCCTCACGCTCCAGCCCGGCCCGGATCGTTGCATAGGTGCTGGCAGCCGCGTCGTCGAAGGGGAGCGATCCGAAGGCCGCGAAGAACCTTTCGAGGGCCGTCCGGGTTCTCTCCGGCGAGCGGCTCTTCGCCGCGCCAAAGAGCAGTTCCGCCTTCACCATCGAGCAAAGAAAGACCTCGCCGGGGGAGAGGCTGGCCAGCCGTTGGCGTACGTTTTCGGACTCGCCGTTGAGGTAGCGGATGCAAGTGTTCGTGTCGAGCAGATAGATCACTGCAAAATCCCACGGACCTCAAACTCCCCTTGGGGAGCCCGGCACAGCGGGCCAGAGGCACAGGCGCCGTAGGTGCGTTCAAAGAAACCCTCCGGCCAGGTCTTGAACTGGTCAGCAGGCGTGCCTGAAGAGAGCCGGTTGACGACCACCAATACCTCAACCTCGGACTCCGGCATGCCCGTGGCGACGCTCACCACGAGTGTGCCGTCCGGTTTCACCCTGCCTCGCACAGGAATCGTGATCATCCGGCCTCCCTAGTCTCATCATACGGCAGGCGGCGGCATAACCACTGTCAGGCCGCCCCTGGAAGGACCACCGTCAGGTCAGTCCTCCGGAAGTCGCGGTCCAGAGTCAGCAGCGCGCATTGCTCGTGCTCGGCCAGGGCGTAGGCGAAGCAAGCCCGGCCTCAGTATATAATCACCCCTGACCACCAGAGAGTGAAGTGCCAACGCGCCCATCTGGCATGCCCGCCGATCAGCCCGCTCTACAACGCGAGCTGGGCCTGCGTGACTTGGTTCTGTTCAACATCGCCGCCGTGGTGGGCATCCGCTGGCTGGCGGCGGCAGCACACGCGGGCGCGGGCTCGATCACACTGTGGGTCCTCGCGGCGGCGTTCTTCTTCGTGCCTTCCGCGCTGGCCGTGACGCGGCTGGCGGCGCGCTTCCCCGACGAAGGCGGCATCTACGTCTGGACCAAGCGCAGCTTCGGCGACTGGCACGGCTTTCTGTGCGGCTGGTGCTACTGGCTGAGCAACCTGTTCTACATCCCCAACCTGCTGCTGGCGGGCATCGCCATTGCGGTCTACACGCTGGGCGGACAATACGTGCGCCTGGCCGACAACCGGCTCTTCGTGGTCACCGCGTCGCTGCTGGTGCTGTGGATAGCACTGCTGACCAACCTGCTGGGAGTGCGCATCGGCAAGTGGACGGAGAACCTGGGCGGCCTGGCCACTTACGCGGCCGGGGCCGGGCTGGTCATCCTGGGCGCGGTCGTCTGGACGCGCAGCGGATCGGCAACGCGGCTCGATCTGCTCCCCGAGTGGAGCTGGGGGAAGCTCAACTTCTGGTCGCAGATCGCTTTTGCGTTCGGAGGGCTCGAGCTGGGGGCGATCATGGGCGGCGAGATCCGGGATCCCCCGCGCACGGTGCCGCGCGCCGCCTGGATCAGCGGTACGGCCATCGCCGCGTTCTACATTCTCGGGACACTCGCCCTGCTCGTCCTGCTGCCGGCGGAGCGCGTAAACATCATGAGCGGCCTGGCGCAGGCCGGCGCGGCGGCGGGCGAACGCCTGGCGCTGCCCTGGGTGGCCCCGCTCCTGGCGTTGCTGATCACGGCGGGCGTCACCGGCCAGCTAGGGGCATGGCTGGCCGGGGCGGCGCGCCTGCCCTTCGTCATCGGCCTGGACCGCTATCTGCCCGCCTCGTTCGCCAGGCTCCATCCCCGCTGGCGCACGCCCCACGTGGCGATCCTCACCCAGGGCGCCGCGTGCACCTTGTTTCTGCTCATCGTGCAGTTGGGCGAGAACCTGCGCTCCGGCTACCAACTTCTGGTAGACATGACCGTAGTCACTTACTTCATACCTTTCCTTTACCTGTTTCTGAGCGCCTGGAAACACGGACAGCGCTGGAGCGCAGCGGCCGGAGCACTGGTCACCACAGCCGCCATCGCCTTCTCCCTCGTTCCACCCGGCGAGGCCGAATCCCCCTGGCTGTTCGAAGCCAAACTGATCGGCGGGTGCGCCCTGCTCATCGCTGCGGCTAGAATATGGTTTACCAGGAAGGTGTCAAAGCACCGGCAGACCGCTCCCTGACGGTCGCGGCTCGGCCAGGCGCCCAGTGTCTCGAGTGGGTTACCGAGCCGCGCGCGTAAGCAAGCGGCCGGAGGGCCGATTCTTTCACACCTTCCAGGGGGAGTCGCCAGTGACCTATCCGGACTCGGTCCGCTTCCTGTACAGCCTGGCCAACGAGGCCCGGTCCTCCCGGCTGGGCCTGGAGCGCATGACGGCGCTGCTGGAGGCCCTCGAGAACCCGCACCAGACGGGGCGCTTCATTCACGTCGCCGGAACCAACGGCAAAGGCTCCACCTGCGCCATGATCGAGTCCGGGCTGCGGGCCGCCGGCCTGCGCACGGGTCTCTACACCTCGCCCCACCTGGTCGAACCCACGGAGCGCATCCGCGTCGGGGGCCGGCCGGTGGCCACGGAGCTCTTCGTCTCGGCCTTCGATCGCGTGCATCAGGCGGCAGAGGGGCTGCTGCGGGATGGCCGGCTGGAGCACCATCCCACCTACTTCGAGACCGTGACCGCCATGGCCTTCGTCCTGTTCCGGGAACTGGCCGTAAAGGCGGCGGTGCTCGAAGTGGGCTTGGGAGGGCGGCTCGACGCCACCAACGTCGTCACCCCGCAACTGGCCGTGATCACGCCCATCGACTTCGATCACGAGAGCTACCTGGGCAAGGCCCTGGAAGCCATCACCACGGAGAAGGCGGGCATTCTGAAGCCGGGCGTTCCAGCGGTGTTCGCCGAGCAACGCCCGGAAGTCGCCAGCACACTCGCCGCCTGCGCGGCCGCCGCGGGCATTGAGCCGGTCTGGACCTCGCGCTGGCCGGCGGAAGAGGTGACTCTGTACCCGGAGGGCAGCCGGTTTGTGGCCGGCGGCCCCCGGCGGATTCCTATCGAGTGCCCCTTGGCGGGCGAGCACCAGGTGACTAACGCGCGGATCGCCATCACCGCTCTGGACTGCCTGGGTGTGCCCGACAACGCCATCCACGACGGCATCCACCAGGCGCGCTGGCCGGGACGGCTGGAACGGATCTCGACGACGCCTGAAATCGTTCTTGACGGCGCGCACAATCCCGCCGGCGCACGCGCCCTAGCCGCTTACCTCGAGCGGTTCTACGCGCGCCGCCGCGTCTGGCTGATCTACGGCGCTATGCGTGACAAGGCGGTGGTCGAGATGTCCGCCGTTCTGTTCCCCCTGGCTTATCAGGTTATCCTCACCGCGCCGGACCAAGCCCGGGCCGTGCGGCCGGAGCTGCTGCGCGAGCTGGTCGATCACCCGCGCCTGCGCACCGCCCCACGCCTGCCGCAGGCGCTGGAGGTGGCCCGCGAGGCCGCCCCCGAAGACGCCGTCTTCATCACCGGCTCGCTGTTCCTGGTAGGCGAAGCGCGCGCGCTCCTCGTAAAATAGGCACTCGGTCCCATGGGAAGCTGTGAAGAAATCGGCCAAGGCGGAAGAGACACAGGCAAGAATGCCTATTCCACCCAGCAGCCAGGGGACCTGCAAACAGGTGGAATAGGCATTCCTGCCTGTCCGCCGATTTCTTCACAGCGTCCCATGTTGCTGGCTCGCCTCCGCGCCCTGCTGATCACCGACCCGCTGCTCGTGTTGGCCACGGCCGTCATGAGCACGCTGTCGCTCGTGACCTCGCTGTTTGACTCGACGGGACGCGCCCAGCACGCCGTGACGCGCCGGTGGGCGCGGATGCTGCTGGCCATCGCCGGAGCGAAAGTGCGCGTCGAGGGCCTGGAGAAGATCTCGCCCGGCGCGAGCTACGTCGTCGCCTCCAATCACCTGAGCTACATGGATATTCCCGCCCTGTTCGCCTGCCTTCCCGTTCAGTTGCGCTTCCTGGCCAAGAAGAGCCTCTTCTGGATCCCCATCCTCGGCTATGCCATGAAAAGGGCCGGCCACATCCCGGTGGACCGCGGCGACACGCGGGCTTCCCTGAAGACTCTGGCGCAGGCCGCGCGCGTGATCCGCGAGCGAGGCATCTCGCCGCTGATATTCCCCGAGGGCGGCCGTTCGCCGGGCGCCATGCGGGAATTCAAGGAAGGCGCGGCCTACGTTGCCATCAAGGCGGGCGTGCCGGTGGTCCCGGTGGCGCTGATCGGCACGCGCCAGATCCTGCCCATGGACTCGCTGGTGGTGCGCGGCGGGCCGGTCACCCTGCGCGTGGGCGACCCGATCCCGACTGCCGGCCTCAAGGTTCACGACCACGAGACGCTGACCCGGCAACTCCGCGAGCGGGTCCGGCAGTTAATGGAAGCGCGCCCCCCCGCGCCCCATTGAACCGACCTTGGCGCCACATCGAAGGGGTCGGTTTTGGTATGTTTCGTCGCATGGCTGTCAAGACTATCGGCAACTGCATCGCCCGCGCCAGCGTGACCGCCGCCCTGCTGGTTCTCCCGATATCGGCCCAAAGGAATCCCGCTACCGGCCCCCTGCGCTCGCTCAAGTCCAATCCCCGCTACTTCACCGACGGCTCCGGGAAGGCCATTTACCTGGCCGGCTCGCACATCTGGCACAACCTCCAGGACACCGGGCACCGGCTGCCCGCCAGCCAGGACCCGCCCCCGGTCTTCGACTACACCGCCTACCTGAACTCGCTTCAGAGCTGGAACCACAACTTCATCCGCCTGTGGAGATGGGAAGCCCCCCAGTGGACCGACCGCCAGCCCGAAGGCGTCATCAAGCACAGCCAGCCTCACCCCTGGGAGCGTACCGGCCCCGGTTTGGCCAAAGACGAGAAGCCCAAGTTCGACCTGACCCACTTCAACACCCAGTACTTCGACCGCCTCAGAGAGCGCGTGGTCACCGCCGGCGAGCGCGGCATCTATGTCTCCATCATGCTGTTTGAGGGCTGGGAACTCCAGTTCACCGACGCCTGGGTCTACCATCCTTTCAACGCCCAGAACAACGTCAACGGCGTCGATGCGGATCTCGGCGGCGACGGTAGCGGCCTGGAGTACAACAGCCTGGCGGACAGCCCCATGGGCCAGCGGGTGTTGGGTCTTCAAGAGGCCTACCTCCGCAAAGTGATCGACACGGTCAACGATCTCGATAACGTGCTCTACGAAGTGTGCAATGAGGCCGGCGCCTATTCGACCGACTGGCAATACTACGTCATCAACTACGTCAAGAAGTACGAGTCAGGCAAACCCAAGCAACACCCCGTGGGGATGACCTTCCAGTACAGGGGAGGCACGAACGCGGCGTTGTATAACAGTCCGGCCGATTGGATCTCACCCAACCCCGGCAGCCCGGAAGAGAACTACCGGGAAAGCCCTTCCTCGACTCACTCCACCAAGGTAGTCCTCAACGACACTGACCACCTCTGGGGCCACACCGGGGGCGACAACGTCTGGGTCTGGAAAAGCTTCTGCCGCGGCCTGAATGTCGCCTTCATGGAGGAGCTTCTCCCCTCGCCCACCTGGCAGGACTCCGCCCGGCAGGGCATGGGGCAAACGCGCCGCTTCGCCGAGCGGATGGACCTGGCCTCGATGGCGCCCGTCAACAACCTCTCGGCCACCGGCTACTGTCTGGCCAACCGCGGCAGGGAGTACCTGGTCTTTCAGCCGGGGAACAAGGGCGAATTCACCGTGAACCTGACCGACGCTGCCGGGACCTTCTCAGTGGAATGGTTCAACGTGAACTCCGACACCGCCGTCGCTGCCAAGCCGGTCACCGGCGGCGCGGTCCGCACCTTCACCACGCCATTCCCCGGCCCGGCCGCGCTGTACCTGAAGCTCACCGCGCGCTGAGGAGGGTGCTGAAAAAGTCCTTTGCGAGCCGGCTACTAGCACAGGCTGAATGCCTGTGCCACGAAAACTCAAGGCTTTGCTGGCCTCCGTGGCACGGACTTCAGTCTGTGCAGGACTTTTTCAGCATCCTCTGAGGTGCGCGCTTCACCGCCCCGCCGGCTTCGGCTGGTGGTAGTTCGGGTACGCCGGCTTCTTGTGCGCCGGCTGCGGATTCTTCTTGAGCAGGTCCAGGCACGCGGCGACCGCCTTCTCCAGTTGCGGGTCGCCTCCGGCACGCCAGGCCTGCGGGTCGAACTCGACCTCGATGTCGGGCGCCACGCCGACGTTCTCGATCTCCCACTGCCCTTCGGTATTGTAGAAGGCCAGATTGGGCGCGGTCACGCGGCCCCCGTCCATCAGCGCCGGAAAGCCGAAAATGCCCACCAGCCCGCCCCAGGTACGCTTGCCGATGAGCGGCCCGACACGCGCCTTGCGAAACGCCCAGGGCATGAAATCGCCGCCCGAGCCGGCCATTTCGTTGATGATCATCACCTTGGGGCCGAAGATGGCGCCCGCGGGGGTAGTGAAGTCCTCGCCCGCCCGGGTGGCCCACCAGCTCAGCACGGGCCGCTTCAGGTAGTCGATGATGTAGTCGGCCACCGAGCCGCCGCCGTTGAAGCGCTCGTCGATGACCGCCCCTTGCTTGCCCACCTGCGCGAAGTAGTAGCGATTGAAGTTGCTGTAGCCGGCCGTGGAGGTGTTGGGCAGGTACACATAGGCCAGGCGGCCTCCGCTCAACTGATCCACTTTCCGCCGGTTGTCCTCGATCCAGGCCAGGCCGCGGAGGCTGGACTCGCTTTCGACCGGCACCACCGTCACCTCGCGCGACCCGGTTCCGCCGGGATCGGATCCCACTCGCAGCAGGACGGACTTGCCCGCCGTTCCCTCAAAGAAGCTGTACAGGCTGTCTGAGGCGCGCACCTCGCGACCGTTGACCGCCAGCAGGTACTCGCCGGCGACGACGTTGACCCCCGGCTGCGTCAGCGGCGCCCGCAGCTCGGGGTTCCAGTTCTCACCGCTGTACACTCGGGCAAAGCGGTAGCGCCCGTTCTCGATCCGGTAATCGGCGCCCAGCAGGCCGCCACGCACCCGCCGGACCTCCGGCATGGCGCCGCCGCCCACGTACAGGTGGCCTACCGAAAGCTCGCCCAGCATCTCGGCGAACAGGTAGTTCAAGTCTGCACGGCTGCCCAGCCGCTCCAGGTACGGCTCGTACTTCTTCTCCGCGGCCTTCAAGTCCAGCCCGTGGTGGTTGGGGTCGTAAAAGAAGTCGCGCTCGATGCGCCACACCTCGCGGTACATCTGGCGCCACTCGGCGCGCGGGTCCACCCGCACCTCCATGGCCTCCATCTTGAGAACCCCCTCCCCGGGCTTGGGCGGCTGCGCGGTGCCCACGATCAGCCACTGGTCACCCCGGCGGACCAGCGTCTTTTCGCCGTTGAAGGAGAGCTCGCCCCCAGTGATGCCTTCGAGGAACCTTTCGGTCTTGCGCGTCTTCAGATCGAACTTGTGCACAGTCACGCTGGGCGGGCCCATTTGTGGGCCGGGTACCGGGCTGCCCTCGACCAGGAAGAGAATGCCGGTCTTGCCTGCTCCCAGGCCCACGTAGTTGCGCGCCGGGATGGGCAGGGCCACGATCCTTTGACTGATGTTGTCCACGTCAATGCGCACCGTGACCGGCTCTTTCTTCTCGGCGGCCTTCTTGGCTTCTTCGGCTTTCTTGGCCTCCTCGGGCTTCTTGGGCTCCTCGGCTTTTTCTTCGTCGCTCTCCGGCGCCAGCGGCGAGGGCAGGTCCTTGCGCAGAACCACCAGGTAGACGCTCCGCGTCACCGGGCGGTTCATGGAGGACATGTCCAGCCAGCCGGCCGTCAGCCCGACATCCGTGCTGGCCGTGAAGTAGAGGTGGTTGCCGTTGACATCGAAGCCGGCGTAGCGCGCGTCGCTCATGCCGTCGGTGATCTGGAAGGCCTTGGCCTGCTCGAGCGAATACACAAAGACCGCGCGCAAATGGTTCTTGAGCATCTTGGTGTAGGCGAGCCAACGGCTGTCCGGCGACCATACTGGGTCGAGCGCCCGGTCCGGGCTGTCGTAAGTGTCCGTATCCACCCGCACCGGGGTCTTCTTCTCCAGGTCCACGTACCAGATGGTCAGTCGCGCGTCGGCGTAGGCGATCTTCTTGCTGTCCGGCGCCCACAGCGGATGGTAGTAGAAGGAGGGCGGGCTGCCCAGATCGATCTTCTCGGCGTCGCCCTTGCCGTCCTGCGCGCGCAGGTGCAGCGCGTATTCGCCGGATTCGTCGGAGAAGTAGGCCAGGCGCTTGCCGTCCGGCGACCAGGCCGGGTCGCGCTCCGCCACGCCCGGTGTGTTGGTGAGGTTGCGGATGTCGCCCTTCTCGGCGGGCACGGTGAGTATTTCGCCGCGGGCTTCGAAGACCGCCCGCACGCCCGTCGGGGATATCCCCGCCGCGCTGATGCGGTTGGCCACCCGCTCCAGGGTGGGCCGCGTGGCCGGCAGGTCCCCGGCGAGCCGGATCTCCAGCTTGCCTGGCTTGCCGGACTTGAGATCCAGCAGGTTCAGTGCGCCGAACTGCTCATAGACAATAGCCCCCGGCCCGGCCGAGGCCGACTTGAGATCCAGCCCGGTGTTCCGAAGGACCTCGCGGACCTTCTTGGCACGCGTGTCGTAGGCGAACAATGTCACCGGCCCGTTGCGGTCCGAGAGGAAGTAGATCTGGTCTCCAATCCACATGGGACAGAAATCGTTCGAGTTTTCACGGGGCACTTTCTCGACGCGAGAGTCGGCCAGGTCGGCGATCCATATGGGCGTGGTCCTGCCGCCGCGGTAGCGCTTCCAGGCCTCGAAGGCGCGCCCTAGCGGCACATACGCCAGCCGCTTGCCATCCGGCGAATAGGCGCTCTCTTCGGCCATGGGCAGCAGGACTTCGGCCGGGAAGCCGCCGTCCAGCGGGATCGTGAACAGCCGGCCGAAGCGGGAGTAGCTGGCACGCGATGAGCGGAACAAGACCTGCTTGCCGTCCGTGGTCCAGCCTTGGACCGTGTCCGGCCCCGGATGCCAGGTCAGGCGGCGCGGGACGCCTCCGGTGGCGGGAACCACGTACACGTCCACGTTGCCGTCGTATTCCCCGGTAAAGGCGATCAGCGTGCCGTCGGGCGAAAACCGGGGGTCGGTTTCCACCCCCGTCCCGGTCGTCAACTGCCTGGCCTCGCCACCCTCGCGGCTGACGATCCACAGGTCTCCGGCATAGCTGAAGACCACCTGCGTCTGGCTGAGGGTGGGCCTTTGGGCCAGCAGGAGCTGGTCAGTCTGGGCGAAACAAACACTCACCGTAGCCACGAAAACTGAGATTATGAATGATCTGGTCATTGTCACTCCTAAGTAGCAACAGGCCTCCGGGCGGTTGAACCGCTTACGTAGCAACAGGCCTCCGGCCGGTTGAGTTGCCGGGCCATCGCGGCACTCGACCAGGGCCAATCCTCCGCCCTCGGCACCAAGCCGGCCTGTACCGGATTCAATTCAATATACCTCACGATTCGCTCCCCCTCACGACGGTCGCGAACCCAATGATCGTAGGATTCCTCCTGCCAGAACGGTTTTCCCGTGCGGCCCAACAGCTTGTTGGCCTCGCGCGCCGTGTAAGTCTTGATCGCTCTGGTGATCCGAGAAAGCTCTACCCGGGGATCCCACAGGACGTGAATGTGGTTGGCCATGACGACCCACGCCTGCAACTCATAGAGCTTCAGGGTTGCTTCCCCGAACAGGAGCGAGTCAACCATGAGCTGGGCGATCCGGGAATCCTTCAGCCAGAGCGGGCCGCTCGTCGCGCGATCGAGCCGGCGATCCAACTCTAGAAAAACCTTGCCAGCGCCGGTCGCTGTTTCCTTGTCGGCCCGGGGAAACACGCAACCTGCCGGAAGCGATCCGCGCAGGCGCCACGTAACGAATAGAGCCGCGCCGTCTGGCTGCCAGTGCGGCAGGATGCGTTCGTAGTAGCGGCCCATTGTCATTCTGCTGTTGCCGCCCTCCGGGCGGTTGAACCGGCCGGAGGCCTGTTCCTACTTTCTGGTTGAACCGGCCGGAGGCCTGTTCCTACTTTCTGGTTGAACCGGCCGGAGGCCTGTTCCTACTTTCTGGTTGAACCGGCCGGAGGCCTGTTCCTACATTCAGTAACCCAACTGCTTGTCCACCACGTTGTGCAGAGGCGCGCCGCGGTGAAAGCGGTGGAAATTCTCGATGAACAACTCCATGGCCCGGTCCTGCCAGTCGGGCGTGCGATCGGCGCAGTGCGCCGACAGCAGGACGTTCTCGAAACGGTAAAACGGGTGACCAGCCGGCAGCGGCTCCTGGTCAAAGACGTCCAGGGCGGCGCCGCGGATCCAGCCCTCCTCCAGCGCGCGCACCAGGGCGCCCTCGTCAACCACCGGCCCGCGTCCGACATTGATCAGCACGGCGCTGCTCTTCATCAGCCGCAACTCGGCTTCCCCGATCAGCCCCAGCGTGGCCGGGGTCAGCGGGACGCAGACGACGATGTAATCCGAAACCGACAGCACTTTGGACAGCGCCTCGACCAGGTAGGCCGCTTCGACCAGCGGGTCGTCGCCCGCCGGCTCGGGCCTGCGCCGCACCGCCAGCACCCGCATCCCAAGGGCTCGGGCACGCGCCGCCACTGCGCGCCCGATGTCTCCGTAGCCCACGATGCCTAGCGCCCGCCCGGCCGCTTCTTCGATATCAAAGCAGTCCCAGATGCCCGCCGCCTGGCTGCGCACCATCCGGCGGAGATCCTTGGCGAAGAACAGCACCGCGGCGATCACAAACTCGGCCAGCGCGGGGGAGAAGGCGCCCCGAGAGTTGGTCAGCACTACGTCGCTCTCGATTAACTCGGGAAACAGCATGTGCTCGACTCCCGCCGAACTGCAATGCACCCAGCGGAGTCCCGGCGTCGTCGGCCAGACGGCCTCCAGAAGCTCGCGCCGGGAGAACCAGAACAGAATCGCCTCCGCTTCGGGCGCCGCGGCCTGGAAGGCCTCCGCACAGTCGCCCACGACGATCCCGGCATCCTCGGGAAGACGCTCCAGCATGGCCAGGCACCGCTGCGCCGGGTCGGCCAGCACCAGCAGAGTCAAAGGACGCATGAACCAGACGACTGTAACACAGATTCGCGCGCCACAGGCCGGTCGTGGCACACTGGAGGCGTGGCCGAGTTCTGCACCTGCGGCGCGGAGCTGCCGCCTGACGCCCGCTTCTGCCACCGGTGTGGCAAGCCCCAGCGCGAGGAGGACTTCGCCGAGCCTGCGCCGCCGCGCGCCCTCCCCGAAGCTGAGCGCCGGGCGCCCAAGCCGCCGCCCGCCATTGACTTCCGCAACCGGCTGGCGCTACGAGCCGCGTTTCTGGCCGCCTTGCTGGCCAATCTGCTGACCCTGTTCCCCTACCTGTTCCTGGCCGCCCCGCTGTGGCTGGTGGGCGCCGGCTTTCTGGCGGTTTACGTCTACTTGCGGCGCAGCGGTCAGGCGCTGTCGGTGGCGAGCGGCGCGCGCGTCGGCTGGTTAACGGGCGTGTTTTCCTTCGCCATCTTCACCGTACTTTTCACTATCAACTTCCTGGCCGCCGCGCGCAGCGGGCTGTTCACCGATCGCCAACGGCTGAGCCAGGTTCCCTTGCTGCGGGACAACCTGGACCAGGTGGTCGAGTTGATGCAAAGCCCGGTGGGGATGGCCATCAACCTGGTGTTTTCCCTGGTCTTCCTGTTCCTGCTGTTCGCGCTGCTGCCGGTGGCCGGCGGGGCCTTGGGCGCCAAGCTGCTGCGGAAGAACTAGTCTGAGGGCGCCGGACGCGCCCCAGGCGTCGAGCGCTTTACCAGCAGCACACCTGCGAAAATGACCGCCATAGCCGCGCCCTCCCGCATCCCGAACGGCTCACGGTAGAACAGCCAGCCCAGCGCCACGGCCACCACGGGATTGACGTAAGGGTAGATCGAAACCACCGCCACCCGCAGGTGACTCAGCGCATAGACGTACGCGCTGTAGCCGACGATCGAGCCGAACACGATCAGGTACACCAGCGCCGCCGCCCCGCGAAAGCTCCAGCGCACCGGCTGCTCCGGCACCAGTAAGGCAGGTAGCAGGAACGCCAGACCCGCGGCAAGCTGCTGGACGGCGCCGGTGACCACCGGATGAACGGGCGTCGCTTGCCGTCTCTGGTAGATTGACCCGAACGACCATGCCGCGGTGCCTAGTTGCAGAACCAGGAACCCTTTGACCAGGGCGCCGCCGAATCGGGCGCCAGTGATGTCGGAGGATAGCAGCAGCCCGACCCCGACCAGGCCCACCAGCAGCCCCAGGAGCCCCGGGCGGTGCATCCGTTCTCCCCCCGGCATCAAGGATTCGATGGTCACCATCCAGAGCGGCGACATGCTGATAATCAACGCCGCCCAGCCGCTCGGAATCCACAATTCCGAGAAGGTCAGGCAGGCGTTCCCTATCCCGAGATTCAGAAACCCGGTGAACGACGATATCAGCAGGTCCCGGCCTCGAGGCAAGTGCGCTCCCACCAGCCGGGCGGCCACCAGCAGCACACCTCCGGAAACCAGGAAACGCAGGCTCACCAACAGCAGCGGAGGGAAGGACTCCAGGGCCATCCGGATTCCCAGGTAGGTCGTGCCCCAGAAGAAGCAGATCGCCACCAGCGCGACATACGCTTTGAACAGAGGATGGCGGCGCAAGCCCCCAGGGTAACACCGCGCTGGTCCGCTACGTTATGCTGGGGCCGATGCTGAACCGTCGTGAATTCGTTACCGGCGCGGCCATCGCGCCGGCGGGCGCCGCGGGCGCGCGGCGTCCCAACATCCTGCACATTCTGAGCGACCAGCAGCAGTGGGGCACCATCGCGGGCCGCTCGGAGTGCCGCACGCCCAACCTGAACCGCCTGGCCGAAGCCGGCATGCTCTTCGAGCGTTCCTACACGCCCTCGGCGGTGTGCTGCCCGGCGCGCGCCATGATGCTCTCCGGCGCCTACCACTGGCACAACGGGGTGTACAACCAGATCCACTCCTCGCCCTCCGTGCACCGCGACATGAATCCGGACGTGGTGCTGTATTCGCAGCGGCTACGCGAGGCGGGCTACCGGCTGGGCTACGTCGGCAAGTGGCATGCCTCCTGGGTGCGCACGCCCTTCGATTTCGGCTTTCACGAGGGCGCCGCCGTGCAGGGCTGCTGGCCGGAGGCGCTCAAGAAGTACGATCTGAACCCCGACCGCGTCGCGCGCCCCAAGGCGCAACTAAAGCGCACCGTCACGCGCCAGATGCAGTGGCCGGGCAGCGAGCCCTTCGCTATGTGGGGCTACCGCGAGGGGCCCGAGGAGGCCACGCCGGAATTTCACCTGGCCGAGTGCGCCATCCGCATGATGAACCGCTTCGCGCGCGGCGCCGAGCCGTGGCACCTCGAAGTCCACTTCGTCGAGCCGCACGACCCTTACTTCCCCCTCAAGCAATACCTGGACCGCTACGACCCGCGCGCCATCAAGGTGCCGAAGAGCTTTTACGACAGCTTCCGCGGTAAACCTGCCCTGCACCGGCGCGAATCGGAGAGCTGGGGCAAAGTGACTGAGGAGGACTACCGGCAGAGCCGCGCCTGCTACTACGCCTACGTCGAGCAGTTGGACGCACAGATCGGGCGGATTCTGGACGCGCTTGACAAGACCGCTGAGGCCGGCAATACCCTGGTGGTCTTCACCACCGACCACGGCGACATGGTGGGGGCGCACCGGATGTGGATCAAGGGCTGGATCCCCTACGAGGAGTGCTACCGCGTGCCGTTTATCGTGCGCTGGCCGGGCGTCGTGCGTCCGGGTTCGCGCTGCGCGCACCTGATGCAGACGCACGACCTCGCGCACACCTATGTCCAGGCAGCCGGCGCGCAGCCCCTGCCGTTCGCCGACGGCCGCGCTTTGCAGCCGCTGCTCGCCGATCCCGCACGCGCGGATTGGGGCGACCAGATCATGTGCGCCTACTACGGTGGCGAGTTCCTCTACACCCAGCGCATCGCCATCACCCCGCGCTACAAGTACGTCTTCAACGGGTTCGACTTCGACGAGCTGTACGACCTGGAGAAAGACCCCGAGGAACTGCACAACGCGGTGAACGACCCGCGCTACCGGGAGGCCACCGACGACATGCGCGCCTGCCTGTACGCCCTGATGGCCCGCTTCGAGGACCCCTTCGGGGACGTGCAGGCGCGCAACTCAATCGGACAACCGCCCAACCGCTATTGCGCGCCGCGCTACCTGCCGCGCGGCAAGCGCAGCGCCTGAACCGCGAGTGGGTATGCGCCACCTCATCGTCGGAACCGCCGGGCACATTGACCACGGCAAGACCGCCTTGGTCCGGGCGCTCACCGGCATCGACACTGACCGGCTGGAGGAAGAGAAGCGCCGCGGCATCTCCATCGACCTGGGTTTCGCCCACCTGGACCTGCCCCCCGACATACGCCTGGGTTTTGTGGACGTGCCCGGTCACGAGCGGTTCGTCAAGAACATGCTGGCCGGAGTGGGCGGCATCGATCTGCTGTTGCTGGTGATCGCTGCCGATGAGTCCATCAAGCCCCAGACACGCGAGCACTTCGACATCTGCCGGCTGCTCGGCATCCCGCAAGGCATCGTGGTCTTGACCAAAGCCGACTTGGTCGAGCGCGACATGCTGGAGTTGGTCCGGCTGGAAGTGGAGGAATTCGTTGCCGGCTCGTTCCTGGAAGGCGCGCCCATCCTCGCAGTCAGCTCCGTGACCGGCCAGGGACTCGAAGAGCTGGTGGCGCGTCTGCGGGAAGCGGCCTCGACGGTTCCCCTCAAGGACGCCTCGCGCTACCTGCGCCTGCCCATCGACCGCGCTTTCTCGATGCGCGGCTTCGGAACGGTGGTCACCGGAACGCTCATCTCAGGCTCGGTGGCACGCGAGCAGGAGGTGGAAGTTCATCCCGGTGACCGGCGCTTGCGGGTCCGCGGGATCCAGGTGCACGGCGTTGCGGTCGAGCGGGCCCTGGCCGGGCAGCGCACCGCCCTGAACCTGGTGGGCGCCGAGGCGTCCGAGCTGGCGCGCGGCATGGTGCTCTCCGAACCGGGACGCCTTCGCGCCACCGCCGAACTGGATTGCCTGCTGGAGCTGCTGCCCTCGGCGAAGCCTTTGAAGCAGCGGGCGCCGGTGCATTTCCACGCCGGAACCGCGGAAGTAGAGGCCCAGGTGCGGCTGCTGGACGGCACCGAGACGTTGCAGCCCGGCGCCCGCACCTATGCCCGGCTGCGCTTCGAGCAGCCGCTGCTGGTGCTGCCCGGCGACCGCTTCATCATCCGCATGTTCTCGCCCGTGGTGACCATCGGCGGCGGCACGGTGCTGGACATCAGCGGTTACAGGTATCGACGTGGCGAGCGCGCGGCCACTCGCCTGAAGATTCTGGCGGAGGGAACCTTCGAGGAGCGCGTCGACCTGCTGGTGCGCGAGTCGCGCTACGGCCTGAGCCTGGCGGAGCTGGTGGCCCGCACCGGCCTTTCGGAAGGCGATCTGGAATGCGCCGCTCAATCCGAGCGCCTGCTGCTGGTCCGCCAGCCGCAGCTCTGGGCGGCAGACCGGCAGTGGGCAGGCGCTACGTTGCAACGCCTCACTCGGGTACTGGAAGCCTTCCACGCGCAGAACCCCTTGCTGCCCGGGATGCCCAAGCAGGAACTCCGCAGCCGCGAGCTGCCGGAGGCGCCCGCCTTCCTGCTGGACGCCTTGCTCGAGGGCTCTACCGGAATCGTGGCAGAGGGCGAAGCGGTTCGCCTGGTGACGCACAAGCCGGCGCTGAAGCGCGACGAGGAGCAGGCCTTGGCGGCGATCGAGAAGGCCTTCCTCGAGGCCGGCCTGGGCGTGCCCGCGGTGGCCGAAGTGCTGGCGAAATCCGGCCTCGAGCCGGCCCGCGCCCGCTCGCTGCTCCAACTGCTGCTCCGCCAAGGCCGACTCGTCCGCGTGGGCGACGAGCTGGTCTTCCACACCGCCGCCCTCCAGGCGCTGCGCCGGAAAATGAGCGGCTA
>Ga0315289_10007166_pt1 | contig 16304 bp, 32 predicted proteins | sample YL17G11_40_MG_FD_203452 | JGI IMG/M metagenome (GOLD analysis project Ga0315289, IMG submission 203452) | Sediment microbial communities from Yellowstone Lake, YNP, Wyoming, USA - YL17G11_40 | ecosystem: Environmental > Aquatic > Freshwater > Lake > Sediment | place: USA: Wyoming | collected... | reverse complement strand
CTTAGTATCACCTAACTTACGACCAAATGGCACGATTAGCGTCTGTTGGGGTATCCATCCGGAAGCCTCAAAGAGACCCTCAGATGTTAGGCCGCCCTCATCCCAATCGTTCATAGCGTGTAGCTGACGACCTCTAAGATTCACTATCTCAAAGTTGCCGTTACCCACTACTCTTATGCTTGTCTGTTGTACCGGCCAAACTTCCGCGTAGTTCGTGATCTTTCGTGCCAGCGTTCCGTAGAGGTTTATTATGAGTCCTGAAAGCATCCCCTGTTCTGGTAGGTCAAAGCGGTTAGTCGTAGACTCGTCTAGTGTCCATGCGTTCTTTAGAGTTCTCCAATGCCAATAACTCATTTTCTATCATTCTCCATGAAGTTAATTCGGATAATCTAGCCTAAGAAATGCGGCTAAGATCGTCCAACCTTTGCAGCGTGTAGTGCAGTATTCAAAGCAACAGTTCTAGCGTTATTCTGTGGTGAACCTGCTGGTGCTCGCTCTGGGAGTGATACCCCTTCAATCGTTGAAATTACGTCACTGATCCCAGATCGATAATATGGCAATCCCTTTGTAACTCCGTCAGGATACCTTGTCGCGCCTTTCTGCTGAGCCATAGACGACCATTTCGAGTCGCCCGCCTTATTGACACCAGCGGCAAAGCGTGATCCTATATCCCCTTGCTGAACTGCCTGTTGATAGTTTCCAGATGCCGCACTCGCACTCGCGGCCCACGGATTTTTGGGTGACTGCACTCCCTTCGTGTAGTCGCCTCCGGCTGCTTGCGCTCTTGCCTGATACTTTGTAGCTGCACGATCTGCTCCTATTGTCTTAACCATCGTGTTTTCACGGTAGAGGCTATCCGAAAGTGCTTTATAGAGAAGGGAGTACGTAGAGTATCCGTGTCCGGTATGTCTCGCGTAGGCACTCACAAATATATGTCAATTTCGCAAACTCTACGTTACCGAATTTTAACTTATCTTGATAAGGCTCAAGTATCAAGTACAAATGCGCTTACAAGAGAGATGGGCGTGGCTAGAACACAGATTCTAGAGAAGATCGGCATTATGAAGCGTCACGGTCACGTACAGATGGAGCAAGTACCGGAGCGTTGGCCGACTGGCAATATCAGCATGACGAACAAGATTTGGATCACTAACGAAGGCCGCGCATGGTTGAAGGAGAACGCTCCATGACATACTGTATAATGTGCGGTGCTACAGCTCATCTGGTATGGTTAGATCCTGAAAACGGGAATGGTTACGCTTGTATTCTGTGCGGTCACACTTTCAGAATCAAAGAGGCTGAGGTCGTGTATCACTAATGGTTTATGATAATTCTCAAGAGATCCTGTCTAGGCCTGAGCGTCTAGCGTTCCCTCACTACAAGCCTGAAGAGCTTGAAGTTGCTAAGAGATTCTTGAAGTCGGGCAGTCTCAAAGGTCACTGGGTAATTTGGCTAGCCCTAGACACACCACAGAGTGAGTCACTTAAACGATTGAAAGCTAATCCCCGCGAGATATGGCATTGGCAACTCCAAATAGACGCAACGTGCGAGACTGACACGGAGCTTTGGATTGTAGAGTTCAAAGAACGACTCAGACCAAGCGGAGTTGGTCAGCTTCTAGTCTACAAGTACTGGTATGACAAGACCTTTAAACCCCCAAAACCTGTAAGATTAATCATGGTCGCGACAATAGACGATCCCGCGGTCAGAGAGTTCTGCGAGACAATCCCCATAAGATGTGAGCTAGTCTAATGGTCTTTAGTCGCATCATTCAGTGGCTACCAAGTCGCGGAGTCTGGGAAGAGCTAGAATTTTATGGGTTCTTTCATGGCCGCGCTGCTTACATGAATGTTGATACTGGCCGTTACTATTGTCCATTTACTGAGGAGATGGACTTTTCAGAACGATATTTGCCGGCTGAAGGCGCAATACGATTAGAGTATGCGGAGGTTGAGGGAGGCTTTTGACAGTTAAGGGAGTAGATAAACTTCAAAAAGTCTGCGAACATCTATGCAGTAAAAGAGGCTACTATTTCTATAAATGGCGTAGAGCTATGAAAGCGTCTAAGAAAGCTAGACTTGCTAGTATGCGTAAGATGGTCGAGAACTACGAGAGATCCATAAGAGCTGGTTATGGTCTATGAGCGAGCCAGCGATTAAGATTCTCGATAAGGATCGGCTGCCTCCAAGCCTCAAGAAGTACCGTTACTGCCCAGTGGGTAATCACTATACGCCGTATACGGTTTGTCCGAGCCATAACGTGCATACGAGTGACACTCAATTCTATGAGAGTCCGATCTAATGAAGTCTATGAAGCTACCATACGCTTGTGACCTCTGCAAGATAGAGTATAAAGTAGATGATGTGATACTCGCGATTGTCGGCATGAAAATATCCTTTCATATGAAGTGCTTCTATGCTAGGTTTATGAGCTAAACTATGAGCCATAAATCTAGACTAGTGACCTGTCTTGTTGGTGTGCTCTGCTTTCTGGTAGGAGCGTACTCCCTAGCCACAGCTAGGCGTTGGTGTCCGAAATGGTTATGGGAATCTTACGACTCAAAGTTTGTAGGCTTTGGGCTGTTCATGTTGTCAGCGTTGGGATTCCTACTTGTGTTGATGACGGTGTTCATGCCTGAAGAATGGGAGTCTAAAAAGAGAGAGAGCTAGGGCTTAAGCCTAATTCTCAAGACTACCTCTAAGAAGCGATCTTTATCATCTATAGTGGTTAGTATTTGCGGATCCTCGATCATCCGTGTCTCTAGTTGTCTGCATAGATCGATTAGTGCCTCAAGTTGTCCTTGATTCAAGCTCAAGAGCCTCCTTTCACTTGTCTGATCAAGCGTTGAATGCACTTATCCCATGAGTCTTTGAATTCTCCAAACTCTGCAAGCTCGTCTAGTGTTGAGACTTTCAAGCGTACTAGCCTAGTCGTTGCCTTCTTAGTCTTGCTCGCTACCACAATTTGCGCACTCCTGACCGAGTTTCCAATAGAAGAGGCACTTAGGACACTTAGGATCGTTACTCTGCTTACTCAAAGCCCTATCTCCTTTAGCTTCTCAGCGTACTCTCTTCTCGATATGAGATCAGCCTCAAGAAACCGTGACAAATCAAGCCATATTCCTACTTGCTCAGCTATCTTGCTCAAGCTCTCAGACTCCTTTAGCCTTCTTTGACTTGAAGAATATGTTGAGTAGGCGCTGAGCTACGTTGCCATATTGAGCGACCATAGGCTCGTAGGCTACTGATAGTAGATAGTTCTTTAGAAGGTCAAGCCACTTGTCCATCTCTTCAGCGTCATAGACGTAGTGATAGCCGCTTGAAATGTCGCCGTCTGTTATCCTGACTTCAAAACTTGTAGGCCGACTGAATTTAGACACCAAGACTCTTCTTAGCTCCTATGAACTCGTTATACAGCTTCTCAATTGTCTCAGTGTTGCCTCCAAGAGTGAACGTGGCCTCGTCACTCCCACCCTTGTAGGGCGCGTCAGGGTTAGGCTTGTACGTCTTCCGTGTAACTTTGACCTCCCAGTGATAGCCTATCCACTTGTGCTGAATTGCGTTGCCTTGAGTACCTACCTCGAGGCTCATATGTCCTTTACCTTCTCAAGTAGTATAGCTGACCATTTCAGCGTCATAGGTATGGCTGAGACATCAATACGTATTCTTTGACCACATTTGACACAAGTAAGGGTGACCCCAAACTCTACCTCAAAGTGATTAGAACCACATGGACAGACTACTTTGTATGGTATTGTCTTGCTCATATGTCCTCTACCTTCTTGCCGTCTATCTCTGCCAGCTCTTCAATCGTCCATCGGAGCTTAGACACTTCAAGAGTTAGTAAGCCGATCATTCCTGTATGCCCTTCATCTTTAGATATTGATGCCATCTTCTCTACTGCTCTAGCCATAGATTCTAGTCGTGCTCTATGCTTCTCGTTCATCTATGCCTCACCCTCATGTAGACACTCAATGATTATGCTGAGCTTCTCTTGTAGGTAGCGTGGATCGTTGTGAGAAAAGCTAGTCAGATTAGAGATCAGGCCTGTGAGCGCATAGACTAGCGTGTTGTCGTGGCCTTGATAGAAGTCTGCCATGTATTCTCGTACCTTCTCTAGTGTTCGTCGTTGCTTCATGTCACAGAAGTCATAAATACGTTTCATATCTATCTCTCTATCTCCTGTCTAGCCTAACCCTTTATGAGTCACGGCTTAGACAACTATACAGTGTATGCTGTACGCATATAAGGTTTACTTATGCTTAAGTCGTAAGGCAGTTAGGAAAATATACGCTGGAAAAAAGGGTATGTGTGCTCTTTATATAGTATGTGTTCGACTGAAAGTTTGTTATGCGCATAACGCCCAGTCCCTACATGTCTAACTCTCTGTCTAAGATACATGATACAGACCGCAGAGTCCACTAATAAGATACAAGCTCCCAAACCATACGTGAGCATGCATACCCAGACTGCAAGACACCAACCCAACCATAGGATCCCAGATCGAATACGGCGCCACAAGCACAGAAAAGCACTCAAAAAAGCAAGCATCCTACTATGATGAAATTTCAAGGCCATCATGCCGTAATCGTGGTGTGCTGGGGGTGTTCTGGGGTGTTCGGTGAGTGTTCAAGCACGTGCGCTTGGAGTTCTAAGCACTGTTTTACGGCTAAAATGAAGCTCTAAGAATGAACGATACTGAACTTGGACCGAACATTTACGCACAGAATCAAAAGATTCAGAGCGTAAACCCATGAAAGTACACATGAAATTTCATGATGTTGTTTTGTGGTTGTTTTCATGTTGGAATGTAGGGAGATTTGTGTAGGGGTTGGCCGCATATCCAGCAGTGCATAGTGTTTAGTTTGGTCTTGTAGTCTGTATCATAAGGCATCATGCCACAGTATCTGCATAGACGGTCATGGTTTCTTTCGTCTTGGAGCAATGAAGCTTTGAAGTCTGCACCACAATAATGACAGAACAGAACAGTATCATTGACAGGTATCGTGTATTTGAACCCCCAAGACTCAACATTATCTTGTTCATAGAAGACTCTAGGCAAGCTCCACCCCATCCGGAGTAACAGCGACTGGAGGCAAGTTTCTTGCCGCACGGATCTCCATCATCTTCATCTCTTGACGTTCCTTCTCCCACAAATACAAGATATGGCGGCTGCACTCGTTACACATGAACACGGTTGTAAAGTCCCCTATAGGCTTACTCTCTACACACCACTGACACTTTTGCAGAGGCATCTCAAAGATCTTCTTAGTCTCAGACTCGCTTAGCGGGCGTTGCAGTCTTTCCTGCATCTCAAAATAGTTTTTCAAAATGGCTTGAGCAGTCTTCATGTCATATTGTCCGTTTGCGAAGTCGTAGGCGAATCTTGTTTGAAGGTCACGACTTGGCAGTTGGGCTAGAAGGTGCGCTAACCCGATTTGCAGCTTGCCTTCGAAGATCAGCTTCTTCACATCCTCAGGCATCTTACCGATCTCCAAGCGTGTTCTAATCCAACCGTCACTCCATCCGAAACGCTTACTCATCTCAGAGATTGACAGCTTATCATCTTCAATCGCGCTTTGCACAAGCATTATTTCCGTGTAGGGATTATGAGGAGCACGACTAAGATTCTCTTCAAGAAGGATAGCCTTAAGGTTCTTGTCGTCAATGTCGACAAGTTTAGCTTGCAGTTGAAAGTTAGGCAGACGCTTGGCTGCCTCACGTCTACGCCACCCAGCGATAAGCTGATAGTGTTCCCCTTTCTTGCGAATACAAATCGGATTAATCTGCCCGACCTTCCCCATGCTTTCAGCCAATCCGTTAAGCTCAGACTCGGTTTCAGAGGTATGCATAAGAATAGGTGGATCCTCAATAGCCCAAGGGTCAACATAGACTAGCTCACCTTTCATGTTATTTACTAGGTCGTCTACCTTCTGTTTAGGAGGCATCTTACAATCCTTTCAGTATCACGTAGATAATGTTTAAGAACGTTATGATTGTGCCTACACCAAACGCCGCGCCAATCCACTTGAGAGCCTTCATAGTGCGTTCAATGTCTCTAGCCATGCTAACGCCTATACAAGATCCTGCGTGTGTCTGAAGGTCGAGTCTGAAGTCTTTACGGACTCCTTCTAGTTTGCTATCGATCAGCTCAATTAAGGGTACGGTAGCCTCTCCGCTCAAGAGCAACCCAACTGCTTGAGAGCAATATTGAGACTGTCACGAATAGGGATAAGGTACTTGCATATGTTAGGTTGTGGTGTCGGAGGAACTGGAGGTCCAGGGTTAGGAACGACTAAATCCGTAGTCCACCAGAAATCGCAATCACTCATCTGAGATTCAATATCGTCATAGCTGCAAGTAGCCCAACCCCACTTAGCCCACAGCTTACCCCAAGAATTCATGAAGCCTAGACGCTGCGTCTTGTTGTTGTACTTGAAGAATGGGATACAGTGACCTCCCACATAGTCTCCGTTAGATCTAGGGAGATCCTCAATCACTGTGATAGTGATCCAGTTAGAAGGCCAATTAATACCCGCGACTACTGGACGACCAGCTGCGAGAGCTTGCGGGATCCCGTCAAAGCGGTCTATTCTAGTGTAAAGGGTGATCTTCCAGTTCTTCATGTCGTCAACGTGAATCACGACACGTGGATCTTTATCTGTGTCTACTTGAGCCTTGTACGGCCAACGAGTATTAGTGCAAGTACCATATTGTTGCAAGAATTTGAGAGCGTCACGCAGATAGGCTCCCTCTTCTTCGAGTCTGTTCTCTAAGGCTCTAGCTCCGTTATAGATACATCGAGCAGATAGACCACCTTTCGGATAGTCGCCTTGAGTCTTCTCGTGCCAGTCCTTGAGAGCTTTGTGACCCCAACCTACACAGCTGCCCTCGTTACCCTGATCGCCTACGTCACCAGCGTTCTTGGATAGGTCAACTTCATCGGGGATAGCTACTGGTCTAAAGATGCGTCTAAAAAGTAGGTCTCGCCGATCCTCTGGATCCTTAATCCAGCCAAAGGCCGGCAAGTTCTAACGCCGTCTTGGAGCTCCTATTACGCCTTCTTGTCTGAGATACTCTGCCCAAGCCAGAACTGCTACTGAGATTGAGGATATGAATATGCCAAGCGCAGGGTCGATTACTTTGAGGTAGGCAGAGAGCGCGTTTAGGATGCTCACTACGGCCACAATCAGAGCATAGATTTTAAAGACCATTCAATACGCCTCCTTTACTGAGCCTCAATTTAGGGGTAGTAGCCTATTTAACGCTTCGCCAAAGCCTTCTCTAAGAGAACCCTCCGATTGAGCCTACACTTAGGGCATATCCTCAAGTGAGGCTCTACTCCCGCGGTATGATAGAACTTTCCACAATCTTTGCAGACTGGCTTAGGCTGAATATACACCATGTTGCTAGTGGTCATAAGTGTGTCCTACATAGAGCTTGTTATCCTTCTTCGAACATTCTAGATATGTGTACTGAAAATTAGATACGTGTACGAGATTGATCCAATACGCTATGTTGTCACGCATCTTCTCGATCTGCCTCTTAGTTCCGAAAATGTCTATAACTTGGTAGAATGAGGCTATGAGACAGTTCGTCTTTGTCTCATCCTTCTCTTGTCGCTTCTTGGTATGCCACTTAGCCTTGTGATCGCCATGCACTTCAATGACTAGCCTCGAAGCAACCTTAAAGTCTATTATGAAAGTGTAGATTGAGAACCGCGTCTTAATCGGTGCTTGACTTATGAAGCTATTCAGGGGTGCGGGTAGGCTTTCGAGTATTGCTCGGACAGCCATCTCGGGCGTGGTGTCACTTAGTATCTTCTTGCGCACGTTTGTTAGCCTCGTCAATATTCTGAACCTCTAAATTCCCACTTGGCCCCATCTGATTGCGTCTGTAGAACCATGAGTGGGGAGGGATTCGATCCATTTTGCACCACATCTCCACCAAGTCTTGAGTCTCGTTCATGGCGCCATGAATGTCGCGGTTGTCTGCAAACTCTTGAATTAGTTCAATGTCGAAGGTTTCGTATTTGCCAATGTAGACTTTACGACTGTACCTAACCTTGAAAGTCATTTGTAGACTCCCCTAGCCATAACCACGTTACACTTCGGACAACTCTTCGAGAGCTGCACCGAATCTCGTATGTCTACCATCTCGTTTAGGCCTACCCACTTGAAACAGTTGTGGCACATGAACTCTAAACTCATAAGCCAGTTAATCACGCCGCGACTCTGCTTTAGACGCTCTTCAATAGTCAGATCGAACTTTGGCATCTAGCGATAGCTCCCATCTTCTTGAAGCTCGGCCATAGAACCATCATCGCATTTGATGAATCTGCCTTTGATTCTATCCTTATGCTTCCATCCGTTCTTATCGAATGTCTCAATCAACGTCTGAGGGTTGCCGTGTCTGTGGCGATCCACGTACTTCAAGATGAAGTCTCTAACCTTTTCAGCCATAGGCTCACCTTCACGCTCGCATATCTCGCCAAACTCCTTTAGTGTAGCCTCGAAGTTCTCTGGCACATACATTCTGAATTGTTTAGGATATTTCCGATCCAACAGCAATCTCCGCCAACTTTCGAGTGTACACGTCTTTGGCTAGCGCGTTTGATGTTGCTACTGCATCATAGATTTTAATTATCTCGTCAAGAGTTGGAACCCAAGTCAGCTTATCCTTGTTGAAGTTAGTGCAACCTTCAAAGGCTACAACCACGAGAATGTTACCTTTCGAACCTACCGAGTACTGTAGTTTCATAAGTACGAGTACTCAAGTACCAGTACTTAAGCGTTAACAGTGTAGTTGTTGTTGTTGTTGTTGTTGTAGTGTAGTGCATGTGTGTGTGTGTGTGTGTGTGTGTGTACGGAATAAGCCCAAAATGAAGGATTTAGTAAGGGTGGGTAGGGCTTCTAGAGGCTCAGACTAGTGATAGAGAGATTAGTAAAGTTCAATCGGTCTTCATAGCCTATTCTAGCCCTTACTTCTTAGATTCAGTAGCCTTACGGTAAAGCTCGTACGGTGAGATCGGCTCTGGTGTCTTGTCTGTCTGCCTCTGCTTCTCACTCATTGATAAATACCCTTACATTTGCACTGTCTGGAGCAACAAGTTTCACATCTACCGTAAACACAATCTCTAGACGCGTCATCTTCTTCACAATGCCAACAGACTAAGACCAAACGATCTCACGCTGCTTTAGGCTCATGTAGCTTCAACAACACTAGAATATCATCGTCTGAGTAATTAAGCTGCTTCAGATAGTCGCCTGTCCACTGCCGATCCTTCAAGCCTCCTTTGAACGCTGCTAGAATACTCGACTCGCTCAAAAGATTAGGCTTCTCAATCTTCTTCAGGTTGTCCCTGTCAATGTATGCGTCTATACCTGACTCACTCACACCCAGATCCTTAAGCTTCGCTCGATAAGCGTTCTCGTCCAAGCGATTGTTGATGTAGAGATTCTCATAGACTGAGATACTGGCATCTCGAAGCTCTGCGTCCTTGGTAGTCGTAGCCATAGAAACGAGCAGGTTGATAGCGTCAGGCGTGTAGTGTAGATCGTCAAGCCACTGTCTAGCCTTCGATTCGTCAATCTTACCAGACTTGAGCGCGCTTACAACGTCACTCTTCATTATCGTACGCTCGGTGTCTAATTCTTCAGACTTGTACAAGTCCACGTATAGTGATATGCTGTCATCATTGAATCCTTGAGTCTTAAGAAATTCGCGGAACCAAGAGTCAGTACGTAAGCCCTTATTGAACGCCTTCCCCGCGACTGTGATTGAAAGCTCTTTAGTCTGTACGTCTTCGGTACTCTCGATATACTTCTTGAGTAGGTCAAAGTCTGAAGGGTTGTAGCGTAGTTGCTTGAATCTGTCATCTAGTCGAAGGTCTATTTCTGGAAAGGTCTTATGAAGCGTTCTGAGTGTGCGTGCGGGAATTTCAGAGTAGGCCGTAGCCTGAAGATTTGTCGAGTCCGCTTTGCTTATGCCTTGCTCGGCTAGTCGAGCGTCAAGCGTGCCTGAGTCTATCAAGCCTTTCGAGTAGAACTCTACGGCCTGACCTGTCGCTGTCGGCTCGTTCCTATACTTCTTAGCATAGAACTTTGATAATGGATTTCCTAGACCCCAACGAATCATCGGAGACCAAGTAAGATACCCCAACCACTGTGTGCCTAGTCCTTGCTGAATTATCTCCATCAACTTAAGCGGAGCTTCAAGTTGTCCAAGTGAGGCAGTCTCTATTAGTGTACTGTACCACCAAAGGTCTAGTTGAACATCTAGAATAGACTCTGTGAACTTCTTACGTTGACCCTCAATATCTGAGACCTCGCCTGTTGGAATAGAGCTAAGAGTCCGAAATACATCATCAGCTAATCCGTGAATATAATCCTTAACGCCTGTCTCTATGGCGCCACGCTCTTCTTGTATTCCAGCTTCAAGAAGTGCCTTCAACTCCTTAGAATCATCTGGAGCAGATTCCTTAGCCAGCTTCTTTTGAGCTTCCCAAGTGCGAGGCAGCTCTTCCTTCATAAATTCGGCTACTAAGCCCTTATCAGGCTTCATAAACCATTCAAGCAGAGGCTTGAAGAACTCGAATAATGCGTCTGCGAGCCAATTCGCCAAAGGTCTATCACTCCTTAGATCCTGCCAGCTCCTTGAACTTGTTGCCCGCCTCAGTGAACGCTGGAGCTATAAACAATTTGCCGACTTGCTCTATGAGATCCCATAGCCACTTATTAGGATCTTTCAGAAATGCGTCTATATCCTTCATTAGCTTATCGAATCGGCTCGATAGATCTAGTAGTCTTTGAGACTGTTTGACTAGCTCATCGCCCTTAACGGCTAAGTCCGTTAGAATAGCTGGAATGTCATAAGTCAATATTCGATAAAGCTGGTTCTTAGCCTGATCCATCCATAGCTGCCAATTTCGTGGATCGAACGGATTGTACCTATTCCACAGATTAGTGATTCTATCGATAGCAGTTCCTAGCCCAGGGTAAACTTGGTTCATAAATTGTATGAAGAGTGTCCAAACTCTGTTTCTTAGTGAGCCTTCAAGGTCTGCTTTCCAAGCATCGAGATTGTTGATTTGTCGCCGTATGTCGTCTATGCTCATATTCAGTATTGGAATCTTGGTGGACAATATGTCGTTTAGACTCATCTCTAGAAGGGGTATCTTCCATTGCATGATGTTAGAAATGATGGGTGCTTCAGTTCTTAGCCAGTTCTCCAGTTCATACCCTTTCGTGGTAATCCAGTTCCAACTAGACACTACCCACTGATAGACATCCTCGAATAAGCCCAAGCCTAGCTAGCTCTCTACTTGACTTCTACTTCTTGACCTACAATCTCTCTAGCGTGCTTAGCGGCCTCGATCGCCTTCTCTAAAGCGGCCTCGACTGAATACTCTTCAAAAGGCATAGTGAAAGCATCATTCAGTCCCGTGTCCGTTGACCACGAGATCCAAACCTGTTTAGATGTGCCTCCCCCAAGCGCGGGAGACTCAACCACTCGGCTAGAAACTATCTTAACCTTCAACTCAATCACCTACCTCTTTAGACTCTTAGCGTCCTCCCTCTTCTTAAGGTTAAACGTCCACTTGATAACCAAAATAACCAAGAATCAACATATCATTCAATAGCGTTCCGTAAAACTCACACTTCACATAATCATCAGCAGCAAGATACAACGTACCATCAAAATTAGTCTCAACCTCCGCCGCCACAGTCTTCTGCCTCTTAATGATTGTAGTATCAAGATAAAGTATCTCATACGTACAAGCATTCGTCTCATTCATAGCACGAACATATGTAATCACCCAAACCTTGTTTGCTGGAACCGCAGTCCCAGTCAACGTAATAGTCCCAGCAGCATGACTATTATTCGTAACCTGACCAATCACTGCGCTTTCCATATTGAATCGGGTGAATACTTTCTCAGAGTCCAGAGTCACTATGAGATCGTTCGTTGTGATCTTCTGTTGAAGTGGAACTTCTTGGCTACCGTGAGGTATTGTTTCCATCCATTGAGTGCCAGTGGCATAATCCCAACTAGCAAGAAGTGCAGTAATGTCTTTACCTGTCTGAGCTGTGCCTCCTATCTTCTTAATATCCATGTCGTCTATGATTTGTAGTGCTGTAAGCATTGAGTCGGTATTCGTCTTAACAGTTGCTAAGTTGCCTCCAGACTCCTTAGCTATCGTAGCGGTCGAGTCTTGTCTGATGTAGCCTCCAGCAGCAGCAGCAACAAGAGGATCAGTATTCGTCTTGATAGTTCCTAAGCTATTGTTGCCTGTTGTCTGAAATGTTGAAGTCGCAAAGCCTGTTAGCGGCGTTGATTCCTTGACTGAAAGCTCGTTTGATGTTGCTATTTGCTTAAGCGCTACACTCTCAGAGCCTAGAGGTGTTCTCTCAGTAGTTGTTAAGTCTCGTATGTCTAAGTCTGTCGCTGTGACTGCGTAAGACGCTGGATAGTTGCCGATGTTGATTGTGGTTATCGGAGATTGCTCTTTGACTTTGAGTGATAATCCGTCTAGTGCTGCGGGTAAGCCTCCCCCTAGAAGAGTCGTGATAAATGAGTCATAGGTTAGGAGCTCAAAAGTCGTAGCCTTTTGCTGAAGTTGTGCATTTCGAGAACCATAGACTAGACCTAGAAGACGTGCTGCTCGATCAGAGACATCAAGAGTCACACCACCCGTCACACTGTCTAGAATAGCCTTAACGATTAAGCGGCCGTTCGAGTCGGCTAAAGCAGAGTTGTAATCGCCATCCGTCCACGTGCTTGGAGTAGCTTCGTATCTGCCAGTCCAAGGTGAAACCTCCCAAACAGGAAGCTTATCGTTGTAGCCTAGAGCGCGCATTATGGCTATTCGGATAGTGTGATCATTCATGCCAGAAGTCAAATCACCGTCTCCCTAACCGTAAGCGTAAATCACATAGTTCTCTCCAGAGTAGTTGACATCATTTGTTAATCCAAGACTTAGAACGCCTACGTCTACGCCTGTTTCAGTAGTCGCCTCTACGCCTCCATCAGCATATTGATCAGACACAGAGTAGTTTCCAGTTACAAAGAAGTAAAGATGAGTTGCACCTGAACGATAGAGATACATGATTTTAGGTCTAAATCCTAACTCTATGACATGACTTGCAGCATCATCGCCAGCATATGTAGCTCGTACCGATTGCATAGCTCCACCAGCAGCAGCAGTCACAGTCACATCTCCTAAACCTGAAGCGGGATCTAGCGTAATATTCGTGCCAGCAACAAGACTGTGTACGCCTTCATGTTTGTGATCGCATCGACTCGCATACGTTGAAGTCCCCACAGCTCCCGCATCCGCTACGTCTTGACCCGCGCTATCACAGAGATCGACTACTGTTGCAGCTTCAAGAAGCCCTAATCGTGTAAGCATACTTGTAAGCTCAGCTATCAAAGTTGTAGCCCAAGACGTATGCAATTCATCCCCTGCGGTCGGTTGAGGTAGAGAGGACAAGCTATCCCCCACTCCTAGTTACTCCAGTATCAGTTCTCAAGTCAGGACACCAATGCGAATCGTTCCATAACCCATAATTCCAGACAGCCAACTTAGGCCTTGTCTGAGTGCCAACGGCACGTGTGATAGGTCTTTCACTCATCTCTCATAACCTCAACAGACTGTCAGCCATCATCTTAAGATAGACATTGCTCTCACGCATAAGCTGCTTCTGTACTTCAGCCTCTTCTTGACTCACCCAAGCACACGACAGAGTAAGAGTGTGATGGTAAGTGTCGTCTAGATTCCAGAGCTCCCAAACAAGTTTAGGCTCATTCCCCTTAGTAGGCTCCACTATATCGCCTGTGTCAATAGCCGTACCGTTACTTGTGATGTAGCCCGCTTTAGATCTAGGTAGAAGAGGGGAGGTTCCTAGCAGAACTCTACAGCGTGCTAGATACTCGACACCAAAAGGGAAGTAGACAGATAACCGTTTAATTGTGCCTGTACTAATCTTGCAGTTCTGAGTTATGAAGTCTGACGCTGCTGTGTTCTCACCGATTTCATATTGCCATTGCTCAAACACAAGTCCAGTCCTCCCTATTATGGAGGCACTATTGGAGGCTCAAGAGTTATGCTTTTAGCACCTATTGATAAGAGCCAAGCCTTGAGAGTCTTAGCCATTCCCATAATGTCTTGATTTCGATCTACTGTTTTAGGCTGTTGATATGCGCTCCAAGTTGCGATATTGTCTTCTGTGATTGTGCATACGTCTTGAGTGTCATCTGCATAAGTGATTGTAAATACTAGATCAGACAACAGACTCCCCTCTCTCATAGAGTCCACCATGCGCGCTGAAATAGCACACATCACTTGAGCTTGGCGAGAGTATCACCCCGATAGGCTTCTCATCTTCTAATAGAATAACCTCAGTCTCTATCTTGCGTGATTGCTCGACATCTGTCGCTGTGCCTAAACCAAAGTCTAAATAATGGTCGTTGCCATCCGCGCCGCGTATACCTAAGATTAGCTCGTTCGTGTTGTTCGTGTAGTCCATAACGGACATGAAGGTTAGTATAGCAACTTTGCCTTTAGGTACTGGGTAGCCTACAAACGTGATCGTGTTAATATCAGGCGCGGTTACCTTCTTATGAACACGGTAGTTCCCAACCAATTTTCCCATATGGTTTACCATCTCCTATGCTAATACGGATTCCCCACAATAAAAGGGGGGAAGGGGGGTTAGTCAAAGCTGATGTTGCAGTGAGTACACTCGTTTGGAAGGTCTTTCCTAACCTTGACGTAAGCCGTTAATCCGCACTTTGGACACGGAGGCTTATTTGATGGCTCGTCTTTGTCTTTGACCATGTAGATCGCCTATGTTGGATATGCCTTCTCAAGTTCGTCCAGGACTATGTGCCATTTGCCAGTAGAAGCGCCTTCGGTTGCCTCTACATAGACATCTCCGTTAGCCTTTGCGTCTAAGTAGTCCGGCTCATCGTTGTCATCTGGATCTATGAGTAGCAACGGAATTAGTCCGTGCAGACATATCCCCTCTGATGAGATGTAGCAGCTTAGTTCCTTGCCAGCGCCAGCGTTATTCCATCCCATAGCATCGCAAGTTCGTTCAAGGTTGTTGTCGTCATATTCGGTAGCGTAGCCCTCTGTCGCGTAGACCGGCGTAATTTGGCTTGCGTCACGTTCATAAATCATAGTGTCTACATAGTGACCTTGCGCGGACTCTGCATAGCCATAGATCATGGTTCTAGCTCTTCGGCCATATCGGGCGTTCATCATACGACAGAAATAGCCAGCGTCTAGACCGTCTATGAGGTATTCGTCTTTACTCTTGATTGAAAGCCACAGCTTATTTATGTTCGTGAAAGGTGTCGTGCTTGGATCGTTGCTTGTGTTCGTGGGTTCTGTGAATACGTAGATCTGCTTCAGTTTGGCCTCGGTTGATAGCTTGTAAGGATACTGAGTTTCACTTGCACAAGTCTTAGTTGCTACTTGACGTTTTCGGAAGAATCCACCTGAGAATAGGCTTCCCTCGGGGTTCTTACGGAATAGACCGTGAACAGTCCACTTGCTCGTAGCGTCTGTGTAGTTGCTTGTGCTTATCGTATTGGTCTCTTCGACTTGCACGCCTGTCTTGAACTTTGAGAGGTCAAGACCAAACTTAGTATCACCTAACTTACGACCAAATGGCACGATTAGCGTCTGTTGGGGTATCCATCCGGAAGCCTCAAAGAGACCCTCAGATGTTAGGCCGCCCTCATCCCAGTCGTTCATAGCGTGTAGTTGCCGGCCTCTGAGGTTCACTATCTCGAAGTTGCCGTTACCTACTACTCTTATGCTTGTCTGTTGTACCGGCCAAACTTCCGCGTAGTTTGTGATCTTTCGTGCTAGCGTTCCGTAGAGGTTTATTATGAGTCCTGAGAGCATCCCCTGTTCTGGTAGGTCAAAGCGGTTAGTAGTAGACTCGTCTAGTGTCCATGCGTTCTTTAGAGTTCTCCAATGCCAATAACTCATTTCTCACTCATCTCTTAGATATTCGATTTGAAGGTTAAGCCTAAGAAATTAGGCTAAGACCTTCCAACCTTTGCAGCGTGTAGTGCAGTATTCAAAGCAACAGTTCTAGCATTATTCTGTGGTGAACCTGCTGGTGCTCGGTCTGGGAGTGATACCCCTTCAATCGTTGAGATCACGCCAGCGATACCAGATCTGTAATATGGCAGTCCTTTAGTGACTCCGTCAGGATAGCGTACTGCTCCCTTCTGTTGAGCCATTAACGACCATTTGCCATCACCTGCGGCATTGACTCCAGCCGCGAA
>Ga0315289_10007163_pt1 | contig 16308 bp, 18 predicted proteins | sample YL17G11_40_MG_FD_203452 | JGI IMG/M metagenome (GOLD analysis project Ga0315289, IMG submission 203452) | Sediment microbial communities from Yellowstone Lake, YNP, Wyoming, USA - YL17G11_40 | ecosystem: Environmental > Aquatic > Freshwater > Lake > Sediment | place: USA: Wyoming | collected... | reverse complement strand
GAACTTCGCGACGGACTTCCCTTCGATGTCGCCATCCCTTCGCTTTTGACCAGGAAAACCTTGGAAGGGACGGATGGCGGCCGCGATCTTGTCGTGTGCTCAGACGCCGAGGACATGTTTCGAAAACTGGGGATCTGATGTTGATCCCGGTTTTCACCAAGCAATTCGTCCGGGACATCAAACGAGCCCAACGTCGGAGGAAGAATCTCGAAAAGTTCAAGATGATCACGAGGACATGGCCGGCCGGCGATCCCCTCGACGACATTCATCGCGATCACCGGCTCTTGGGGAATTACGGTGGCAGACGAGAATGTCATATCGAGTCTGACTGGCTTCTCATCTACAAGGTGGAAAAAGCCGGAATCGCCTTTGAGAGGATGGGGACTCATTCGGACCTTTTCAAAGAATAGGTCGACAGGCGACCGGCGAGATTGACAGCCTGGCGCGGCCGGGAATATGATTTCGGGGCGATGCGCGCCTGGAAATCTCAGCTCGAAAGGAGATCCCGATGACCCGATCGTCTGAACGTTTGCTCCTGACCCTTTCGGTCCTCGTATTTGCGGCGGCCCTCGGCTTTGCCCAAGAGGTTCATCTCGATGTTCCGTTCGTCCCGACGCGCTTTCCCGTCGTGGACGAGATGCTCCGGATGGCCAAGGTGACCAAGGACGACGTCGTCTACGACCTCGGCTGCGGAGACGGCCGGATACTCGTCACCGCCGCCCAAAAATTCGGCAGCCGCGGCGTCGGATACGACATCGATCCCGAGCGGATCAAGGAGTGTTTGGAGAACGCCAAGAAAGCCGGGGTCACGGACAAGGTCAAGTTCGTCCTGGGCGATTTGTTCCAGGCCGATTTCTATGAGGCCACGGTCATGCCGATGTATCTTCTGCCCTCGGTCAACCTCAAGCTCCGGCCGAAGATTTTCCGCGAGCTGAAGCCGGGGTCGAGGGTCGTCTCCCACGATTTCAGCATGGAGAATTGGGCCCCGGACGACCATGCCACGGTCACCGACGACGATATGACCCACGAAGTTTATTTATGGATCGTCCCGGCCAACATCAGCGGGGCCTGGGCGTGGACGGCGGGCGGGGGGAACGGGGGGACGGTTGCGCTCCAGTTCAAAATGGCCGTTGCCCAAAAATATCAGGTCCCCGAAGCCAAAGTCACGATCAACGGCGCGGACGCGGCGGTCACCGAGATGAAAATCTCCGGCGACGCGGTCACGTTCATCGCCAAGGGCAAGGCCGGAGCGGAAACGATCGTTCTGACGTTCACGGGCATGGCGTCGGGCGATCAAATCAACGGAACGATCCAGGGGCAGATCGGCGGCCGGCCGGTTTCGTTTCCGTGGAAGGCGGCCCGGACGCCCGGGACGCAGGCGCGGATCGACGAAGAGCCTACGCAGATCTACTGAAGAAATACGGGGACACATCACTTAATTCCCGAAATACGGGGACACATCACTTAATTCCCCGCGGTTTATCGATTATTTTCGGTTTTGCCCCCCAAGCGTATCGAATTAAGTGATGTGTCCCCGTATTTATTCGAAGACAAGCGCGCCGAAAAACGCGGGCAGGTGGAAATTCGGCTTGGGGAAATCCACCGGCGTCCAGGTCAGCCAGTGGGGGTGAGACGTTTTATCGCCGCATTTGTAGAAATTCGCCCGCCAGGCCGCGCCGGGCGCCGGGGGGACGGCGGCCGCGTATTGGCCGAGGATCGCGATGGGCAGGCGGTATTCGACCGTCCAGGTCACGGGGCCTTCGATTTCGGGATCGACGATTTTGGGAAGGGAATGGGCCACCTGAATTTTCGCGAAATCTTCGGCCGAGACCGGGACGACGTCCTTGCCGCGCTCCTTTTGATGATGAAAGAGGGCCGTCCCGCCGCAGTTCATCTCCAGGTTGAAGTAGCCGTCATCCGGGCGGGGGCCGGGAGTGAAGAAAAACTCGACGCAACTGTCTTCCCAGACGCGGCCTTGATAGCCGTCGGCGACGGCGCGGACGTAACGATCCTCAACGCGGAAGATCACGTAAACGGCCTCGCCGTCGTAGGCGATTTTCGCTTGAACGACCGGCCGATGGGAGGGCGGTTCTCCCATGGCGTTCTCGAGCCGGAGGGGAGCGATTGTCCGCCACGGATCCTTGTCCCAGACGGCGTCGATCTTCGGGGCCGCCGCTGATTTACGGACAGCATAGGTCATCGCCCCCTCCCCAAGAGAGATCGTTGGCAGCAGGATGCCGATCCCGAGGATGCCCAGAACCGCGACGGCCGACAAATTAATCCTTGCCCATTCTTTTCGATAATTTTTTCCGTAGGTCGGGGATCTTCGTTTTCACGATATCCCATAGAATATCAAGATCGATCCCGAAATACTCATGGATCAGGATGTCTCTTAGTCCGGCGATTTTTTTCCACTCGACGTCAGGGTATGTTTTTTTTATTTCTATTGGGAGATTTTTCGTCGCTTCTCCGATGATTTCCAGGTTACGGATAACGGCATCGATCAGGAGGTCATTAGATTTGAAATCGCGGAACGACGTCCTTCTTGTATATTTTTCGATCTTTCGAATCGATCCGCGGATATCTTCAAAGTAAATCTTATGGTTCCGCATAAATCGCGTTCTTTAAGACCGATGTTTTTATGCTTTTTTTCAGAGTATCTTTGATAACGAGATCGATTTTTCTATGAAAAAGATTTTCTAGAAAAAATTTCAAATCCATATACCGATCGAAAGACTTTTCTCCAGGGCGGAATTCGACAATAAAGTCCAAATCGCTGGAGCGGTGAGCTTCTGACCGGGAAAACGATCCGAAAAGACCGATTTTTTTGACACCAAGAGAACCGATTCTTTCGAAATGCTGCTCCAGAATGTTAAGAATTTCTCTCCCGGTCATCATTTTTTTCTCCTGTCGCCGTAAATAATAGCATACGACTCAAGGCCCAGCAATCTCTTGACGGCCCGCTCTTTTATTATCGGCCGATCTATGCGATTATGTCTCCCTTAGGAGGGCGCATGGCTGAAAAGAAGGCTCCAAAAAAAACGACGAAAACGACTGCGAAAAAGAGCGCTTTACCCCGCGTCGAAATCGGCATTCTCGGCGGGACGGGCTTATACGAGATCGAGGGCGTCAAGGATCTCAAGGAATACAAACTCCGGACCCCGTTCGGCGCCCCTTCCGACGCCTTCGTCGTCGGGACGCTCGAAGGCCGGCGGGTGGCGTTCCTCAGCCGCCACGGGCGCGGGCATCGTCATCTTCCCCAGGATATCAACTACCGGGCCAACGTCTACGGCTTCAAGATACTGGGCGCTGAACGTCTGATCTCCGTCAGTTCCGTGGGCTCGCTCAAAGAGGAGATCCGGCCTCGCGACATCGTTTTTTCCGATCAGTTTATCGATAAAACGCATCGCCAAAGCACGTTCTTCGGCGGCGGGATCGCGGCCCATATCTCCCTCGGCCGGCCTGTGTGCGGGCCGCTGTCGAAGTTCCTTCATGATACGGCCGTCGGACTGGGGATCAGGGCTCACATGGGCGGGACGTATGTCTGTATGGAAGGGCCCGCGTTCTCGACGATGGCCGAATCGCGGATCCATCGCGCCTGGGGCGGCGATGTCATCGGCATGACGGGCGCCACCGAGGCGAAACTCTTCCGCGAAGCCGAGATTTGTTACGCCACCATGAACCTGGCCACGGATTATGACGTCTGGCGCGAGGAGGAGGAGCACGTCTCGGTCAAGATCATTCTCGAAAATCTGCATCTGAACATCCACGACGCCAAGGCGATCATCAGGAAAGCGGTCGCGACGCTTCCGCCCCACGATCCGGCAGCCTGCGCTTGCGGAGAGGCGCTCCGGAACACGATCGTCACCGCGCCCCATCTTATCCCCCCGGCGCTCAAAAAAAAGCTTGCTTTGATCATCGGCCGATATATCAAATAAGTGAACAAGGAGAGGGAATGAGCCTGGTCATCGTCGGATCGGTCGCTTTCGATACTATCGAGACGCCCACGACGCGCAAGGAACGCATCGTCGGCGGTTCGTGCACCCATTGCGCCCTAGCGGCGAGCTATTTCACCCGGCCTAAGATCGTGGCCGTCGTCGGAGAGGATTTTCCCGCCGAGACTCTCGCCTTCTTCAAGAAGCGCCGGATCGACCTCAAAGGCTTGAAGATCGTCCCCGGCGGCAAGACGTTTTTCTGGGAAGGCCGCTACGGCTGCGACCCGAACGAGCGCGAAACCGTCGCCCTCGACCTGAACGTCTTCGCCGACTTCCGGCCTGAGATTCCGCCGTCCTATCGAGCGGCCGACATCCTCTTCCTGGCCAACATCGATCCGGACCTTCAGGAATCGATCCTCCGTCAGGTCCGCCGTCCCCGCCTCACCGCCATGGACACGATCTCTCACTGGATCCGGAACAAGCGCGAGACGCTGACGCGCGTCCTGCGCGACGTCGATGTCTTCTTCGCCAACGACGAAGAAATCCGCCTTCTGACCGGCGAACGGAACCTCGTCAAGGCCGGCCGGGCGGTCCTGGCCATGGGCCCCGCGTACGTCGTCCTCAAGAAGGGCGAGCACGGAGCGCTTCTCTTCGGCCGGGATTTCAGCTTCGGCCTCATCGCCAATCCCTGCGAAGACGTCGTCGATCCCACGGGTGCGGGCGACAGCTTCGCCGGCGGGTTCCTCGGCTACCTCGATAAAATCGGGACAACGGGCGTCCGAACGCTCAAGCGCGCCGCCGCCTACGGCAGCGTCCTGGCCTCGTTCACGATCGAGGATTACGGCATCGAGCGTTATCGGACGCTTAAGCCGGACGACGTCGAAGCCCGGTTCCAGGCCTTCCGGAAGCTGGCCGCCTTCTGATGAAAAATACGGGGACAATAAATACGGGGACACATCACTTATCTCACCGAAATTCTCGTCGCAAGGCGTTTTTTTTCGGAGATAAGTGATGTGTCCCCGTATTTCATATTTTAAAGAAGCCCACTTGAGGTGGAGCTTTTTGCGATTCAAAGCGCATTCTCTTATCATCCCATTCGAAGGTAATCTCTTCCATATGTACAATGCACGCATATTATGGAACCGTGTCAATATCCGGGAGAATGTCGGCCTTTTCTTGACTCGGCCCCGGCGCGTTTCATATAATGCTCCCTCAAGGCCGCAACGGCCTTTTTCAGGGAATCGACATCCGGCCGTCGACCGGGCCTTGGACGTTCAGCCAGAAAGGGGTGTCCCATGCTTCCCATGGTCAATCTGAGGCACGACGAGATTCCGTCCCGCTGGTACAACATCATCCCCGACTTGCCGGTTCCCCTGCCGCCGCCGCGCGACCCTGACCATGGGCCGTCGAGAATCGCCAACCTGTCCAACCTCATGATCGGCGAATGCTTGAAGCAGGAGATTTCCCAGGAGAAATGGATCGATATTCCGGGCGGCGTGATGGATCTGTTCGCCAAGGCCGGCCGGCCGCGACCGCTCTTCCGGGCGGCGAACCTGGAAAAGAGGCTCGACACGCCGGCCCGGCTCTACTACAAGGGCGAGTTTTACAGCCCCACAGGCAGCCATAAGGTCAATACGGCCCTGGCCCAGTGCTGGTACGCCAAGGAACAGGGTTTTAAGCGAGTCACAACGGAGACCGGCGCCGGCCAATGGGGGACGGCCCTGGCTTACGCGGCCGCCATTTCCGGCCTCAAGTGTACGGTCTTCTGGGTTCGGAGCGTTTATAATTGGAAGAAAGACCGTCTTTCGTTCATGAATCTCCTCGGGGCGGAAGTCTTCGCCTCGCCCAGCCCCATGACCGAGTTCGGCCGCTCCCTCTACTCCAAGAATCCTGACCATGTCGGCTCGCTGGGCATCGCCATTTCCGAAGGGCTCGAGGATTCGCAAAATGATCCCGAGGCGACGTACAGCCTGGGCTCGGTTCTGAACCACGTCCTCATGCATCAGACCATCATCGGGCAGGAGACGCAGAAGCAGTTCGAGATCTTCGACGATTATCCGGACATCGTCATCTCCTGTATCGGCGGAGGATCCAATTTCGGAGGGTTTGCTCTTCCGTTTCTCGGCGATGTCTTGAAGAAGGGCCGTAAGATCCGGTTCATCGCCGCCCAGAGCCAGGTGGCGCCCAACCTCCAGGGCATATATCAATACGATTTCGCCGATTACGCGGAGATGACGCCCATGCTGAAAATGTACACTCTGGGCCACCAAACAGACATGGAGCCGATCAAGGGCGACGGTCTGCGCTACCACGGTTGCTCGCCCATCCTCAGCCTTCTCCGGAACGAAGGATACATCGAGACGATCGCCTATCCGGGGGACGAGAAACATGTCTTCGAGAACGCCCGGATCTTCATGGAGACCGAGGGGTGGCTTCCGGCGCCGGAATCGGCCTATTCGATCTGCGCCGCGATGGACGAAGCGGTCAAGTGCCGGGAATCGGGCGAAGCGAAAACCATCGCCTTCAACATCAGCGGCCACGGCTTTCTGGACATTCCCGGATATCGGGCCGTCCTCGGCCTGGAATAACGATACGGGGACACATCACTTAATTCGGAAATAAGTGATGTGTCCCCGCATTTATTATTTTTTGGGTTCGAGGATCAGGGCGATCTTGTCGGCGAGATCGGCGGAGTCATGTTCGGCCGGAAGGACCTGAAGACGGGCCGCGAGACGTTCCCCCGGCTTGAAATGGTCCGCTTGGCCGTCCCGCGCCGCGTCTACACGGCCGCCCACCTTCAGTACGTCGCCGACGCCATGGCGGCGATCACCCGGAAACGCGAGGGCGTGCGCGGCTTCCGGATCGTCGAAGAGCCGCCCCACTTGCGCCACTTCAGCGCCCGCTTGGAAGAAATCCGCTGAAGGTTCTACAGCCAAATTATCCAGCGCGCAGTTTTTTTGCCCGTCCGGTTGAGCGGTTTATTTTATAAGAATTTGGAATCAATTTGATTTCCAGCCGGCAACCGACAGCCTGAGCATATTTCTTGAGGGTGGTCATGGAGGGGGCATGTTTGCCTGCGGATTCCAGGCGTGAAACGGCGCTTTTTGTCGTTCCCATCAATTCCGCGACCTCTTTTTGAGTCAGGCTGGATTTTAACCGGGCTTCAATCATTTCGCGGATGAACGTATATTCCGCCTCCAAGTCTTCATAGGCCTTCCGGAATCCTTCCCGTTTTTTGGCATTCTTGAGAAAGGCCTTGTGGTCGTGGGAAACAGGACGATATTTCAGTTCAGCCATTCTGGATCTCCTTCATCCTTTTCCGGGCTATCCTCAATTCCCGCTCCGGGGTATCTTGCGTCTTCTTGATGAAAGCGTGGAGGATCACGACACGCCGCCTTACGATAAAGCAGTAGAGTGCGCGTCCGAGACCTTCCCGGCCACGAGGCCTTAATTCAAAAAGCCCGCTTCCCATAGCCCGTGAATGCGGCATGCGTAGGTCAGGTGTCAATGGCTTATTATTTTTTGGGTTCGAGGATCAGGGTGATCTGGTCGGCAAGGTCGGCCAGGTGATTCTTTGTCGCCGTATCGCCCCCGCCGCCCATTTTCGAATCGATGAGGGCGCGGAGAGCCTTCAGTTCCGATCGGATCGCGCCGCGGCTGTCGTCCCTCATCGCGGGCGCCGCGGCCGCAGCCGGCGCGCCGGCGGCCGCCGGAGCCGCCGTTAAACGGCCGCCGAGCAGCTCGACGAAAACCCTCTGCAGGTTGCGGCGGTAGGGATCGATTTTGAAGGCCCCGTCGCCCGCGAGTTCGGCGAAAATGCCGCCCCTGACGTCGGTTAGAATCTGGGCGATAGTATAAGCTTGATCGCCCACGATGGCCTCGTGCTCCTGGAGGCGGGTCAGGCGGGCAGGGCTCAAGGTGCTGTTCAGGGCGCCTTGCTGTAAACCCAGCACCCGGGTTTGACCGCTCGTCGGCTCGACTTTGCGCAGGATGTCGGCCGGGAGCAGCCAGGCCGGTGTTTTGAAGACGTTGTCGTTCAGAAAAGCCACCGCCTCCTGCTGGCGCGCCTTCGAGAACGGCGTGAACCTCACGCCCGCCGCCAATCCGACTTTCGGCTCGCTCTCAAAGCCGCCGATGATGTTGGCCACGTGGCCGACTTCGAGGCGGGCCTGGTCCCAAACGGCCTGGTACATGTGTCCGAGGTCGTCATAGTCCTCGCCGGGTTTAAGGACGGCCTTGGCCAGCATGTCCATGACCCGCTGAAGGTTCTTGAAGCCGAGGGTCGTGGCTTTCACCGCGTCGATGTCGCCCACGGCCTCGGTCTCTTCGCCGGGGTCGGTCCCGCGAGTGCCCGCCGTGCTGAACCGCAGCCAAGGGGTCGTCTCCTGGACCTTGCACCAATCGTTCAAGGTCGGCTTTTCGTCGTCGGGCGTCTTGGCCCCCCGGATCGGCGTATAGCCCCACTTGATGCAGAAGATATCATACGGGCCGATTTTGGGGATCAGGTCTTTGGGATCGATCCCGTCTTCGGGCTGGGCGACATAGTTGAAGCGGGCGTAGTCCATGAGGGTCGGGACGTGGCTGTTCTTTTTGACCCAGTTTTTATCCCGAATTTTTTCGATGGCGTAGGTGGCGCTGGCCTTGAAGTTGTGGGGCAGGCCGAGGGAATGGCCGACCTCGTGAGTCACGATGTAGAGAAGGATGTCGCCCATGACCTCGTCCGAGAGGGGCAGGGTTTTGCTCCGCGGATCGAGCGGGCCGGACTGGGTCCAATACCAATCGCGGGCGAGCTGCTGGACGTTGTGGTAGATCTCGACGTCGGCTTCGAGGATCTCGCCGCTCCGCGGGTCGGAGACGTGGGGGCCCATGGCGTTGGCCACGGTCGAAGGGACCCAGCGGATGACGGAGATGCGGGCGTCGTCGGCCGACCAGTCGGGGTCCTCCTGAGGCGTCGGGGCGACCTTGGCCTGGATCCCCTTTAGGAAGCCGGCTTCCTCGAAGGCGGGCTGCCAGGCTTCGATGCCCTTGAGGATGTAAGGCACCCACTTCTTGGGCGTGGCGGGGTCGACGTAGAAAACGATCGGCTTCACCGGTTCGCTCTTGGCCGCTTTGGGATCTTTCTTTTCCAGGCGCCAGCGGGCGATGAAGTCGCGCCGCTTGGTCTCGTGGTCGGGGAGGCTGTAGTCCGTATGGCTGTGGGTGAAGAATCCGACCCGGGTGTCGACGAGCCGGCCCATCATCGGCTTGTCCGGCAGCTTCACGAAGGAGTAGTGGACGACCGCGGTCGGGCTGGGAGGCGAAGGCAGCATATCGAGCATCTGGGGCGGGAAACCGGCCGGCGGGGTGGGCGGCTTGGGATTGAACGTCTGGATCGCCTCGACGTTCAGGTTGATCGGATAGACTTTGACTTTCTCGAGAAAGCTCCGGCTCGCGTCGAGGCTTTGGGCCTGGAGGGTTTTTTTGACCGGGATCTCGTTCACGTCGCTGGTGAAGAGCTTGGTCGCGTCGATGACCGGCCCGCCGTCGGCGGCCAGGGCCTCGACGTTGAAGGCCATGACGATTGTGGCCGTGTTCATCGCCTCCACGGCCCGGACGATGGGATCGTTGGGATCGGCGATGTTGGCATAGGAGACCGCCCGGAGGAGGACCTTGTTTTCCCTCAGCTCCCAGCGGACGACCATGTCCTCGACGCCCTGGCCCGGATAGCTGGAGCTGCTGGGGCTTTTCTTGATCTGGACGACGAGGAGGAAGTCTTTGCCCAGCTCGGCCGGGGGGATCTCGAGGAGGAGTTTTCCCTTGGACGTGTGGGCCTTCAAGACGCCGGTCTGGGTCATGAAGTCGCTCGTAACGACTTTGTCGTAGGGTTTGGGCTCCGCTTGGTCGGGTTTGGCGGGAGGGGTGGCCTCTTGTTTGGCCGCGGCCGGAGGCGTTTTGGCCTCCTGTTCTTTCTTCGGGAGTTCCTGGGCGAATGCCGATAAGGCAAGCGCGATGATCGCGAGAGCGATGAATAAACGTTTCATGAAGACCATCCTTTCGATAAGATTCTCGAATTATATCAAAAAATACGAAAATGCGGGGACACATCACTTAATTCCGAAATGCGGGGACAGAAATGCGGGGACACATCACTTAATTCCGAGTGGGCCGCCGACAAATCTCGATCAGGAGCACGTTGGACAGTTTTAAAGCCTTTCGATTTCCGAAAAGGCGTCGAATTAAGTGATGTGTCCCCGTATTTCACTAACGGACCCGGTAGAACCACATCAGGGGCAGCCAGAGCTGGTGGCCGTAAGGGATGCGCTTGTGGTTGACGAGGACTTCGGTCGTGTCCCAATCGTGGACGAGGTTGAAGAGGTCGAACAGGTCGTCCACGTCCTCGGGCGTATAGACGGCCGAATGGCGGATCCAGTCGCCCTCGCCCTCTTCTTTATAAGTGGGATTTCGCTTGGCCAGGACGACGGCTTTCTTGTAGTGGGAGTGCATCTTGGGGCCGAAGACGATCGTGACGCGGAAGATTTTCGCCTTCGTGCTCGGCTGGAGGATGTCCTCAAGCTTTTCCTTGGCCGCGGGGTCGTTAGTCATACCGATATTTTATCAGAAATACGGGGACACATCACTTATTTCCCAAGCATTTCTGCTCGGGTGATTTCCCATTCAGATCCTGAGTCAGCCCTCAGGGGAAACGCGTCCCTGAATTTTTAATATTTCGGTTGAAGGCCGGCCTGCTTGCAGAGTTCGTTCGCGGTGATCCGATCGAGAGAATTATGCCTCTTGATGGGCACAGTTTAAATATCGTTCGTGTATATCGAGTGATGGGCTCCCTCCCGCAAAAGGTAAAAGCCGTTTTCCTCGAAATATTGGACGAGATCTCGCCTCTTAACGGACATGGGCTATTTCAATGGGCATTTGCTCCAATAAACCCCCGCCGATTGGAAGTTCCTTGTCCTGCATTCGATAGGCTAAGATCATTTCGTTGAGGGCATCTTGAAGCATTTTCCGGCATTCCTCCAGGGTTTTGCCTTCGGTAATAATCTCCGGCCATTCGACAAGCCGGCCCATATAGCCCGATTTAATTTTCGTGTATTTCGCCGTATACGTTTGAATCATGTCCTGACGCCTCCTCAGCGTAATTTTCTTAATTATAGCATAACCAACACGACGGTCCGGCTAAAATTCGCGGGCGGCGCGGAGCATGGCCCGGAGGTTGGCCGGCGGGGTTTCGGCCGGGATGGCGCAGCCGGCATTGAGGATAAAGCGCGGATTCCCGGCGAAAATTTCGAGCAATTCCCGCGTTTTACGTTCGACTTCGGCCGCCGTTCCCAGGGCGAGAATCCCGCTCGGGTCGATGTTGCCGATGAACGTCGTCCGGCCTTTGAATATTTCGCGAGCGAGGCGCGCCTGCGTCTTATAATCGAGCTCGAGGCCGTCCGCGCCCGTCGCCGCCATGTCGGGAAGGATCGGCCCGGTGTCGCCGCAGATGTGGAGGATGTATGGCTTGCCCAGCTCATGGGCCAGGGAGGCGATTTCTTTCTCGTAAGGCCGGGCGAACGTCCGGTACATCGACGGGGAGATCATGTCCGGACCGGCGGGGCTGTCGCCGTTGGAAAGGATATCGGCCCCCGCCTCGGCCATAAGCGTGAGGAACTGCCCCGTCGCCCCGGCGCAATAGGCGAGGAGCCGAAATATTCCTTCAGGCGGACGACGGCCTCAACCGCCGCCTCGATCTCGAAATAGCGCCCGATATATACCGGCGGCAAATCGTCCACCGCCTCGAGAGTCGGGAGGAGCGGGGCCTTGCTCCGGGCCGGCTGGTCATCGGGAAAATCGACGGGCCCGCCGATCGCCCCGGCTAACATGGCCGTGTCGATATCGACCACGATCCCGTCGTAGCCGTACGTCTCGACGGCCCGGATGAACGACGCGGCGATCGCCTTGCCGTCCCGGCGGAAGCGGACCATCGGAACGCCGTTTTCGCGGGCGGCCATCAGAAAGTTGTGGAGCATGACTGGGACGGCATCCGCCGGCTCGCCCCGCAGCGCCGCCAGAATTCGTTGACGTCCGTTCACCCCTTCATTATAGCTTTTTATGGGGATTCGAGATTAACGATTTTCACCCGCAACAAATCGAAGAGAATCGTATAAAATAGAGGAGAAGTCGGAATCGTCCTCAAACAAGGAGGCCTAAAATGCGTTTACGCGTCGCGATCTTCGCCGGGATTCTCGTTCTATTGGCTTGGAGTTCAACCGCCGCCCAGACCGAGGGAGGCGGCGACGGCTTTTCTCTCCGCCCGACCGAAGGCCGGGGCTTTTTCATGATCGGGCTTCATAACGCCGACCTGAGCGACATCAACGGTCCGATGGTGAGCCAGGGCTATTCCCGGTTCGGGGAGAATTTCGCCCTCATCGGCGGCGGCGGCCATGCGATCATAGGCCGGTTCATGATCGGCGGCGAAGGCTATGCCCTGATCGACCGGGAGGGCACCCGCGGTCCCGTCCAAGCCCGCCTCAGCGCCGGCTGCGGTTTCTTCGACCTCGGGTATATCTTCTGGCGTCAAAACGACGTCTCCGCCTACGGAATGCTCGGCCTCGGCGGCGGCGGCTGGACGCTCCGGATCACCGACTCCGCCGCGGTCCCCCTGGAGGCCGTTCTCGGCGATCCCGGCCGGTCGTCCACGCTTACGACCAATCATTTCCTTGTGAGCCTGTCCGTCGGGGCGGATTGGTACTTCCGCTTTGCCGGCAACGAGCGGGGCGAAGGGGGGATGTCCTTCGGCCTGCGGGCCGGCTATACCCTGGCGCCGCTAAAAAGCTCCTGGGAAATGGAGGATTTCGAAATCACAAGCGGGCCGAAAATGGGCCTGGCCGGGCCGTTCGTCCGCCTGGTCATCGGCTTCGGCGGCCGGGGGTACAAGTGAGCGGGCGGACGACGGAGGGAATAACGGCGGCGGCGCCGGCGATTCCGGAGACGGCGGCGCCCCGGACCCTGCCCCGGCTCTTCGAGGACAGCGTCGCCCGCTTCCCTGACAACGTCCTGATGTGGGAAAAGCGAGGGGACGCGTACGAGCCCTTGACATACGCCGAAATGCGTAAGCTCGTCCACCGCTTCGCCGCGGGCCTCATTGCTCTCGGTCTCCGTAAGGGCGACCGCGTCGCCTTGATCTCGGAAGGCCGCAATGACTGGGTCATGAGCGAGCTCGGGATCCTCTTCATCGGCGCGATCGACGTCCCGATCTCGGTCAAGGTGGACGAGCTCTCCGACCTCAAGTTCCGGCTCGCTCATTCCGGCTGCCGGATGGCCGTCGTCTCCCGGGGGCAGGTGGACAAGATCCGGAAGATCAAGGGCGACCTTCCCGAGCTCGAAAAAACCATCGTCCTCGATCCCCTCCGCGCCTTCGAGGCCGATGAAGTCCTCGACGAAGACGTCCTCAAGATGGGCGACGAATATCTGGCGAAGAACCGGTCCGAATTCGAGGCGCGCCGGCAAGCGGTCGGGGAAGGGGATTACGCCAATATCTGTTATACGTCGGGAACGACGGCCGATCCCAAGGGCATTATTCTGACCCATCGCAATTATACGGCCAATATCGAACAATCCATGGCCCTCGTCCGCTGCGAGCCCGATTGGACCTCGCTCCTGCTCCTTCCTTGGGACCATGCCTTCGCCCACACTTGCGGGGTGTACACCCTGATGAAGCTCGGGGCGAGCATGTCCTCGGTCCAGCTCGGCAAGACGCCGATGGAGACGCTCCGGAACGTCCCTATCAACATCAAGGAGACGCGGCCGCATATCCTCCTCAGCGTGCCGGCGCTGGCCAAGAACTTCCGCAAGAACATCGAACGGGGCATCTGGGAGAAGGGCCCCAAGGTCGAAAGGCTGTTTCAGCGGGCGCTCCGGACGGCCTACAAATACAACGCCGAAGGCTGGAACCGGGGCAAGGGCCTCCGCCGGCTCAACAAGCCCGTCTTGGCCTTTTACGATAAGATCCTGTTCAGCAAGATCCGGCAAAACTTCGGGGGGCGCCTGAAATTCTTCGTCGGAGGCGGGGCGCTTCTCGATATCGAGCTTCAAAGGTTTTTCTACGCCATCGGCATCCCCATGTTCCAGGGCTACGGCCTGACCGAGGCGGCGCCTGTCATCTCGGCCAACAGCCCGGAGTCCCACAAACTCGGGTCTTCGGGACGGATCGCGCCCAACCTCGAGCTCACGATCTGCGACGGGGAGGGGCGGGAGCTTCCCATCGGTCAACAGGGCGAGATCGTTGTCCGGGGCGAGAACGTCATGGCCGGATATTGGAAGAACGAGCGGGCGACCAAGGAAGCGCTCCGCGATGGCCGGCTGTACACCGGCGACCTCGGGTACGTGGATGCGGACGGGTTTCTTTACGTCCTCGGGCGGATGAAGAGCCTCCTGATCGCCAACGACGGCGAAAAATACAGTCCGGAGGTCATCGAGGAAGCGGTCACGGACGGCTCGCCGTATATCGAGCAGTTGATGCTTTACAATAATCAGTCGCCTTACACCGTCGCCCTGCTGGTGCCCAATAAGGAGGCCGTGACTCAGGCCTTGAAGTCGAAGGGTCGATCGGTCAAATCGGCCGAAGGGCAGGCCGCCGCGCTTCGTCTTCTCGAAGGAGAGATCGCCAAGTACCGGGAGGGGGGCGAGCACGCCGGCTTGTTCCCGGCCCGCTGGCTGCCGGCGTCGTTCGCCGTGCTCGGGGAGGGATTCACCGAGCAGAACCGGCTCCTCAATTCGACGCTCAAGATGGTCCGCGGCCGGATCGCCGACTTCTACCGGAGCCGGATCGATTATCTGTTCACCCTTGAGGGAAAGGACATCCTTAACGCCCAGAACCGGGCGATCGTCGGCCGTTGGGAATAAATACGGGGACACATCACTTAATTCCACCCCGGCGGCTGGAAAGTCGATGTCAAGAGCAAGTTAGCTGGGACGTTGCGTTCGACAACCGATAAGGCATCGAATTAAGTGATGTGTCCCCGTATTTACGATAAGGCGTCGAATTAAGTGATGTGTCCCCGTATTTATTTGATGAAGGGCTGAAGCTTCTCCTGGATTTTTTTCTGCAGGTCGTTGGATTTGGCGAGGGGGAGCTTGCGCTCGAAGTCCTTGTATTCGGCCATCGTCACTTTCGCCTTCTCGAAGAGGGCTTCGACCTCCAATTCGGTTGCGGCCGGGTCTTCCTTGTTTCTCTCCCTGATGATGACGGACTGGACGGTTAAGTCGATATAAACCTCATCGGTCACCTTGGGCGGAGCGGGTTTGGCCGCGGCCGCCGCGGCCGCCTCGTCATCCGCGGCGGCTTCTTCGGCCGCGAGCTGCTCTTCGGACGGCCCGGCTTCTCCGGCTGCCGTCCCCGGTTTCTTGCATGCTCCGATGAATCCCGCCAGGGCGATTGTCAGGAAAACGACGAGAACCCAGGAAATGTTTCTTTTCATGGCTTGGCCTTCCTCCCTATAGATTCTTCCGAGTCGGACCATAAGTCAAGAGAAGCGCGGACTGACCGTCGAACACTTTTATCTCGGGACAAATCCCGAAGCTTACTTACGTCCGGGAGCGGCCTACACTCCAGATCGGGTTTGAAGGACCGGCCGATCATGAATGCCGAAGGAACTGCCCACGCGAAACGAAAGAGAGCCCGTTTTCTAAAGCGCCGCCCGGTAAATCGCTTCGAGCGTTTCGGCGGTGATTTCCGCAGGGGTGATTTTGACGTCGCCTTTGACCATCGTTTTTTCGACGTAAAGCGGGATCTCCTCCTCGCGGACGCCGTAGTCCGAGAGTTTGGTCGAAACGCCCAGGCCGCCGAGATAGGCTTCCAGCCCGCCTTGGCGGCCGAAGATTTTGTCGAGGATCGCGACTTTCTCCGGCGCCGACGAGCGCTCCCGCAGATAGGCCAGGACGGCGGCGAGCATGACCGCGCTCGCCCGCCCGTGGGGAACGCCGTGGAAGAGCGTCAACGGATAGCCGGCGATGTGGGGGAGGATGGTGCCGGCGTTCGCGATGGCCACGCCGGCCTGCATGGCCGCGAAGGCCATGTGGTCCATGTCGTCGGCGTTCTTCCGGGCGGCGCCCGGCAGTCGCGCCCGGGCCGTTTCGAGAGCGTGGAGGGCGAGGGTATCGTTGAGCGGAAAAGAGAGTGTCGAAAGATAAGCCTCGGCGGCGTGGGTCATGACGTCCAGGCCCGTGTTAACGATGACGGACGCGGGCATCGAATACGTCAGCTCGGGATCGATCAGAGCGACTTCGGGGAAGAGCTTCGGATGGGAATATCCGGCCTTGGTCCGGCCCGCGAGGTCGGTGAAGACGGCATAGGGCGTGACTTCGCTTCCCGTTCCGGCCGTCGTCGGGATGCAGACGA
>Ga0315289_10007162_pt1 | contig 16309 bp, 20 predicted proteins | sample YL17G11_40_MG_FD_203452 | JGI IMG/M metagenome (GOLD analysis project Ga0315289, IMG submission 203452) | Sediment microbial communities from Yellowstone Lake, YNP, Wyoming, USA - YL17G11_40 | ecosystem: Environmental > Aquatic > Freshwater > Lake > Sediment | place: USA: Wyoming | collected... | reverse complement strand
GAGACCCTGACCTTCGCCATGCCTCATCTGGTTGAAAGTAGATAGTGGATAGTAAGGTGGTGGTACTGAACCAGGAAGATGGCGGGTCCGGAGGGAATTGAACCCTCGACCTTCGGGTGTCCCTCAGCGGTTAAGAGCTTCAGCCTTGCTCCTGCGAGACCGCTGCTCTACCTTTCGAGGGCAGATCAACTTGCCTGACTGAGCTACGGACCCTGAGATTTCGGACATGACCGGGAGTCTACTTAAGTTTTCGTGAACCAATAGAGACGCAGAGAAAGGGTTCTTGCTGCTGCTCGCTGAATGAGCCACCGAGACCTTGTCTCAGTATTTTCGCTCGAATTGTGCGCTCTTCCGCGTGGGTATGCGATAGAAGAGTGATGATTCTTCAAGTCTTATCAGGCACTTCGCCCTATTAGTGGAGGTGGATATACAATGTCGGTTAGAGTTGCACATGCCATCGTGAGCGATTGCCTCAGAGTCAGACCAGACGATGTTGTGACCGTGAACACTTGGGCGCACACCCTCGAATTGTCGGATGCGATACTGGAGGAGTGTTACAGGATAGGCGCTGACGCCATGGCGATCCTTGACACCGATAGATCATACTACTCACAGATGGAAACCCTGTCCGAAGATAACCTGAAAGTGACGTCAAAGCACTGTCTCGGCCTGGCCGAATATACGACAGTGAACATCTTCATCGGCGGTCCAGCGAATCCGTTACGCATGCGAAAGATACCCCCTGAGAAGTTCGCGGCGCTATTCGAGGGCGAAAAGGGGCATGAGGACAAGAGTCGCGAGAAGAAGATCAGAAGCGCATACTTGGCACAGGGAATGGTGACCCCTGAGAGAGCTCGTGCTTACGGCATAAACTTCCAGCGCTGGAAACGAATGACGGACTCCGCGACGGCTATTCGGTATGATGACATGAGCATTCTGGGAAGACGTGTGACCTCTAATCTAGAGCGAGCGAGAGAAGTGCGGGTTCGATCGAGGATAGGAACAGACCTGAAGTTCTCCATACTTGGACGACAAGCTCAGATCAACGACGGCATCATTGACGATGATGACATCAGGCGCGGGGCGCTGTTCACGACTCTCCCAACCGGATCCGTGACCGTTTCCGTAGTTGAAGACAGCGCTTCAGGCAAAGTCAGCTTCGATCTACCAATACCACAGGTCGGCAAGGTGATCCACGGGCTTCAGTGGGTGTTCGAGAACGGACGAGTCACGGCGTTCAACGCAGAGAAGAATCTAGACGCATTCAAGCCGATATTTGAGAGAGGACACGGAGACAAGGACAAGATTTCCAGCCTTACGATCGGACTTAACCCACGTGTAAGAACTGGATTCCTGAACGATAACTTGGCGAAAGGCACCGTTACGATTGGGATAGGATCGAATCTCGACATCGGGGGCAAGAACGACAGCGACTATGGCTTCCAAGGGACTCTGAGTCAAGCAACCGTAGAACTCGACGGAAGGACAATTGTCGAGAACGGTAAGATCGTAGTCTAGTCGCTGCGATCCGGCGGTCACGAATAATACCATCCCGCGCCTATTTCTCCCTGAGAACGATATGGGAGAACTGTCACTCATCGGGATGGGCTTGCACGACGAGAACGGCCTAACAATTCGTGGCCTGAACGCCGCCAAGAACTCGGATGTCATCTATGCGGAGCTCTACACGAGCATCATGCCGGGGCTTTCAGTGGATCGACTGCAACGCCTTCTCGGGAAAGAAGTCAACGTTCTTGCTAGGAAAGACCTAGAAGAAGACGCTGAGCGTACGATACTGTCGCAGGCCAAGCAAGCACGTGTAGCTCTCCTTACGCCTGGAGACCCAATGTCGGCAACGACGCACGTTGGACTCTTGCTCTCAGCAAAGAAACTTGGGATTCCAACGGTGGTCATTCATTCAGCTTCAATACTCACCGCGGTGGCCGGGGTCACGGGACTAGAAGCCTACAAGTTCGGCAGGACCGTCACAATCCCTTCGCCCAGAACTAATCCTCTTCCGGAATCAGTGTACGAGTTCATCAGCGACAACAAGAGAATAGGTCTACACACGCTCGCCCTCTTGGACCTTGAGCAAGGAGCGCTGACAATTCCCGAGGCAATTCGAATTCTCCTCAAGTTGGAATCTGTGAGAAAAACAGGCTTGGTGACGGAAGACACTCTCATGGTCGCCCTTGCGCGTGTGGAGGCGCCTGATTGTGTGGTAAAGGCTGATAGAGCGGGAGATCTTGTTAAGGCAGATTTTGGTGAGCCTCCTTGGTCGATCATTCTCCCAAGCAAACTGCATTTTGTGGAAGCGGAAGCACTTCAGCTACTAGCCGGAGCCCCACGAAAACTTCTGGAGGTTCACGAATGAGCGAAGACCCCGGTGAGCGGACACGAGCCTATCTAACCGCCATAGAGAAATCCATCAAACTGGCCGAGACCATCGGCAATGCTGACGCACTCCGCGTAGTTGATTACGCCAAGAGATACGTGGCCGACAGCAAGTACTTCCTTGAAACAGGGAAACCAACAACCGCCCTAGCATCAGTTGCGTACGCCGAAGGTCTTCTAGATTCGTTGAGCATCATTGGTATGGTAGATACGAAGACTCCAACCCATCGAAGTTAATCACATCTTTACGACTTGACAAATGATATCACGTTGACAATGCCATTAGAGGCGTAAGGAGACAAGGGGGAGATGGACCTGAACAAGCAAGACGAGAAGAATCTCCTGAAATCCATCTACCTCCTGCTACTTCGAAAACCATTCTTCACCAAGGCTGAACTGATGGAGAAGACGGGATTAGACGCCGGTAAATCCGACGATGTCCTGAGGCAGTTCACCACTTCTGGAATGTTGGAACGCAGAAACGATGACAAATACTCGTTGCTGCCTAAGGGAGATTCGAAGCTAAGAGTAGTTCTCGCAGGGGGAGTCTATGACATACTCCACCTTGGCCATCTCGCCGTCCTTGCTGAAGCGAAAACGTACGGAGACGTTCTGGTCGTTGTCATAGCAACCGACACGACAGTTGAGATCCTGAAAGGCCGTAGACCTGTATTCCCCGAAGAAGATAGACGTGCGCTGGTCGAGTCGCTCAAACCAGTAGATGCAGCCATCCTCGGTTACGAGGATGTGGGCATGGGCTATGAGCAGGTAATTGATGAAGTCAAGCCCGACATTATCGCTCTTGGATATGATCAGGACTCGGTTGCTCGCGTAGTCATCGAGCTTGTCGAGAAGAAGAAACTCGATGTCCGGATAGTTCGGCTTTCTAAGTTTGATAGAGAGAAGTACCTGAGTTCTTCAGCGATCAGGCAGAGGTTTTTCCAAGAGACGAACTGACAATACGCACCCTCACCATGTCACCGTCCTTGAGTCCCAGCCTCACTCTCATATTGCTCGGTGCGATCAGCTCGATCACATCACTCGCGTAGTGTGTTCTGACGGCGGAGATCAATGCGCCATCCTCTGCATCATTGATCTTGGCTTTGTAACATGTGACTGGTCCGAACGTTCTCTCGCCGTCACGAAATCCATCAATCTGAAAGTGCGGAATCGTTTCGAGCAATCTTCGCTCATCCTCGTAGTCACGTTTTAGGCGCAGGTTCAGTGTTCCAAGAAAAGGATCGAATCCTAGCTTTTCCGCGAACTGTCTGCGGTACCCCGGTTGGCTAACGTACCAAGCGCCTTCGCCTATTCCGGAGAACAATGTCCCTTCGAGCACGACTTCTCTTGGTTTAAATTCGAATATCGCCTTGAGCCGGAGATGCATTCTGCTGAGTTCTTCTGACCCTTTTGTGGTCACTCTGATCGCCTCCCCGCGAGTACCTCGAGTTCTTCGGATCAAGCCAAGGGTCTGAAGTTCTATCAGATGTCGCGAGGCGGTCTGCTGTGAGACGTTCAGGCCTCTCGCCAGATCCGCGGTAGTGATCGACAGTTCGCCGGAGTAAGCTCCAAGCTCTGCGAGCTTGCACAACGTCAGCAGTAGTGCGGGACTCACGTCTTGGGTGACCATCTCAGCTTTCTCGCCTCCTGATGCGCCAATACGATCGGTTCAAGACCGTGTTTGATTACACAGCGCTTCACGATTCTCGTCGCATCTTCGAGCGATATCTTGTGACCGACACTCACATAGAGACTTTTCTTATTGAATCGGAGAACCCTCGCAATTATGCCCCCCTCTGAATCGACGAGCGCTTCTCCAACCTCCGTACCGAAGAGCCGGCTCTTCGCCACACCAATCGTAGGAAAATTCGTGACGAGCCCCACGTAGCAAGCCAGGCCGAATCTTCTGGGATGTGCAAGGCCATGGCCATCCACTATACACACGTCAGGCTTGTGCCTTAGCTTGCGAAGCACACGAACAACCACCGGCCCCTCTCTGAACGACAGCAACCCAGGAATGTAGGGGGATGTCACCCGAACCCTAGCAGTCGCCGTTTCGATCGGCTTCAACGTGGCGTAGTCGATGAGCACTGCTGCGCCTGAGGCTCTCTCGTTGTTATACGCACTGTCAGCTCCTGCAACGTACCGTATCTGTTCAGGGAGACTGCTCTGTTGAGATACCAGCGAGGCCAGCTTGTTCTGTAGAGTAGCCGCTTCTCGAGGCGTAGGATTTCGAGGTATCGTGATTCTCTTCGAGGGCAAAGAGGTTCAGCGCATACGCTTCTCTAAATTCTTCATTGTCCTCTCCAGAGAGGATCTTCGAATGTCAGCGATCACATCCGCACGGGTGGCCTCAACCAGCTTCTTCGCGACATCTAACTTTCTTCGAAACGTCGGGACTATCGACGTGCGGTCAAGCGAGAGAAGGTCTTCGAAGAGGGCTTCCATCGATTCGAAAGTATCTTGCGCCTCTTTCAATTTGCCGGCCTTCAACTGATCCATCGTCCTCCTACGAAGCTCGCCTAAGAAATCCAAGAGACCGAGCAGGTACGGCATCCAATCCACACCTACCTCACGCTGCGCTAGCAGCTTCTTTCGGTTCGCGTAGCCCAGCAGTATCTTAGCTTCAGAGAACTCTTGGAAGGCAACGATCACGTAGCCGGCCTGTTTGAACTCGGAGCGTTCATTCAAGAGATTCCGCATCTGAGCGATGCATGCTTCAGCTTCCCTCAGGGTCGCTTTGGCCTTTGGGATCTGCCCTCTATGGACCTGGATGATCGCCCAGCTTGCAAGTCTAGTGGTCTTCCTCGTCAGCTCTAGCAGCTTCTCTCTGGTCTTGTCGTAATCCGTGAGTCGTTGCTGCAGTCCGGCAAGTTCGCTTCTTGAAAGCAACTATGTTCGCTGCCTACTCGTCTATTATGAATAAATGGGTTGGCCCAAGAGCCAAGTGCTGAGCGTAAGGTGACTCGGAGTTGAACTGTTAGCTGAGAGGTTCGCCTTCCTCTTTGATGCCGCTCTTGGTGATCGTCATGATGTCGAGTCCGTTCCCGCTTCCTATGTCGCGCGCCAACGCGGCCTTGGCTGCCTTCTTGACAAGTTCCTTGCCTTCCTCGACAGCCATACCTTCTTTGAACTCTGCCTCTAAGACACCGACAGCGATCTCGGATCCGGAGCCTACGGATGCGAACTTGTCATCTATGACCGATCCTAGCGGGTCGAGCACGTAGAGGCCTGGGCCATCGTCATCAATTCCGCCGACTATGGTCTGGGCGAGGTACGGGAACATGCGCCTCTCAAACAGAAGATTAGCCATCACCTTCGCGGCCGACCTTACTGATGCAGATCTGTCCCGCTCGAAAGCGTACACACTGAGTTGAGCTGCAACTTCCTTTGTTAAGAACTGCATGTCTGCGACGAGTCCTGCACACGCAGCGCCAATTCTGTCGGTTATCTGGAAGACCTTCTTCCCACTTTTGCTCTGTACAAAGTACCCGTACGATACACGTCTCTCGGAAGCGAGTACTACTCCGTCCTTGCAGACAACACCGATCGTGGTGGCGCCCGGCATGAAGGGTTCACTCATTCAAGTCACCAGAAACCAGTCGCAGATTCCGCATGAAATGGCGACTCTATTAAGGTTGATGTTAACTTTCCTACTGTCCTTGGCTGATCTGTCATGCATCCGCTAAGGAACGTCTTCAACAAGATAACATGGGAGACAAGAGAACGCGCCGGGAACTATGTCGTCTACTTCATTCACCGTGGGGCTCCCGGTGACACGCGTCAGATTAGCGCCTCCCTTGTCACAAAGGTCGGCCCATCATGGTTCACGTACGCTGCCGCTGAATCAGAGGAGACGTTGATTCCATTTCATCGCGTTAGAAAGATTGTGAATGTTCAGACAGGTCAAGCCATGTGGATATCAAGGACGCATGCGGCTGACTAAGGCCTGAGATTGATTCCGTCCACTCTAACAGTTCCAGGGTTCCCAAGTTCGCCGTCAACGGTGATCTTTGCGCCTGAGACAAGTTCAGCTATTCTCGCATTTGTGATTGTGTGCATCGTGATCTGTGACGTGCGAAACTCTGAGCTACCATCGGCCACTGCCAAGTATGGAATCAGGATGTCGGACATGTGCCTGTCGACGGGAGCACCACTCTCAATCTCCTCTGCAAGTTGGGTCGCCGCTTGGCGACCTACTTCTTCTGCCAGCCTTCCTCGTTCCCCTATACTGTCCGCCCCCAGAACTCTGCCAGGCTCGTTGTCTGTGTATAGGACTATTCCACTTCCTGGTGCAATGTGAGGGTCAGTCCCATCAGGATATGTTTCTAGCTCCACTGAGACGTCCAGTTGATCGATCTTCTTCAAGACCTCCTGAGCGACGGCTGCCTGCCTCTGCGCTACATGGGCGGGAAGCCTAACGCAGTGGCTAATTCCGCGCACTCCTTTGATCTCCGATCGCTCAGTCAGCCGCAGAGGTGTCAAACCCTTGCATGGTTGGACCGTCATCGATACTCTTCCTCCGCCCTTCGGGTAGTGCCCTCGCCGGATCAGCTCCAATTGTGCAAGATAGCCCAGCTTTGACAAGTTGGGAAGCACGACGAGACGAACGTAGTCAATCGTTGGACTCCATCTCACATCTGTTCCGCCAGTAATCTCAAACTCCGTTCTGCCCGAGGAGAAAGCAGCGGCAGGCATCAGTGCCTGAAGCACCAGCGAAATACTTCCTGCAGTACCAACATCGAACCTGAAGGAACCTGACATCTTCTTTCTCGGTGTGAAGTGTAGGTCAGTGGATCCGATCTCAAGACCTTTCGTTTCAGCGTCTGAGAGCGCTGCAACTGCTTTGATTGCCGTCATGTGTTGTGGTCGGAGGCCGGGATTCGGCCGCTTGCCTCGTATGTTCTTGACGTAGACTTCCTTCCCGAGTAGAGCGGAGAGAGCGACCGCTGTTCTGAGGACTTGCCCTCCTCCTTCACCGAAACTGCCGTCTATCTCGGTCACTGACCTTTCCCCTTCGGAGCTGAATGACTCTAGTTTATTTACCCTTGCGAGCATCTCCGGCCAGTTCGGGAGTCCCGAACCTTGATTCTGAGTTCGGCAAAACGAGACAATACCTGGTATGCTACAGTAACGGACAAGAATGGGGGACTAGCAGCCTGCAGCTTCTCCGATAGTAGGAAATCTGCCGAAGAATCCACGATCCGATCTCTACCCAGTAGCCTAAGACATGATTTGATCCGCTCATCAAGCGAATCTGAAGCCATTGAAGTGCTTCACCGAATCTACGCGGGCAGAGACGTCAGTCGTCGCCCAAGTATCGCCCTCACGGCGCCATCGAAGTTCCTGAGGCGCGTCTACAAGACGATGATGCGAATCCCCAAGGGGAAAGTCACCACCTACGGAAAGCTGGCCGAGCTGGCAGGGTCAAAGCGCGCCCCTAGAGCCGTCGGGAATGCTATGGCGAGAAATCCGCTTCCCCTGCTGGTACCATGTCATAGAGTAGTCCTGTCAACGCTCCAAATCGGGAACTACGGATCCGAAAGAAACGGCAAGAGTCGAACTAAGCGAGAGTTACTTGCGCGTGAAGGCGTGCAATTCAAGGGAGAGAAGATCTCGCAGAGCTGTCTATGGAATCCGTCCTGAGGCGAGATCAGTTGGCAGGCAAATTCAAACGCGGGCTATTTGTGGGGAGATTTCAACCGTTCCATCTCGGACACTTGGGCGCGGTCAAGACCGCACTCGAACATGTAGAAGAACTCATCATAGTCGTCGGAAGCGCTGAGTATAGCCATACTGACAAGAATCCGTTTACCGCGGGAGAACGCGTCGAAATGATACGTGCCGCATTAAAGGAAGCAAACATAGACCCAAGCAGATACCTTGTCATTCCTATCAGAGATGTGCATATCCATGCGACGTGGGCCCCGTTCATCGTATCTCAGACACCAAAGTTTGATATCGTTTTCACAAATGAGCCGCTGACATCACGCCTCTTCAAGGAACGTGAATACAGGGTCGAACGGATTCCATTCCTCCAGCGACATGACTACTCGGCAACGGAGATCCGCAAGAGGATCCTGAAGGCTAAGAACTGGGAATCTCTGGTTCCCAAGAGCGTTGCAGAACTACTCGTGAAATTCCGCGGAATCGAGAGGATCAGGGAACTTGCTATGAGCGATAATCCGACCGGCGCCGGAAAGTGAGTTGATCGCCTGGCCTTAGATGAAATCTCCTTGCCGCATTTCCCTTGTTTATCGCGATCTCAAGAAAATCATGACTTCCGACCAACAGAACAGGCTTGTCCTTGGCCGTATCCGAGTAGGTTCTCCCCACACTCAGATGATGTGTTCGCCCCTTCGTTTTCATCACGATCCTGTCCCTAACCTGGAGTCCGATTGCTCTCAGTTCCTTGTCGCTCGCCGTGGTCACTATATTCCCAAATGAGTCGATACCTAGCACTTCACAGTCGATCCTCTCATGTGAGACCTCTGCCCTAGTGCGAGTAATTGAAACCGGATCGGAGACCTTTGGTCCTACTTCGGATAATTCAGCGCCGCAGGCCACCCTGCCCGCTGCATATGCAAATACATCTCTTCCGTGGAAGGTTGACGAAACTGAACTTCTCATGAACTGGCGGTTCTCAATCGAGTATGTCTCTTTGATCCCGTCCCTCAGCGCTGCGGGCAGAAGAATGCCGTTGTCAGGCCCTACGTAAACTGCCCGTTGGGTTTCTATTAAGAGGTTTCGCCTTTCTCCCCCGACTCCTGGATCTACCACTGCGACATGAACAGTCTCGACCGGAAAATAGGTTGACGCAGCGGCGAGGACAAAAGCGCCCATCCGAATGTTGAATTTCTCTATCCCATGACTAATATCCACGACAGTCGCCGAGGGGCAAAGGCTCAGTATTGTTCCTTTCATCTCAGAGACGTACTGGTCTAGATACCCAAAGTCGGAAAGCAACGTGACAATTCGCATGACTGAGCAGGTGAATCTCCAAGCTAGAAAACGTTTCCAAATCATATGCCACACAACGCTGACACTCGGCCTGAAGTATCCAAAGATGCAGCCCAGCCCCACGCGCATGCGCCAGACCGAAGAAGCGCAAAGAGGCGCCTTGGTCAAGCAGGACTGGTCGTATCTGCAAAGAGTTTTCAAGCATCTTTGCCTCTCCAGTACCAGTCACACATCGAGGACTCTGGAATTGGAGAATTCACAACTTCTGATGCTGCCGGGACCGACCAATGTTCCATCCCGAGTGATGCGGGCCATGGCCAAGCCCGTGATTAACCATAGAGGCCCGGAGTTCCGTGAGCTTTACCGCAGGATACTTGACAACCTCAAGTATGTCTTTGAGACGAAAGGCGACGTCTTCGTGCTGACTGCCTCCGGGACCGGAGGAGTCGAGTGTGCGATCAGGAACATCTTATCCAATGGAGACAAGGTTGCGGTTCCTGTCAACGGAGTCTTCAGCGAAAGACTCAGAAACGCCGTGACCGCCTTCGGCGGGAAAGCCGTCGACATACCTATCGATTGGGGTAGTGCCATAACTCCGGCACAGGTCGATGACCTGTTCAAGAAGCAGAAGGATATCAAAGCGTTCGCCGTGGTCTACAACGAAACCTCCACCGGTGCGACCACGAGAAACCTCAAGGAAATTGGCAAGATCTGCCACGATCATGCCGCGCTATTCATTGTGGACGCGATCTCAATACTGGGCGGGGACGCTCTGCCAGTCGACGAATGGGACGTGGACATATGCGTGGCCGGAAGCCAGAAGTGTCTAATGACTCCGCCGGGGCTCGTTATCGTCTCTGTGAACGAGAGAGCTTGGAAGGTCGCGGAGACCGCCCGAAGGTCGTACTATTTCGACCTTCTTGAATACAGGAAGTTTCTCGCGAACTATGAGACACCCTACACTCCTGCCGTGACATTATTCTACGCGTTTGACGAAGCCCTCTTGATGATCAAGGAGGAAGGGCTGCAACCCCGCTACAACCGTCACAATCTATGTGCAAGATCCCTCTATGCTGGGCTAGAAGCACTAGGCTTCCAGATCTTTCCTCGCACAGAATTCAGGTCACAGACCGTCGTGGCTGCGAATTATCTACCCAAGGTGGAGGATAAGAAGTTCAGGGAACTGCTCAGAGAGCGATATCACGTCGTAGTCGCCGGCGGCATGGGCAAGCTCAAAGGGGCCATGTTTAGGGTCGGAGTGATGGGTACGGTCTCCCAATTTGAGATATTGACAACGATCGGCGCAATCGAATCAACACTCGTGGACCTAGGCCATGAGTTTGAATACGGCGTCGGTTCAAGAGCAGCGCGTGACGTTTTCGCAAAGCAAAGTTGACGGTCACTACAGCGCGAGATATATGTGAAAGGCCTGACCACCGTATTCTGTCAAAGAGTTAAATCAGACCCGGCAAATGTTGGGATCGTTGGGGTAGACGCAATGCCGATCAAGAATAGCGATTTCGTACTAGTCAACTACACGTTGAAGGTCAAAGAGAGCGGCGACGTAGTGGACACGACGATAGAGTCAACTGCAAAAGAAAAGGGGATACACCACGAGCACGAAGGAACCGAGGAGACCGACGTACACAGATACGAACCGCTCTTCGTCGTTGTGGGAGAGGGTTGGGTCACGAAGGGTTTCGACGAGGGACTCGTAGGGCTCGAGGGTGGCCAATCCTCAACGATTGAGGTCCCTCCCGAAAAGGGATACGGCGCAAGGGACGCATCCAAAGTCAGACTAGTGCCATTGAGGAGATTTAGAAACGAAGGAATAACGCCAGTACCCGGCATTCAAGTGACTCTCGACGGAAAGGTTGGACAGATTCGGACAGTTGGCGCCGGTAGGGTGCAAGTGGATTACAATCACCCGCTGGCGGGACGAACCCTTGTCTATGAAGTGTCAGTCCAAAGCATAGTTGAGAAGACCGAGGACAAGATTCGGAACCTCATACACAAACGTCTACCTGCAGTTGATCAAGCGAAATTCGGACTGCAGTTGAGCTCAAACGAGCTCACAATCGAAGTGCCGGAAGAGGCGTTCTTCCTCGAAGATCTGCAGCTAGCTAAGAAAGCAATGTCGACGGACATCGAGAAGTTCTTCCCGGAATTCTCCAAGATTATGTTCCTTGAGGCTTTCAAGAAACCAATGCCTCCTAAGACCGAGGCGACAAAGACCCCAGAGGACGCCGAGAAGAATAAAACGTGACAAGGTGTCGCTAGCATTCGGGAAACGTTTTTAAGCTTTCCAGCATTTGATAGCTCCGCGCGTTCTTTCAAGCGCGGTTCTCAAGTCCTCCTGGAACCGTTCCGAGAGAGTAAGTGAACAAAATGTACAATTCACCTGCAGACAAAGTATCGAAGTACGTGCTAAAAGGAACGACTACCGTCGGTCTGGTGTGTCGTGACGGAGTTGTCCTAGGTACCGACACACGTGCGACGATGGGTTACTTCGTCGCCCATAAACGAGCCAAGAAAGTTTACCAGCTTGATGACCACCTCGCGATGACCATAGCTGGTGGCGTAGCTGACGCTCAGAACGTCGTCGAGATCGTCAGAGCAAATTCGAAGCTGTACAAGTATGAGAAAGGCACCATTATGCCCGTCAAGGCGGCTGCCAGCCTCACATCGAATCTTCTGTTCGCCAATAGGTACTACCCGCTCATTATTCAAGCCTTGCTTGGCGGCGTTGACAGTTCGGGGCCTCGCATATTTGCCCTCGATCCCTTAGGCAGTGTAATGGAAGAGAAATGCGTCTCAACAGGCTCCGGCTCGCCCGTCGCATACGGCGTCCTTGAGAACGAATTCAAGGACGGTATGAGCGTGAAAGATGCCATTCCGGTTGTTGTGAAGGCCGTAAACTCTGCCATGAAGAGAGATTCAGCAAGTGGGGACAGCTTCGACGTAGCACTCGTTACGAGCAAAGGATACGAGGAATTGAGTGAGGACGAGAAGAAGAGGATCCTTTCTGGCCTGAGTTAGGCAAGATCAGAGTCTTTCCCTATCATTCGAGGTGTCTTCAATGGCTAGGCCCATCGATGATTCTCACGCACGAATACGTGAGACCATTCTAACGAACATGCCCAAAGAAGCCGAAATCACTAGGATCGAGTTCGAAGGACCCCGCCTCGCAATCTACGTCAAGAATGTCGTCCTTCTCCTAGAACAGAGCTATGTAGTGACAGACATCGTCAACATGCTTCACAAACGCGTCGTAATACGATCCGACCCCTCAATCAGAGCGACTGAAGCTGAAGCTGAGAAACTGATCAAATCCACGATTCCGCAAGACGCAGAGATCACGAACATCAACTTTGACCCGTCGCTCGGAGAAGTGACCATCGAAGCGAAGAAGCCTGGACTTGCAATCGGGAAAGAAGGCTCGACACTTCAAGAGGTCATCAAGAGCACAAGCTGGCGGCCGAGAGTACTGCGCGCGCCGCCCATGCCATCGAAGATCGTTACTAGCACCAGGCACATACTCCACTCAGAGAGCGAGGCTAGAAATCGCATACTCCGAGATGTAGGAGAACGCATCTTCAGACCCACCATAGGAACCAGAGACGGCGTATTCGTCACGCCCCTCGGAGCCTTTCATGAAGTGGGTAGGTCCGCTCTGCTCGTCCAGACCAGCGAGAGCAACGTCCTCTTGGATCTGGGGATTAACCCTGGCTCAAATGACCCTTCACACGCATTTCCGAAGATCGACGCAGACGAATTCGACATTGACAAGCTCGACGCCGTAGTAATCTCACATGCACACCTCGATCACTGCGGGTTCGTTCCGTTCCTCTACAAGTACGGCTACGATGGCCCTGTCTACTGTTCGGAACCCACAGGCATCCTCATGACGCTACTACAGCTGGACTTCTTGGATGTGTATAACAGGGAGGGCGTGCACGCGCCGTACGATCAGAAGGACGTTCGCGAGACGGTAATGCACACAATCCCGCTGAAGTATGGTGTGGTGACAGATGTCGCGCCAGACATCAAATTGACACTCCATAACGCAGGCCACATACTTGGCTCCTCGATCATCCACCTCCACATTGGTGAAGGCTACCATAACATCGTCTACACTGGCGACTTCAAATTCGGCCGCACAATGCTACTTGAACCCGCATCATGCGTGTTCCCACGAGCGGAGACACTTGTGATTGAGAGCACATATGGTGGACAAGAGGATGTCATGCCTGAGAGGATGAATGTAGAAGGCCGACTTGCAACCATCGTGAACGAGACAGCCGAGAAAGGCGGCAAAGTCCTGATTCCGGTCCCGGCAGTTGGACGTGCTCAAGAGATTATGCTTGTTCTCGACAGCTACATGAAGAACGGAACCATCAAGGAGATGCCGATCTACATCGAGGGCATGATTTCCGAAGCTACTGCGATTCACACAGCTTTCCCTGAATACCTAGTGAGAGAACTTCGAGATCAGATGCTGCACAAGGACATCAACCCGTTCCAGTCAGACTATTTCACAGTGGTCAGCCACCCTGGTGATCGGGAACAGATAGTTGCTGGCCAGCCGGCAATAATCATGGCTACATCTGGCATGCTGGAAGGTGGACCAGCGATCGACTATTTCAAGCAACTTTCACCAGATCCAAAGAATGTTCTGCTTTTCGTCAGCTATCAGATTGAGGGGACTCTGGGGAATCGACTCAAGAATGGAGTTAAGGAAGTGTCAATGATGGGACGGAACGGAAAGATCGAAGCCATCAAGGTCGACTTGCGAATTGAGAGCGTCGAAGGATTCTCGGGGCATTCGGACAGGAACCAGCTGCTCGCGTTCCTCCGCAGGATCTCGCCCAAACCTACCAAGATCATCGTCGGCCATGGCGAACGACACAAGGTAGATAGTTTCGCTCATGCGGTATCGCGAATGTTCAAGGTCAGAACGATCGCGCCTGATCTGCTTGAGACGATCAGGCTGAAGTAGACTGCACGCAATCGGCTACTACAACGTACTCCGCTGGCTGCCGTGTCCTTCGGCAGTTGACGATATGCCCGTGGCCTGGCCTTTTTCTCGCCAAATCTTGATTCCGGGCGGAGTCAGCACGACCCGTTCTTCTCCTAGTCTAGCGATGTCACCACCTTGGCGTTTTGCGAAGTCTGTGAGTTGGTTGATAGCGACCTTTGTCTCCTCGACGCTCCTCTTTGCGATCGGCGTGATCTTGATTATCAGAACGTTCCCACCAGAGAGCACGCGTTCTATCAAGTCAAGATCCTTCAAGTGACTTAGTGGCATGGCTCTGACATAGGGCGAGCCCGCGACACCATCAGTTCCCTGTTTGATCATAGGAGAACACTCGTAGCTTGCAAGCTTGGGTAGAACCGCCGAGAGCGCCAGCTTAAACCTTCGGGAATTGCCGTTATTTCTAGCAGGAACGTGTGCAATCCCGCGTATATGTGAAGTGAGATGGACTCGAGAAATCAACTAGAACTTGACATGAAGTGAACTAATCCGGTTTCAGAGCCTGCCAGAAACTATCGCCGACATAGTGTACGTTCTTGGCGGCCTTTCCTTTTCCCATCGTTTGCATGGATTCGGACGAAGCCTCTGCCACAGAGATTCCTATCGATTTGCCGAACCTGATGTCCTTCACGAGAAGAACAATACCTTTCCCGAATTCGCCGTGGATCTCTCTTATTCCCGGCCTCATGATGTCCGCTCCGTTGCAGATATGCGGGATCGCGCCCATGTCGACTATGATCGAAGGAAGTGTCTTCAACACATCGTCATTCAAGAGGCTTGGAAACAGCCCACTGGCCGTGGAGATCGCGAAGGGCTTGCTGTCGAGAAGGTACAACTTCCCGTTCTCGACATCTATCTCTTCGACGACCTGTTTGCTATGGAGATCGGCCACGAATGCAGGGAACTTCTGTTCGAATTCCTGGAGTACTCGCTTTGCCTCGCTGGACTTGAGAGCTCTCCTTTTCGACGTTATCTTCTCCCATTCATGTGCGTTTCCGTGCGCAACCAGTTTGTGTTGCAGAAAGTTGTGTGCTTGTGAGTTGATCTGAGACCCTAACCCTTAAATTGTGTGGGTTGATGCTTAGACTCCAACCTCAACCGGAGAACACCAAAGAATGTCTTCCGATGTCGCCACGAAGATTTTCGAGGAGAGCCTGGGAAAGGTCGTCTTGGTCGAACTCAAAGGTGGCCGCACTGTAAGGGGGAAACTCTACAGTTACGATCAGCACATGAACCTAGTCCTCGAGGATGCTGATGACATCACGAACCCTGACAATGCAAAGAAGATTGGAACAATCATCGTGAGAGGCGACAACGTGGTGCTCGTGAGCCCGCCTCCGAGTCGCTAGGCTCAGATGCTTCAGATCCACCAAACGCAGACGAACGGGACGTTCTAGGTTGACATAAATACCTGTTCTGTTTTGCTCATGCGGGTGAACGAGAATGGGAAAGGGCACGCCCTCTTTTGGGCTACGAAGCCGAGGCAAGACTCACATTAGATGCCGCCGATGCGGCCGCCACGCCTACCACATCAGGAAGAAGAAATGTGCCGCATGCGGCTTCGGTGCCTCGGCCAAGATCCGACGCTACTCCTGGCAAAACAAGAACGTAAACCGAGTAAGACTCGTGTGAAGAGCACGCACAACGCGTGGGAATCTCACCGCTGTAGTTCTCGAAGAATCTTTATGTTGCCTGATCCCATTCACCGCACGCAAGGGCCGGTCGTCTAGTCTGGTTAGGATACCTGCCTGACAGCCATCCAGGAAACGCAGGTGGTCGCCGGTTCAAATCCGGCCCGGCCCACCACTGGTGCTTGCTTTGCTACGATACGGGCTTCTTGTGCGAAATTCGTAGTCGCAGCAACGCTATTGAGACGATCGAAACGAGTGCGATAGCCGCAAACGCGAAGACTGTGCGCAA